>SAMEA104404097__coassemble_1027_pt1 | contig 24763 bp, 19 predicted proteins | sample SAMEA104404097__metabat2_high_PE_096 | metagenome-assembled genome bin SAMEA104404097 (sample SAMEA104404097) | Balaenoptera acutorostrata | reverse complement strand
GCGGCGTGGAGCTGGGCGGAGTTTTTGCCTTGGACGATGCGGCCGTCGGGGAGTTCGAGGGCTGCGCCGCAGCTAACCCCTTCGAGGGTGCGCGATTCGGAGGCGCGCTGGGCGGCCTGGCGGGCGGGGACGACGGTGGGGCGGTCTTCGGGTTTTAGACCGACCTGCTGCATGAGGCCTTCGAGGATTTTGATGGGTTCTTTGTTGCCGGAGCCTTTGGCCACGGCCTCGGAGAGGTGGCGGAAGTAGCGGCGGATGATTTCCTGGTGGGCTGCGGTGATGCAGATTTTTTCATCGACGATGCCGGCGGAGATGCAGTTGACCCCCATGTCGGTGGGGCTGCGGTAGGGGCAGGAACCGGCGCTGTCGAGGCGGGACCAGATTTCGCGCAGGAGGGGGAAGGCACCGACATCGCGGTTGTAGTTGACAGCTACTTTGCCGTAGGCTTCCATATGGAAGGGGTCGATCATGTTGATGTCGCCCAAATCGGCGGTGGCGGCCTCGTAGGCCAGGTTGACGGGATGGCGCAGAGGGAGATCCCAGACGGGGAATGTCTCGAATTTGGCGTAGCCAGCGGTGCGGCCAGCCATGCGGTCGTGGTAGAGGTTGGTGAGGCAGGTGGCGAGTTTACCGGAGCCGGGACCAGGACCGGTGACAACGACGATGGGGCGGGTGGTCTCGATGTATTCGTTGGCGCCGTAGCCTTCGGGGGAGACGACGAGGTCGAGGTTGGAGGGGTAGCCAGGGACGGTGCGGTGCAGTTTGACGGTGATGTTGCGCGCCTCGAGTTTGTTTCGGAACTGGAGGGCGGCAGGCTGGCCGTCGAAGCGGGTGATGACGACGGCGCAGACATGGATATCCCAGGAGCGGAGGCTGTCGATGAGTTTTAGAGCATCGTCGTCGTAGGATATGCCGAAGTCTGCGCGCATTTTTTTGCGTTCGATATCTTCGGCGTAGACGCAGAGGATGATTTCGGCTTTGTCGCCGAGGGAGCGGAGCAGGCGGAGTTTGGCATTGGGGTCGTAGCCGGGCAGGACGCGGGCAGCGTGGTAATCGTACATCAGCTTACCGCCAAACTCGAGATAGAGTTTGTTGCCAAATGCCTTTGCCCGCTCCATCAGGCCCTCTGCCTGACGTTTCAGATAGGCTTCGTTGTCAAAACCGATGCACTGCATAGCGTTTAGTCCTTCCTGAAAAAATACGGGAACCTAGTTTACCATAAAGCGGGCTAGGATGCGAAGGCTTTTTCGCTACGCTCAAGTGAACCGTGGAGAGTGGACCGTGACCCGTTGTGGGGGGCGCTATGGGGCTTTGGGGAAATGTGCTGTGTGCGGGTGCGGGTGGGTGTGGTATACTGCGCGTGTGGAACCTGAGATGAGTCAGGCAGGGGGTGCGTGGGTGCTGTGGACGGAGGATTTCCCAGCGGAATGGCGGCGGGTCTGTCCGTTGCGTCAGAGCTTTTTTTTGGGGGGGGGGCTATTGTGTTTTTCGGGGCTTTATATCCCGAGGCTTTCACTGTTTTGAACGTGTTGCCCAACATATCACTGCGGTTACAGGCTGACACAGGGCGGGACGTTTTTGATATAATAGGTAGTTATGAAGCGCAGGCCCAATTCTTTTGATTTTATTTATGCCGTCCGAAATACGAAGCTCCTCTGTGTTCCGGAGCGGTTGCTGGATCCTTTTGAATCGACGACCATCGATTACACGTTGCTAACCCAGCCGATGGACGACCCGACGCGCACCCGGATGCGCATTGGCAAACTGCAGGTGTTCCCGCCGCGATTGGTGTCGCCGGGCGACATTGGCATGCAGGAGCTGGACGGATTTGGCGCCCAGGCGGGGCGGTATCTCGATTTTCTCCGGCGTCACGCTGCGGCAATTCGGCTGCTGCGCTATTCCTATCGGCTGCGTCGCGAGGAGTATCGCGAGCAGTTGATTGATGCGCCGCTTGCGGAAGTGACCGAGCGTGCGGAACGTGAGTTTCGGCATCAAGCCAATCCGCGGGCCGCGCTGGTGGTTGGCGTGGACGAGCCGTGGGATGTCTGCATTTTGCATCTCTTTATGCGTATGGTGCAGAACTCTGTCCCTAAGGCGCTGGAAGAGTTTGAGACCCGGGCCCATGCGGCGGCGAATCGGTCGCTGCCCAATGCAACGATTGCCGAAATTGAACAGGCCTTTGCCGAAGCTGAACGCGATGCCGCCAAAATTAAACCGCTTGGACGCCTGCTGAAAGATAAAGGCGTTTTTGACCGTTATCAGGACCGCTTTTTCGCGCTGATTAAGTAGTTTTCTGTCCTTTTTTTGAAAGAAGTATTGCTATGAAACCTGTACCGACCGATTTTAAGACTCCGATGGACCGTCTGCGCTGGGTGTTGAAAGCCCTGCGTGCTCCTGACGGTTGCCCCTGGGACCGCGAACAGACCCTGTTTACCATTCAGCCCTGTCTGCAGGAGGAGTGTTATGAGCTGCTCTCTGCGATGGTGGGCGATGATCTTGATAACCACAAGGAAGAGCTCGGTGACGTGTTGTTACAGGTGCTTTTCCAGAGCGATATCCGCGAGGATGCTGGCGAATTCACCTTTGATGAGGTTGTCAACGGCATCGCCGATAAGCTGATTCGCCGTCACCCGCATGTCTTCGGCAATGTGGAGGCCAACGACACGGAGGCCGTTCTCCGCAATTGGGAACAGATTAAGCAGACGGAGCACAAAACTGTGAAGGAATCGGCTCTCGATGGCGTTCCTGCGGCTTTGCCTGCCCTGCTGAAGGCTCAACGCACCCAGCATAAGGCCGCCAAGGTTGGCTTTGATTGGAAGAATGCCGACGGTCCCGATAAGAAGATTGACGAAGAGCTCGCTGAACTGCGCGAGGCTATTGCCTCTGGCGATAAGGATCGCATTGCTGACGAAATGGGCGATTTGTTCTTCTCTGCGGTTAATCTCTGTCGCCATGTGGATGTGGATGCTGAGAGCTGCCTCCGCGCGGCCACCGATAAATTTGCTAAACGCTTCCGTGCCGTGGAGCGCCGCGTCAAGGAAAATGGCGGTGACATGAAGTCCATGTCTCTCGAAGAGCTGGACAAGGTCTGGGACGCGGTAAAAAAAGAGAACAGTGAACAGTGAACAGTTGCGGGTGGGGCGCTGCCCCATACCCCGTAAACGGTTCACTATTCACTAAAAAAAGGGGCAGCAATGAATCCGACGTTTCCCTGTTTTGTCGCTCTAGACAGCGACGGCTGTGTGCTTGACACGATGGCTGCCAAGCAGCATGGTTTTCTGCAGCCGATGCTTGCTGATACCTTCGGTCTCGAGGGTGAGGCGCGGCAGATTTATTTTGACTGTGCCGACTATGTGAATCTTTATTCGCAGACGCGCGGTATCAACCGGTTCGGTGCGATTTTGCGCAATTTTACCGAATTTAATCGTCATCCGCGGACGCTGGAACTCGGCCTGCCTAAGCTGCCGACCGAGGCGTTGCAGGCGTTTGTCGATTCTGGACTGCCTCCGTGCAGCGAGGGACTTGAGACCTGGCTGAAGGATCACCCCGATGCCGATTTGGAGAAGCTCTGCGACTGGAGTAAGCGCGTCAATACCGAGATTGTCCGTTCGGGCAAGGTGTTCGATGCTTACGAAGGTGCCCGCACGGCACTGAAGCTGATGCAGGGCCGCTGCGAGACGGGCATTGTGTCCCAGTCGCCCGAAGCGGTGTTGCGCGAGGACTGGGGGCGTCAGGGGTTGCTCGGTTACGTGAGCCATGTCGCAGGTCAGGAAGTAGGTCTCAAAGTGGCCCAGCTGACGGCGCTGACCGACGGACGCTATCCGCGCAGCCGCGTGCTGATGGTGGGCGACGCTCCTGGCGATTTGGAAGCCGCCCGCACCTTCGGTTGCCGCTTTTTCCCCATCTTGCCCGGACGCGAGAATGACTCTTGGGCCCGATTTGCCCAGGATATCTTTGCACAATTCGAAGCCGATGCTTATACTACGGCGGACGAAGCGGCGCTGATTGAAGCATTTGCCGGCGTGTTGCCTACTGTGCCGCCATGGTCCGTCCGCTGATTGATTCTTTGGAACTCTTTATGGATACACCGATTTACAACTTTTGCGCCGGTCCTGCTGCGTTGCCGCCTGAGGTGCTGGAACAGCTCCGCGAAGATCTCGTGCCGCATGGCACCCCGACGCTGCTGGAGTCCTCCCACCGTACGCCCGCCTACAAAGAGCTCATGGCGCGCACGCTGGCCAATCTGCGTACGCTCCTCGGGCTTGGCGATGCCCATACGCTGCTTCTTCTTCAAGGCGGCGCGTCGGGACAGTTTGCCATGCTGCCGTACAACTTTTTGCGTCCTGGGGAAACGGCTGATTATCTGGTGCGCGGTTATTGGGGCGACAAGGCTGCCCGTCAGGCTGCCCGCGTGAGCCGCGTGCGCACGCTGACCGAGCCTGGGGACTGGAATTCGTCCGCGGTCTATGCCCACGTAACGACTAACGAAACCATTGCTGGCACGGCGCTTCCCGAGACCTTTGTGCATCCCGTGGCTCCGTTGTGTGCCGATATGAGTAGCGACATTCTGGCCCGTCCGCGCGATTACGGTCGGTATGAATTTTTCTACGCTGGCGCGCAGAAGAACTTGGGTGTTGCGGGTCTCGCCGTCGTTGGCGCGGAGAAGGAGTTTCTCTCTCGTGCCCGCCGCAATCTGCCGGCCGCGTTCTGCTACTTGGAGCACACGCATGCCGACGGTCTGTATCACACCCCGAACATCTTTGCCGTGAATGCGCTCTTCCGCATGACCGAATGGATGCTCGCCCGTGGCACGGATGACATTTTTGCCGCCAACGAACGCAAGGCCCGTCGGCTCTATGCCGAACTGGACCGCAGTAGCTTCTGGCGCCCTCTCGCTCCGAAGGACGAGCGTTCGCTCACGAACGTCACGTTCCGACTCCCCACGGCATCGCTGGAAGAGGACTTCCTTGCAGGCGCTGAACGTGCGGGTCTCACGGCTCTCCGCGGTCATCGTGCGCTTGGCGGCATTCGTGCCTCTCTCTACAACGCGATGCCTGAAGCTGGCGTTGACGCGTTGGTCGCATTTATGCAGGAGTTTGAGCGGCGAAACGGCTAAAACCGTGAACAGTGAACAGAGATGTTTGCCGAGCAGCCGCTGACGACCAAAAGCAAGGCCTTTGCGCTTCGTATCGTTAAGGTATACCGCTGTCTTAACGAGCAGCGTGGCGTGCATATTTTATCCAAGCAGCTGTTGCGCAGCGGTACCTCCATTGGGGCCAATATTGCAGAGGCACAGTATGCGCAGTCTATGGATGATTTTGTCTCAAAACTGACTATTGCATTGAAGGAAGCGTCAGAGTCTGAGTATTGGATTGAACTTCTTGCAGATTCTCGTATACTTTCGGGTGTGGAATATGATAGTCTAGTAGCAGATGTACGTGAATTGATTCGTCTGCTCACGGCTTCCGTAAAGACCGCCAAGCAGAGTTAATCGGGGTGTGGGGCAGCGCCCCACCCGAAACTGTTCATTGTTCACTGTTCACTAATCACTAATCCATAAGGATATTACGATGGCTATCGAAAAAGAAGTCTTCAGCGACGGCGTTTATCAGATTCACGTTGTCGACCAGACGGTCCGTCTGGATTTCATGCGCCTCCAGCCCAGCCCCGAGCAGACGGCTCCGGTGCCGAATCCCTTTGAGCGCGTGATTCTCACGCCCCAGGGCTTCCTGCGCACGCTCGATGCGATGAATCAGATTGCCGCCAAGCTTGAAGAGGCTGGCTACATCCAGCGCAAGCCCAATGAGGGTGATGCGCAGAAGTAAGGCACACGCTGTCTGACTGCGGGAGAGTCTCCGGAAACGGGGGCTCTCTTCGTTTTTTTGCTTCGCTTGACAGGGAAGCTTCGTATCCGCTAGTATGTTATGTATAGAAATGGTGCGGGGCCCTGGTGCGTTTGGAATGGACCCTGCTTCCGGGAGTTATGGATATGCGCAAACTGTTATATTCTCTGCTGATGGTGCTGTCGGTGCTGACGCTGCTGCGGGCGGTTGAGGTGCCAGAAACCTGGTCCGAAACTGCGCTGATGCAGTATGAAGCCGCGCTGGAAGCTGGCAAAAAGGTGCCGTATCCCTGGCCGCTTGTGGCGGAGGATGTCTTTAAGAAGTCTGCGGCAGATGCCTCGTTGGATACGGACCGCCTGGCGGAACTGTCATCGCTGACCGAGGCCGCTGCGAAACCTATTTGCGAATGTGCCGATGCGCTCCGACTGCTGCAGACCATCAAAATCAATAATCCGGCGGCCTTTAAGAGCGATTTTGCCCTCTTCAAATCCAACTTTCCTGACAGTGCCTACAATGTTTATATGCAGCCGCAGAAGCTGCTGGTGAAGTGTCCCGAATGCAACGGCAGTCCCGTAACGCTGCCTCCGTGCCGCACGTGTCGGAATACCCGCAAGTGTCAGGCCTGCGATGGTTCGGGACTGGAGCCGATACGCGCCTCTTGGGATATGCGCCACGCATCCGAGGCATCGGAGAACGGCCTGGGCGCGTCGAATAATCTTCTGGGCGGCGGCGTGTCGCTTGGCCGCGGCAATCCGCGCAAAATCAAACGTTCCGCTACGCCCGAGGAGGCCCAGCGCGAACCCTGCGCTAAGTGTAAGGGGACTGGCAAGTGTCCCGTCTGCATGAATCCGCGCAACCGCCGTCTCTGCAAGGGTTGCAGCGGCATGGGGGTGGTACCTGAAACGACGAAGCTGAGCGCTGCCATTCGTAATGCCTCCCGTCGCGGTCTGGCTGCGCTACGCACGGTTGACAAGGCCCATTCGTCGCTGTGGACCGTGACGCAGAAGGTGCAGGTGCAGCTCGAAAGCCTGCGCAGCGAGACAAAAGCCGATGTACTCTCCAAGGCATTGGACTCCCTGTCGCAGCAGTATCCCGAAGCTGCCCAGAAGACCGAGATAGACCGTCTGTCCTTCACTTTTTCTGAAACGGAGGCCGCGCAGCGCAAGGCTGTTGCCGAGAACGAGGCGCAGGCCAAGGCGGTGAAGGCCGATATTGATGGCTTGGACAAAGAGCTCCGTGCCGCGCGTCGTCTGCCGAGTCTGTACCGCCGCCGCGAAGCGTTGGCTGATTTGAAGAATGCCTTCCCGCTTGCGACGGATCGTACCGCGTTGACGGCTGCTGTCGGCGATTGCGAGACTCGTATCGAGGAGAGCGAGGAGCTTTCCCGAAATGCCCTAGAGGAGCTGCGTGCGCTGGAAGATCCCGAGCTGGGCATTCGCCGCTGCGAGGAGCTGCTCCGCCATACGGACAGTGAATCGCCTTATCTGAACCGAATCCGCGAGCAAATCGCCGACTTTGAGGCGATGAAGGCTAAGCAGTCGCGTTTCCAGCTGATTGCCCTGGGCGGAGGTATCCTGGTGCTGATTATTTTGGCGTATGCGGTCTTTTCCGGTCTACGCTCGGCGGCGGAACGCAAAAAGCAGCGTGCGCGTAATCGCCGCCCCATCCCCAACCGATTCCCGACAATCCGTGACTGAAGCGTTGGGTCGGAGAAACACAAACGCCCCCGGGTGTCCGGGGGCGTTGTCTTTTTCGGGGGCTGGGTGTGGGGTAGGGGATACGGCAGTATGCAATTCGCTGCCTCATATGGTTCCTGTGCTTTACCTTCTTCCTATTTGGGCCGATTGTGCTATAATGCGCCTTTGATTTTTCCCGAAAGGATGAACCGAATGACGATGTTTATGGCAGAAGCGGCCGTTTCCACGCAGATGACTTTGGCACAGGCGTGGCAGTACGGCGGTTGGATTATGTGGATTTTGCTGGGCCTGAGTGTGCTCGGCGTGGCAATTTGTCTTTATTTTGTGGCGACGCTGCGCCGCAATGCCGTGGTGCCGCCGCGGTTGGTACGCGATCTGCCTAATTATCTTGTATCCGACGATCCGAACGAGGCACGCCGTTTGTGCGAGGATTCGCCCTCGCCGCTATCTTCGGTGATGTTGGCGACGATGGATGCGGTGCGCAATGCGCCCCGTGCCGATGCCACGCTGATTGCCAATGTGGCCGAAGCGGAGGGTGCCCGTCAGGCGGATGCCATTCAGGGCCAGACCCAGTGGCTGCTTGATATCGCGACGATTGCCCCCATGATTGGTCTGCTCGGCACCGTCATCGGCATGTTGCAGGCTTTCGGTGCCGTGGCGACGGATGTTGCCGCCGCCAAGCCCACGTTGCTGGCCGAAGGTGTGTCTAAAGCCATTGTGACGACTATTTTCGGTCTACTGGTGGCCATTCCCTCGATGGCGTTCTATGCTTGCTTCCGCCGTAAGGCCGCCAAGCTGGTGGCCTCGCTGGAAGGTGCCTGCTCTGAGCTGGTCGCCATTTTGGGCAGCAAGCACGCGCAGGAGTAAGCGCCATGAATTTCCGCCGACGCGGGAGTGAACTCCCTCAGTTCCAGATGACGGCCATGATGGATGTGGTCTTTCTGTTGCTGTGCTTCTTTGTGACTTCTTCGGTCTTTTCCCAGTGGGAATACGAGGTGAATCTGACGCTGCCGACGGCGCAGTCTGGGCAGTCGGCCACCCGTCTTCCGGGCGAAATTATCCTGAATGTGGCGAAAGACGGCAAAGTGACCGTGAACAGCCGCACGTTTCAGGGCGAATCGCTGACCCGCCTGCTGCGTCAGGTGGCCGGGTATCTGCCGGGCCAGCCGGTGATTATCCGTGCCGATACGGGGACGGCCTATGGTGAATTTATGAAAGTGGTGGATGCCTGCCGTTTGGCCGGTATCGCCAATCTGTCGCTCGCCACTTCCGACGGCAAAGAGGCGTCCGACAATCTTACACTGCCGCCTCCGCCACCGGCCCGCTGAGCACCTCCGCCCAGCATGGGATCAGGGATGAACGTTCGGTCGAAGCTCCGCCGGACAGGGAGTTCTAGATTATGACAGACTGGGTCTTCGAGGCATTGATGCTGATTGCGTTTGGCTGCAGCTGGCCGGCTTCGATTGCCAAATCGCTCCGGACGAAATTCGTCCGCGGCAAATCGCCGGCCTTTATGGTCATCGTGCTGCTGGGCTATGTGTGCGGCGTTGTTCATAAAGTGCTCAATCCGCCGCCGGCCGATGCCGGTTTCCTGGCGCAGCACATCGTGTGGTTGTATCTGTTTGTGATGGCGCTGGTGCTCTTTGAGCTCTCGCTCTATGTGATGTACTATCACAACACCGAACCGCAGACTAAAAAGTAAGACGGCGGTCCTGACCGATGTTCCGGACGCTGATGCTCATCTTTTGCTTCGCGGGTGGCTGGTTCTGCCCACAGCTGGCGCATTTGCGTCCGCTGATGCCCTGGTGCCTGGTGTACATGCTGACTGTGGTTTTTCTGCGGACAGCGTTCACCCGGGGAACGGCCAATCGGCGCCACGCCTATGTGTTGGCCGCGAATCTGGTCATGCCGTTCGCGCTCTGGGGGCTTCTACGGCTCTGCGGCGTACCGGAACGTTTTGGTCAGGCGGTCTTTTTTACGGCGGTCACCCCCACGGCCACCGCTGCGCCCGTGATTGTTAGCCTGCTGGGCGGCAATATTGCCTTTGCGGCAACGGGGTTCCTGCTGAGCGCACTGGTCATCAGCGCTGTGTTGCCCTTTGCGGTTCCGCTAATCCTGCACGAATCGCCCTGGGCCGTGGTGCCGATGATTCTGGCGCGCATCTGTTTTGTGACGCTACTCCCGCTCGCCGCTGCGCTGCTGTTGCGGCGAAAATTTGGTGATCGGGCCCGCGCCTGGGGGCGGAAGCTGACAGGCTCCACCCTATATGCCTGGATGTTTCTGGTCTCCGTGATTGCTTCCTCGGCGGCAGAGACGCTCCGCAGCGTGCAGTATCCCGGTACGGATATTTTCTGGGTGCTGGCTGCGGACATCGGTGTGGCGGTGCTGTCGTTCGGCCTCGGAGCTCTGTTGGGGCTCGGCGGCTATGTCCGCGAATGCTCTCAGCTACTGGGACAGAAAAACACCTCCTACACCACCTATCTAGCCTTCGCTTGCGATGCCCCCTTCGCCGCCCTTGGGCCAGCCTTCTACGTCTTTTTCCACAATGCCTGGAACGGCATTCAGCTTATCTTCCACAAAGATCCTCCCAGCACTGCCCCATGAAACGCTACACTGAAGCCGATTACGACATCATTCATACTGCGTTGATGGAAGCTTTTCATTCCGTCGATGCCCCGATTATGGATTTGATTGCCGCCCAGACGCACGACCCATACAAAATCCTGGTCGGCACCATCCTGTCCGCGCGCACCAAGGATGGTACCACCGCCGCCGCCATCGGACGGCTCTTTCCCGTAGCACCCGATTTGGCCTCCCTGGACCAGCTCGACATCCCGACCATCGAAAAACTGATTTACCCCGTCGGTTTCTACCATGACAAGGCCAAACATCTGAAGGCGCTGCCCGAAGCGGTGAACCGACTCTACGGCGGGGTAATCCCGCACACGGTTGAGGAGCTGATTGAACTGCCCGGCGTGGGACGCAAGACCGCGAACCTGCTGGTCGCGCTGGCCTTCCAGTTGCCAGCCATCTGCGTGGATACGCATGTACACCGCATCAATAACCGTCTGGGTATTGTGAAGACCAAGACGCCGCTCGAGACCGAAATGGCGCTGCGTAAGTGTCTGCCCGAACGGTTCTGGATTGACTGGAACGCCATCTTCGTCTCCTTCGGTCAGACGCGTTGTCGGCCCATCGGTCCCCACTGCGAGGGCTGCCCCATCGCGCAGTATTGCCTCACCCCCGGCGGCAAAAATCCCGCAGCAACCAAAACGCCCGCAACCAAAAAGTCTACGCCGAAGAAAGCCGCAGCGAAAGCGACCGTCCCTACCAAGTAAAGAAGGCGGGGGCGCGAATCGTGTTTTTACAGTATACAAATGTGCCCAAGTCTGTCATAATAAAGTCGTAAACAGCGCGGACGGCCGAATCTGGCTGGTCCCGTTCGGATAGGTGCCGAAATAGGAAAGGAAGTGTGGCCATGGCGACTGGTAAGATGATTCTGATAGTGGAAGATGAATCGACCATCCGCGATCTTATCCGCATCAATCTATCGGCAGCCGGCTATGCGGTCTGTGAGGCAGAAGACGGCGACGAGGCACTCGAAAAGGCGCGCAAGCACCGTCCCGACTTAATCCTGCTAGATTGGATGCTCCCCGGACGGGATGGGCTGAGCGTGTTGCGCCAGCTAAAATCCGACTCCAATCTGGCCCACACGCCAGTGATTATGCTGACGGCCAAGAGCGAGGAGAGCGACATCGTGCTCGGACTCGAGCTCGGGGCTGACGATTACATCACCAAGCCCTTTGCCAACAAAGTCCTGATTGCCCGTATCCGTGCCCGTCTGCGCAGTGGCGAGGAAGAGGGCGACCCCGAGGTTATCCGTTATCTTTCGTTGGCGCTCTATCCTGGCGAACGCCGCGCAGTGCTCGGTGATAGGGAACTCTCCCTGACCTGCAACGAATTTGATCTGCTCTGTATTCTGGCCGCCCGCCCTGGACACGTCTTCACGCGCAGCCAGATTGTGGTGCGCACCAATGGCGAGGATCATCAGGTCTCCGCCCGTGCAGTGGACGTGCGAATCGTGACGTTGCGCAAGAAGCTCGGTGTTTTCGGGGAACGACTGGAAACCGTGCGCGGTGTCGGTTACCGGGTGCGTGCATGAGCCGAGCCCCGCAGCGCAGACCGCTGCTCCGGCTGCTGCTACCGATTGCGGCGCTGGCCGTGGCGGTGACCGCCGTTGTGGCATTGGCCGATCTTCAGCGCGATTACGACACCGCCTGTCGGCGCGATGCCCGGCGCCTGCTGATGCGCACGGCTCTGCTGTTGGAAGATGCCGTGCGTCCGCTCTTGGATGCTGGTAACATTGCCGCCGTACGCGAACGTTTTCTCCGCTACAGCGGCTATCCGTTGCGACTGACCCTCGTCGGCCCCACCGGACGCGTCATCGCCGAATCCGAATATCTGGAAGCCCTAGGACGCGACTTCGCCGACCGCCCCGAAGTGAAGACTGCCGACCGTCGCGGCGCCGTGGCGGTGCGCACCTCCGTCTCCTCCGGAGAAATGATGATGTACTGCGCCTTGCGCATGGAGAGCGGTTGCGTGCTTCGCACCGGACTGCCCCTCTCGGTGGTGCGCCAGCCTCTGGAACGGACCCAAACCGCCATGGCGCTAGCCCTCCTGTTGGGTGCCGTTACCGTGCTGGTGCTGTTGGGCTACGCGGCCTTCTGCATCCGTCCGCAGTTCGCACGATTGGTGAACGCTGCGGATGCCATTGCTGCCGGCCGGCGCGATGCAGAAATTCCCGAAGTAAAGCACGGCCCTCTGAAGGAACTGATGCGCGTGGTCGACCGAATGTCGCGTCGTCTCCGTCAGCAAATCACCGATCTCGACCACGAACGCACCAACTACGACCGCTTGTTCAATGCTATCTGCATGCCCCTGCTGCTCGTGGCCCCCGACGGATCCGTGCCCGCCTGTAACCTCGCCGCGGAAACCCTCTTCGGCACCCGCATCCGGAGCGAGGGCTTCCGTCTGGACGAGGCGGACTGTCCTGCTCTATCTGGCTATGTGCGCGAAACCGCCGCCGTCCGCGCACCGCCCGAAGTGCGCGAAGTAACGCTGGGCGATGCTGAACATGCCCGGACCCTGCTCGCACGGGCGGTCCGATTGGTGCGCGACGGTGAACCCCATCTTCTGCTCATCCTGACCGATCTCACTGAAATTCGTCACCTGGAAGGTATGCGTGCCGACTTCGTGGCCAATGTATCGCACGAAATCAAAACGCCCCTCACCGCCATCCTCTCCACGGTCGAAACCCTCAGCGACACGCCGCTGGACGATGCTTCGCGCCAAACCTGTTTCGACATCCTCACGCGCCAGTCGCGCCGTCTCAATAGCCTAGTGCAGGATATCCTCTCCCTAGCGGCCATCGAGCGCAGACAGTCTGGAGCTGAACGCGGCTTTGCCGATTTTCGTGTCGACGGACTGCTGCAGGATGTCTGCACACTCTGCCGTTCCGAGGCCGAGCTCCGCGGCGCAGTACTGGAAACAGACCCCAACCCCCTGCCAGAAACCGTTTTCTGTGGTCATGTGGGATTGTTGGAGCAGGCACTCGTCAATCTGGTAACTAACGCGTTGCGCCATGCCAATACCCCGCGTGTCGTCCTGGGACTGCACAAAAGCCCTGGTATGCTCCGGCTGACAGTCTCCGACAACGGCTGCGGCATCGCTGCCGAACACCTGCCGCGCCTCTTCGAACGCTTCTACCGCGTCCACAAAGAACGCTCCCGCGCCACCGGCGGTACCGGCCTCGGCCTCGCCATCGTCAAACACATCGCCCTGCTGCATGGCGGAACCGTTTCGGTCACCTCCCACCCCGGACAGGGGACCCAGTTCACCCTCCGACTCCCTGTCACCCGCGTGTCGCTACCGCAGGAACGAACATAAAACGGCGCAGCCTCGCACGGTCCAGTACGGTGCATTCCAGTGACGGGCCTTTTTTGCTTGACCTTATGCGGGATAACGTGGGATAATAGGACACCAGTGGTATTATTCTTTTTGATGATTTCGGAAACGCTTTATGAAAGGAAACACGCTCATGGCCAAAGCCGAGAAAAAGCAGGTTCGTTTTGTTGACACCTCCCTGCGTGATGCACACCAGTCGCTCTGGGCGACGCGCATGCGTACGAAGGATATTCTGGGCATTCTTGAAGCGGTGGACGATGCCGGTTTCTATGCACTGGAGTGCTGGGGCGGCGCGACGTTCGACGTTTGCATGCGTTTCCTCCGTGAAGATCCTTGGGAGCGTCTGCGTCAGATTAAGTCTGTCTGCAAAAAGACACCTCTGCAGATGCTTCTTCGTGGCCAGAACTGCCTGGGTTACAAGCATTATCCTGATGATGTGCTCGACCGTTGCATTGCTAAGATGGTTGAAAACGGCATGGATATCTTCCGCTGCTTCGATGCGCTTAATGATGTGCGCAATCTCGAGGCGGCTATTAAGGCTGTTAAGAAGTATGGCGGCCATGCACAGGGCACTATCTGCTACACGGTCTCTCCCGTACACACCGTGGCGAACTATGTTAAGTTTGCCAAGGAACAGGTTGAGCTCGGTATCGACTCGCTCGCCATCAAGGATATGGCTGGCATCTTGACGCCGTCCGCTGCCCGCGAACTTGTTACCGGCCTGAAGAAGGCTCTGCCCGAACTGCCGATTGAAGTTCACTCTCATATGACTTCTGGCATGGCACCTGCCATGTACATGGCGGCTGTGGAAGCGGGTGCTGGTGCGATTGACTGCGCCGTCGCCACGCTCTCTGGTTTCTCTTCTCAGCCTGCGCATGGCACCATGCGCGCCATCTTCGAGGGCCTCGGCTACGAGACCAATATCAAGACCGACCGCATCACCGAGATCGATAACTACTTTAAGAAGCTGAAACCCGAGCGTGCCCTTCAGGCCAACGCTGGCGCTGAAGCTGTCGATGTGCAGGTGCTCCTCCACCATATCCCTGGCGGCATGATTTCCAATACCCGCAGCCAGCTCGCGCAGCAGGGGGCTCTGGATCGTTTGCCTGAAGTGCTCGAGGAACTTCCCCGCGTCCGCAAGGATATGGGTTATCCTCCGCTGGTCACCCCGACATCCCAGATTATGGGCGTGCAGGCCATCCTCAACGTCCTCACTGGCGAACGCTACTCCAGCATCACCAACGAAACTCGCGAATACGTTCGTGGTTTCTATGGCCGCTCTCCCGCTCCCGTCGAGAAGTCCCTCGAGAAGAAGATTCTCAACGGCGAAAAGAAGATTACGTGCCGTCCCGCCGACCTGCTGAAGCCTGGTCTGGCTCAGGCCGCCAAGGAGCTTGATCCCAAGCTGATTCAGAGCGAAGAGGATATTCTCAGCTACTGCATGTTCCCTGCGGTGGCGTTGGATTACTTTGCCTGGCGTGCCAAGCCTGAAGGCGAACGCGATCCCGTGCCTGCCGATGCGGAAGAGACCATTGCCAAGGCTGCGGCTAAGGCGAAAGCCGATGCCGAAGCTCCGAAGCCGGCTCCGCTCGGCGCCGATGATGCTAAGTTCGCCAAAATTGGCCGTCAGTTTGTATCCCTCTTCGGTTCGCTCGGCGGCAATCTGAATGTTGATGTCTCCGCGCTTGATGCCGCTCCCGCTGCTGAAGCTGCGCCTGCTGCCGCCGCTCCCGCTGCTGCCCCGGCCAAGCCCGCTAAGACGCTGAATGCAACTCTCACCGGTACGTTCTACCGCTCTGATGCTCCTGGCAAGGCCAATATGGTCGAGGAAGGCACCGCGGTTAAGGCTGGTCAGCCCGTCTGCGTGCTCGAAGCTATGAAGCTCTTCAACCCCGTTAAGGCTGCCGAGGACTGTAAGATTGTCCGCTTCCTCGTGAAGCCCGGCGAGAATGTCCAAAAGGGCTCGCCTATCGCCGAAATCGAATAAGGTGATTCAGCGCGGCACGGCTCTGTCCGTGCCGCGTCAGCCGTCCGTTCTGCTGGACTGTATTCGGCAGCGGACGGTTTGATTGTTTTGTGCACGCACCGGAAAGGGTCCTGTCAGATGGCGAGAAAAGATAAAGCAGCAAAGAACGCGGCCGATCAGGCTGGGCGGGAGTGGTTTGACCGCGATTATACCGCCCGGCAGGTGTACGGTCGGTTATGGGGCTTTGCCCGCCGCTACAAAGGGCTGATTTTCACGGGTGCGTTTCTGGGCATGTTGACGGGGGGCTTGTGGGCTCCGCTCTTCTCTGCCATCCAGCCGTTGCTCGTTCAAGTGCAGCTCGCCGCCCCCGCACAGCCCGCAGAAACCCGGACCAATCTCGCCGGACGCGTCTCTCGCATTGACGGCACTGAAGTCAAATCCATGCCCGTTGTCGTTCCCCGCGAAAATGCGGTGGCTCCAGATGATGACGATGATGATGACATGCTCGACGAACTGCTGCGCAAGGCCAAGCCTTACTTTGAAAAGTTTGGCATCCGCGGCGAATTCACCACGATGTTCCTGCTCGGCATCGGCATGGTGCTGGCGGTTGTCTTCAAGATGCTTACCCAGTATCTCAACCAGTATTACTTGACCAAGGCTGGCATGAAGGTCGTGATGGATGTCCGCAATGCCATGTTTGCTCATCTGCAGGCGCAGTCCCTCGTTTTTCATGGTGCCAGCGATGTCGGCAAACTGATGAGCCGTGCTACTGGAGACCCCGAGACCATTCGCACGCTGATTTCGCAGACAATGAGCGATCTTTGCCGAGCTCCCTTTGAGGTGCTCACCGCCATCCTTTTTGTCTGCTGGTTTGCCATCGATAATGGCATGCTCTCGCTGCTGCTGACGGCGGTTATCGGCTATCCGCTGTGCATGTTGCCGATTGTGTGGGTTGGGCGTCAGATTCGCCGCTGGACCAAGCGCCTGCTTGAGCAGAGTGCTGGCATCGGATCTAATTTCCATGAAAACCTCACCTGCATCCGCGTGGTGAAGGCCTATCACACCGAAGCCTCCGAAATCTCCAAATACGAAGACTGCAACTTGCGTGCCTTTAAAATGTGCATGCGCGCGGCCCGCTTCTCGATTTCCGTTGGCCCGATGACCGAAACCGTCGCCATTCTGTTGGCGGTTGCCTTTGTCGGTTATTGCTTTGTTTCTGGCTACGGCCTGGACAAGATTGTGCCGTTGATTCCCCCCTTCCTCATCCTGTACAAGCCCATGAAGCAGATTGGCCGCCTGCAGGCTGCCATTGAAAATGGCCGTGCCGCGCTGCAGCGTATCTTCTCCCTGCTCGATGTGCATGAAGAGCTTGTTGAAAAGCCAGACGCGCTGCCGATAAAGAGCTTCTGTGAAGGCGTAGAGTTTCGCAAGGTCGATTTTGCCTACCGTCCGGGTGCTCCGCTGACGCTGAAGCACATCAGCTTCACCCTTCGCCCTGGCGAGATGTACGCCGTCGTCGGCTCCACTGGTAGCGGCAAGAGCACCATTTCCAACCTATTGGCACGCTTTTACGATGCCTCTGCGGGCCAGGTGTTGTTGGATGGCCATGATATCCGCGATTATCGCATTGCAGACTTGCGCGATATCATCGGTGCCGTGACGCAGGAATCCCTGCTCTTCAATACCACCATCGCCGAAAATATTGCCTATGGCAGCCCGCAGGCCACCCGCGAACAGATTGAGGATGCCGCCCGACTGGCCAATGCTCACGACTTCATCATGGCGCATCCCGAGGGCTATGACCGTGTGGTTGGTGAAAAGGGCTTTGTGCTCTCGGGGGGCGAACGCCAGCGTATCGCTATCGCCCGCGCCGTGCTCAAGAATCCGCCAATCCTCATTCTGGACGAGGCCACCAGCGCCCTTGATACTGTGACCGAACAGCAGGTGCAGGAAGCGCTCAACCACCTGATGAAGAATCGCACCATCTTTGCTATCGCCCACCGCCTCTCCACCATCCGTCGCGCCGATTGCATCCTCGTGCTCGACCGCGGCGAGATCGTCGAACGCGGCACCCATGACGAACTTTATGCCAAGGGCGGCGCTTATCGCCGCCTCTGCGATATTCAGAATCAACAGCACTAAATCAAGGAAATACTTTATGCGACTGCCCACTATCCTGTTGCCGGCCTGTCTGCTGGTACCGATGCTCTATCAGGGGCTGCTTCGTGCGACGACCACCCCTCAGGTGCCCGTCTCCGAACCCGCCGCCTGGCCCTGCCGTCCTGCCCCCGTCGCACTCCCCAAGGGCTTCGACCCGGCAGAAATTTATTACGCCAGCCGTCCCGCCATCCTGCCCGATGGCAAGTCCTTCGTCTTTGAATGGTGCGATGCCCTTTGGATTGCTTCCACCGAAGGCGGTACGGCCAAGCTCTTCCTGCACTCTCAGGGACGCGAGGCCTGGCCCGTTGTTTCCCACGATGGTAAAAAGGTTGCCTTCCAGTCCAACCGCAACGGCACTTGGCGCACTTACGTTGCCGACATTGCCGATGGCTCTTCGATTCGCCAGCTAAGCTACAACTCCGAAGGCGACCGCCCCTACGCCTGGTCTGCCGACGATAGCGAACTTCTCTGCTGGGCTCTGCGCGATGAAGTCGGCTCTGTCTTTGACCGCGGTCGCCTCTTCTGGATGTCGGTAGACGGGCGCAAAGCTGAGCGTCGCCTCTTTGATGATGCGGCCTCCGACCCCTCCGTCTCTCCCGACGGCCGTTACGTTCTCTTCACACAGGAAGGCGAAGATCTTTACCGCAAAGGGTTCACCGGTGAAAATGCCTCTCGCATTTGGTGCTACGACACCAAGACCTACACTTTCACTCTCGCGGTGAAGAAGCCTACTGAAAGTCTGACGCCCATCTGGGCTCCAGATGGCAAGGGTTACTACTACGTCTCCGGTGAAGGTGGCACGCAGAATATCTGGTACCGCACCTTCCCCGAAGGTCGCGAACACAAGGTCACCTTCTTTGAGGGCGACAGCGTTATTGCCCCCACCCTCAGCGCCGATGGCCGCACGATGATCTTCCGCCAGGGAGCTTATTTCTATACGATTGATCCCACCGTCGCGCCCGCCAAGCCTACCAAGGTGACCCTCTATCCCGAAGATAGCGGCCTCCGTCTGCCGAAAAACCGCCGTCGCTACTATGACTCCCTCTGGAATAATGATTGGGACGGTTGCTCCACCTCCTATGGCAAGGGTATGGAATTTGGCTTCACCACGGGTGGCGACCTCTATGTCATGGATACCGTTCTGCGCGAACCTGTCCTCGTTTATGGCGATTCTCGCACCCAGGAACGAGACTGTGTCTTCTCGAAGGATGGCTCCCGTCTCTATTTTCTCTCCGACCGTGGCGACAGCGTGGCTCTGCTCGAAGCGCGCCGCAAAAACGACCAGCGCTTCTGGTGGGAAAATCGCGCCTTTGATGTGCGCCCTCTCGTGGATGACAGCCTGAGCCGCTCCATGCTCTCGGTCTCCCCCGACGGGAAGCGTCTCGCCTGGATTGAAACCGATGGCAGTGTCCTCGTTATCGCCGATGCCGATGGCAAGGTCATTCGTCGTTTCCCCAAACAGAAAAACATTCCCGCCTACGACTGGTCTCCTGACGGACGCTGGATGGTTGTTGCTATGGAAGATGCTTATGCCAATGCCGATATCTGGATTCTTCCAATCGACGATACCGAGGCCAAGCCCTACAACATCTCCCGTACCTTCGATTGGGACGGTTGCCCCGTCTGGTCCCCTGATGGCAAGCTCGTCTCTTGGATTGGTCGCCGTCCTGGCTCCGATGTCCAGCTCTGCTATCTCTGGCTCGACCGCAAGGCCGAAGCTTCCCAGAAGGCACATAAATACCGCAAAGCTGTCGAAGCCATGGGCCTGAGGCTCACAGACCGCAAGGTCACCGCCCGCGTCCTTGGTGTAGATGATGATGAGCTTTCTGAAGAGAAGAAGGATGTCAAGAAGGGAACCGATACCCCTCGCGTGGCCATTGATTTCAATGGTCTGCACGAACGCGTCCGCCGTCTGAACGTGCCCGGTGTCAGTGCCCCGATCTTTGCGCCCGATTCCCGCCGCATCCTCTTCCCCGCCACCATCAATGGCCAGGCTGGAACCTACGAAATTAAGCTCCCCGATCAGCTCTCCCCCCGTAAACTCTCCTCCCGCTGGGGAACTTACCTTGGCTGGTTTGGTGACAAGCAGGACCGTCTGCTCATGCAGACCCGTGGCCGCAAGATTGCTACGCTCGGCGAAGAGTTCAACTTCGGCGTGTATCAGAATCTAAATATCGCCGACTATTACGAGCTGGCCTTCCTCAGCGGCTGGCAGCGTATCCGCGATGCCTTCTATGATGGCAACTTCCATGGTGCCGATTGGGAAGCTGTGAAGAATAAATACTGGGCCATGGCCCGCTTCGCTCCCACCTACTCCGTGCACAACCGCATCATGCAGTCCATGCTCGGCGAACTCAATGCCTCCCACCTTGGCTACTACGGCAGCGACCACTCCCGCCGCGAATGGAAGGAAAATGATCCCGGACGGCACGCCTGGCATCCCGTAACCTCCCACCTGGGCATCACGTTTGATCCCGCCTACGAAGGTAAAGACGGCTGGCGCGTTCTTAGCGTACTGCCCGAAGGTCCCGCCGACAGTGTCGATGTGGGACTTCGCTGTGGCGACCTCGTTGTTGCCGTGGACGGCCGTCCCGTTATGAATGGAGAGGATCCCACGCTCCTGCTCAATGGACCCAAAATCGGCAAATTCGTTCTCACCGTGCGTTCTGCCGATGGTAACGAGCGCGATGTTTACATTGAAGCCATTACCTACGCCCGTGCCCGCGATCTTGCCACGAAGGAAATGTACGCCAAGCGTCGCGCCTATGTTCACACCCGCTCCGAAGGCAAGCTCGGCTACATCAATATCGCCCGCATGAATGATGATGAATACAATCGCTTCAAGCGCGAGATCTTCGCCGAAGGCTTCGACAAGGATGGCATGGTCATTGACGTGCGCGACAATGTTGGTGGCTTCACTGCGGACCGCGTGCTCGACATTCTGGGTGTGCAGCGCCACTCCTGGTCCGTCCCTCGTCATGCCTCCCCCGCTTATCTCGCAGGCTACTGGGGCCGTCCCGTCTTCGACCGCCCCATCGTCGTTCTCTGCAACCAAAATACCGTCTCCAACGGTGAAATCTTCTCGCACGCCATCAAGCAGCTCAAACGCGGCAAACTCGTCGGCGTGCAGACCAACGGCGGTGTCATTGCCACGCAGGATCTCCCCCTGCTTGATCTCGGCACCTTCCGCAAAGCCCATTACGGCTGGTATACACTCGACGGCACCGATATGGAACTCCATGGTGCCATCCCCGACATCGTCGTCGAGCTGACCCCCGGCGACAACGTGGCTGGACGCGATCCCCAGCTGGACGCCGCTATTGATGCCCTGCTCAAAGATGCCGAGGACTTTAAGAAAAACAACAAGCCCTTCGTTCCGAATGTGTTCACTCACGAACACAAACTGTAATTGACCGGCTTCCCCCAAGGGTTACACACAATTATGACGCTTACGCTTCTCCATGCCAAGCTTCACCACCTGCATGTCACGCAGGCCGATTTGGAATACCTCGGCTCCCTCACCATCGATGAAGATTTGATGGATGCAGTGGGTATTAAAACCTACGAGAAAATTCTGGTTGCCAATGTCGAAAATGGGCAGCGCCTCGAGACCTATGCCATTCCTGGCCCCCGCGGCTCCCGCATCGCTTGCCTCAATGGCGCCGCAGCCTACATGGGCAAAGCTGGTGATCGCCTAATTATCATGGCCTTCGCCCAGGTTCCCGCCGAAGAGGCGGATACCTTCCAGCCCAAGGTCGTCCGCCTCGATGCCGACAACCGCATCGTTGCCAAGGCCTTCTAAACCGGCCTGGCAATTCAAAAAAAGGCACCCGCCGATGTCGGCGGGTGCCTTTTTTTGGGGGCGCTGTCGCGCCGAAGGTATCACACTTCCACGGCAGTGCCGGGAGGATATTTGCCAGCGATGATATCGCGGGCAATGGGTGTTTCCAGACTGCGCTGGATGACGCGCTTCAGCGGACGTGCGCCGAAGTCGGGATCGTACCCCTCGTCCACCAGCCGCTGCTTCGTGGCATCGGACACCTTCAGCGTCAGTTCCTGTTCCGCCAAACGGCCACTGAGCTCCTGCAACTGTAGGTCGACAATCTTCATCAGGCTCTCCTTCGTGAGAGGACGGAAGATGAGCGTCTCGTCAATGCGGTTGAGAAACTCGGGCGGAAATTTACTCTTCAGCAGCGCATCGACCGTGGACTGCAGTCCGGCGCGGTTGCCTTCCTGCTCCGCCTTCGCAATCAGGTCAGACCCCAGGTTTGAGGTCATGATGATGATGGTGTTGGCGAAGCTAACGGTAGTCCCCTTGTTATCCGTCAGCCGTCCGTCGTCGAATACCTGTAAGAAGAGCTTAAACACGTCCGGATGGGCCTTTTCGACCTCGTCGAGCAGCACCACGCTGTACGGTTTACGGCGAACCGCCTCCGTCAGCTGACCACCTTCCTCATAGCCCACATAGCCGGGAGGCGCACCAACCAAACGGCTGACGCTGTGCTTCTCCATATACTCAGACATGTCGATGCGCGTCATCGCGTCGCGGCTGTCGAAAAGCTTCTCGGCGAGCACGCGGGCCAGTTCCGTCTTGCCCACGCCTGTGGGGCCCAGGAAGAGAAAGGCACCGATGGGTTTCGTCCGGCTGCGGATACCGGCGCGGGCACGCAGCACCGCATCGGAGACCGCATCCACCGCAGCATCCTGTCCGATGACCTCCGTCCGGATACCGTCACCCAGGCGCAGCAACTTCTCGCGCTCGCCTTCGAGTAGACGCGTCACGGGAATGCCCGACCAGCGACTGACCGCCTCGGCAATCTCTTCCGGACCGACCTGCTCGCGCATCATCGCGCCGTCTTCGTTACGGGCAGATGCCTTCAGCTGTTCCTCGAGCTCGGGAATAATCTTGTACTGCAGCTTGCCAGCCTTTTCGTACTCAGCATTCCGCTGGGCCAGCTCGAGGTCGTGACGGGCTTTATCGAGCTGTGTACGCAGGTTCTTGGCTTTATCGTGCGACTTCTTCTCCTCCTGCCATTTGGCCTTAAGGGCATCGGCCTTGGATTTCTCGTCAGCCAGTTCGCGGCGGAGTTCGTCCAGACGCTTCTTCGAGGCTTCGTCCTTCTCTTTGGCGAGGGCGGCCTCTTCGATTTCCAGACGCATCACCCGGCGGCTGAGCTCATCGAGTTCTGCCGGCATGGAATCCATCTCCGTACGGATGGCTGCGCAGGCCTCGTCGAGCAGGTCGATGGCTTTGTCTGGCAGGAAGCGTTCCTGAATGTAACGGTCGGACAGTACGGCGGCATTCACTAGCGCCGTGTCGAGAATACGGACGTTGTGGTGCGCCTCAAAGCGCTCCTTGAGTCCGCGTAAAATCGAAATCGTGTCCTCCACCGTCGGCGGCTCGACCATGACCGGTTGGAAACGACGCTCCAGCGCCTTGTCCTTCTCCATATAGAGACGGTGCTCGGCCAGCGTTGTTGCGCCGATGCAGTGCAGTTCGCCGCGGGCCAGCATCGGCTTGAGCATATTGCCCGCATCGCTACTCCCTTCGGTTTTACCCGCTCCGACAATCGTGTGGATTTCATCGATGAAGAGCAGGATGCGCCCCTCGGAGGCCTTAATCTCCTTCAGGACCGCTTTCAGACGCTCTTCAAAATCGCCGCGATACTTCGCGCCCGCCATCAGCGCGGTCATGTCCAGAGCAAAGACCGTGCGGTTCTTCAGCCCTTCGGGCACATCGCCGCGCACAATCCGCTGCGCCAGCCCCTCGACAATCGCCGTCTTGCCCACGCCGGGTTCGCCGATGAGCACCGGATTGTTTTTCGTCTTACGCGACAGAATACGGATGACATCGCGAATCTCCGCGTCGCGGCCGATGACGGGATCGAGCTTGCCCGCACGCGCCAGTTCCACTAGGTCCTGACCGTACTTCTTCAGCGCTTCATAGCTATCTTCGGGATTCTCGCTGGTGATGCGCTGATTGCCGCGCACCTCCTTCAGCGCTTTGAGCAACGCCTGCTCGCTCAGCCCCAAATCGCGCAGCATCTTCAGGCGGCCAATCAATGCGAGGAGCACATGCTCCACGGATACATAGTCGTCGCCCATCTTCTTCGCGCGGTCAAATGCATCCACCAGCACCTCATTCAGACGCTGGGATACATACACTTTATTTGCTTCCATCGACCCCGTCACCTGCGGCAACCGATCCATTTCCTCGGCAACGCGGGCGCGCACCAAATCAACGGATACATTGCATTTGGCGAGCAGACTTGCCGTCAGCCCTTTCTCCTGGGCCAGCAGTGCCCACAGCACATGCTCGGGCTCAACGTTTTGCTGCCGGCGGCGGATTCCCTCCTGCTGCGCCATCGTCAGCGCTTCACGCAGGCGTTCGGTCATTTGATTCATATCCATACGTAACTTCTCCTTTACCATACTCTTTTTGGAATGGCACCTTTTATTGCAAGAAGTGTGCCAATTGTCAAAAATGGTCCAAAAGAGAGCGAATCGTGCCATCCCATGCCGTCCACTGTGCCACACCGTGCCACAGACGGCACACCGTGCCACGCCCTGATGGCGAACTTCTGTGTCGGCCTCTCTGTCGTAATGCTGTGTGTAAACCAAAGACCATGCGTCCCCTCTACTCATTCTCGCGGACAGCGCAAACGTATTACTGGTGGGACGCTTGTACACACGTCTGTGGACGCAATTCTATGATTCTTTGCCGAGATTCGCTAAGATTCTATGATGAGAGTCGTCGACTGTCTATCATAAGGGTAGCTACCATACAATGGTAAGGGTAGCTACCATACAGGCATAAGGGTAGCTACCATGTAATGAAGAGGGTAGCTACCATAGAGCAATAAGGGTAGCAAGTGTTCCAATAGAATGTTGACGAAATGGGTAAACCGTACGGTCTGCCTTTGAAAAGGAGATAATCCTATCTTTAGGGAAGAAATGCCATTTTTTCATGCGTTTTCTCGGCGTGCAGGGAGGGGTGGGGCAAGGGGCTGGTTTTTCAAAATGAGCCCTGTGGCGACCGTCGCTCGCAGTCCTTCGATCCTCATCGTTCATAGGCCCTGCGTTTTTTGGGGGGAGGGCAGCTTTTATGCAGACGGCTTGACGGATTTTTTTTT
>SAMEA104404097__coassemble_1016_pt1 | contig 24946 bp, 9 predicted proteins | sample SAMEA104404097__metabat2_high_PE_096 | metagenome-assembled genome bin SAMEA104404097 (sample SAMEA104404097) | Balaenoptera acutorostrata | reverse complement strand
AAAAGTGAAAGAAATGGGCAGAAACGAGGATTTTGAAGGCGTGCAGTGGCCCCTGTATGACCGAAAAAGCCGAAGTTTATGCACGTTTAAGGCGCTTTTTGCAGCCCGTAGATATCCCCCTACAGGCTCCTAGGCCCTTGCGCTCCGCCCGTGCCGTCTGATTTCCGTCCCACCCCTTTACATTCCTGCCATGAAAAAACACCTTCTCCTCGTTATTGGCGCAATCGCCGCAGCAGCGCAGCTTTTCTCCGAAGCCCCCGCGTCCAGGACGGCGGACACGCTCATTCCTGTTGCGGGGATGAGTATTGATGACGGAAACATCACCCTTGCCGAGCGCACCGCCCGGCATCTGCTCGCCACCCTCGGCATCAATCCCGCCGACCGCGCCCGTGCCGAAGAAATTCTCATCCGCGCCGAGCTGGCCAAAGGTAACTTCGATGCCGCCCTCGAACGCGTCGCCAACTGTCCCGATTTGCCCGCCGAACGCCAGCTCGTCTTCCGCCTCGCTGCCCTCAGCGGGAAAAAGCAGTACACAGAAGTCCTCCGCCTCTACGGTGAATCGCACAGCAGTCCCGATTCCGAATGGGGGGTCTCGGCCCTGCGCTACGCTCTTGCTGCGGATGTTGCCCTCGGCAATACGCTGTCCGCCTCGGAACGGTTTGCCCTGCTTGATGCCGCCTCCGGTGCCGATGCGCGCCTCCGTGCCGCCAATGCCCTTGCCTGGGTCCGGCATGAACCCAATTCCCGCAGCCGCGCAGCCCTCCTTCGTGCCGCTTCGCAGGCAGACCGCGGTGGCATTTTTCTCGACTGCGCCCTTGCCTTGCCAAAGACCTTCACTTCGGCCAGCGAACGCAAAGAAGCCCTCGGTACCGTTGAAAAACTTCTCACCCTCACAGGGCTTGCCTCCACAGTTGAAGCCCATCTCGCCCTCACGGCTGAAGCCCTCGCTGCCGACCGTGATGCCAAAGTCGCCTACGCCCGCCGTGCCGTTGGTGTCGCCCGCGAGGAAAATCTGCGCCGTACCGCGCTCTCCGTGCTTGGTTACCTCCTCTGCGAGGAAAAAGCCACCGCCACCGAAGGCCTGGATTTCCTCAGCGTCGCCGTCAGACTCAACCCCTCCTCGCCCGAAGCGCCTGGCATCCAGCTTACCCTCGCAGAACAGTCCGCCCGCCTCGGCCTCAATGAACGCGCCCTTCAAGCCTACACCCGCTACACCGAAAGCTTCGATGTTCCCGAGCTTCGTACCCGCGTCCTGCGCGGGCGAGGACGTCTTCTGCGCACCGTCGGCCGTCCTGGCGAAGCCCTCGCTGCCTTCACCGAAGCGGCTGTCTTCGCTCAAGACGGCACTGAGCGCCGCGACCTTCTGCGCGAAGCTGCCGAAGCTGCCGAGGCTGCCGAACGCTGGCCCAGCGCCATCGGCCTCTATCGTGACCTTCTCAGTACAGAATCTGCCCCAGGTATGCGTCTCCATCTCGCCCGCTGCTATGAAGCCTCCGGTGACAAAATCGCCGCTGGCAGAGAGTACGCCGCCATCCGCGACAACCCTGCCGCCTCCGAAAACGATATCCTCCAGGCGGTTCTTCGCCTCGGTGCCCTCCGCGTCTCCGATGGATACCCCAAAGATGCTATCGCCGAATACTCCAAGGCCGCCGAACGCATCAAAACCGAGGCCCTCCGCGATCGCCTCATCCTCGAACGTGCCCGCCTCTACTACACCCTCGGCTCCGTTGCCCGCACCCGCAACGATGTTGAAGCCCTCTCTGATCGCAAAGACCCCACCATCGCCTCCGAAGCCCGCTTCCTCACAGTCCTTTCCCTCTACAGCCTTGGTGAAGATGATTCTGCCCGCACCCTTGCCCGCTCCTATGCCTTCGACTATCCGGACTCCCCCCGCATCCCCGATATCGTCCTCTGGATTGCCAAAAGCGACTTCAACCGCGGCGAATACGCTGCAGCCCGCGCGACCTTCGAAGACTTCGTCCGCCGCTGGCCCCGCGATCCGCGCGTCCCTAGCACCCTCCTACTTGCTGCCCGCGCAGCCTTCCAGGAACACAACTACGCCATTGCTGTCGAACGCATCGGACGACTCGCTAAAGACCACCCCGATGCCGAATGCCTCGCCGATGCCCGCTTCCTCCAGTGCGAAGCCCTGATGGAACTCGCCCGCCACAGCGAAGCTCGCGATATCCTCGATGCTCTTATCACCCGCTACCCCACCGCTGACTGGATTGGCGAAGCCTACGGACGCAAGGCCGATTGTCTCTTTGTCACCGCTACCGACGATTCCACCCGCTACACCGCAGCCGCCGAAGCCTACCGCGAAGCTCTCAGCCGCCTCGAAGACAGCCGTCCAGATCTCTCCCTGGCCTACCGCTATAAAATGGGCCGCATCCTCGAAAAACAAAATCTCCCCGACGATGCCGCCGAACACTACACCCGCCTCGTCTACCGCGTCGTCGCCAACCCTACCGAATACTCCGATAACGGCATCGCCTGGTTCCGCAAAGCCCTCACCCGCCTGCGCGCCATCGACTTGGCCCGCGGCAATCGCTCTGGCTTCGAAACCTTGTTGCGCAGAGTCCGCGAAGCTGGTCTCTGACGCGCCTGACTTCAGCGACGAAGAAACCTTCGGCCTCAGTTTCTGACACATCCCGTTAAGCACGGGGTGTGGGGCAGCGCCCCACCCGCAATCGTTTGCCATTCATTGTTCATTATGCATCTTGCGCCCTCGGCGCAAAAACGCTTGCGCCCGAGCGTGCGCTATGCTAACATATAAATCGTACGCGGGAGACAGCAAGTCTCACACACGTTACGCTCACTCTTTATCCAACTACGGAGAAACAGTCATGAAACTTGCTCGCAAAAACGGCTTTACGATGATCGAACTGCTCGTCGTGATTGTCATTATCGGCATTCTCGCCACCTCCCTCTTCGGCCCTGTTACCAACTTCCTGCTCCAGGGTAACCTCACCGGTATGATGGGCAACGGCCGCAAAGTCGTCCAGGCCATCATCGCTGCCGATATGTCCGGCCGCTACGAAGGCCTCGCCTGGCCTTCCACCGAAGCTAAGGAACTCAAGGATGCCGACAATAAGGTCAACGGTCCGGATATGTACCAGGACTTCTCCAAGACCGCCGATTACTTCAAGGAAGCGCTCTACGTCAAGGAAACCGATGTTCAGAAGCGTAACCGCATCAAAGTGTTGAAGGATATCGAACCCGCCATGATTGCCGGTCAGGGCGTCCCCACCGCCAGTGGTACCAACCTTGATGACCGCAACTGCGCCTGGATCCTCGCCAAGAACACCGGCAGCGCTCCGGCCTCCGCCCCAGTCTTCGCCACCCGTAACCTCAATGGCAAGGTCATCACCACCCTCGCTGGCAACGACACCACCTCCGATGTCGAAACCCTGCTCAATACCCAGAAGCCTTTCGGCCGTGACGGGTGCGTAATCATCTACAAGGATGGTTCCGGCAAGAAGTTCGGCGCTGACGAAGTCTTCCCGAAGCAGATGTTCGGCTCCATCGGTACCGCCAAGCTCAACGAATATGAGCAGGGCGAAGGCAACAAGTTCGAGTTCCTCACCACCGGCACCTCCAACTAAGCCGCTGCGGCTCCGCCGCACCGCTTTGAACGAAAAAGCCCGCACACCCGTGCGGGCTTTTTTATGCCCCCCGCGCCCGCTTCACTCTCCACAGTCCACGCTTCACTCTCCACAGTCCTCCGGCGCGCTGGTGCCATCGCATACGCTGCTCGTTCAGTACCGTTTCTGCAATTATTTATTATACATCGCCCCACATCCGCCCCATGCCGAAGACACTGCCGCATCACACGGCATTCATCCCGTTTTTTTTTGCTTTACAGCCGACTTCAAAGGTCGTATATTGGAATCGTTCGTAGAAGAACCGGACACCACGTCGACATCTGTGTCAAATCCGCTCATACTACGTGACGTACAGTCTTTTTTATGACAAAGGGAGGAAGTTATGACATCATCCACAGCCGCAGCGCATTCGGACGCAGTATTCCGTCGGTTGTTCGGTAGCCGACAGCCGTATACGCAGTTGCCACCGCTGCGCTGCCTTCTGCGCCTCAGCCTCCTGCTCCTGCTCACTTTTTCTGCTGCCGCCCTTCGGGCCGCGGAGGAGCCGGCAGGGACACCATCAGTTGCTCCTGCCGACCAGAATATCCAACGTATTGAAGGCGGTACACTTGAGCAGCCTGTCGAAATCACAAACAACGGCACGGTTGCTCAGTACACGCTTGCACCCGGTGCCGTCGTTCGGATGACAGCCTCCGGCAATCAGATTTATAACGTCGTCGGCGAAAGCGGCGGTGAGAAGCCTGTGCTGTACCTGGTCGGTGAAAACCTGGGTACAAAGGATGGCTCGAAGTTTGCGAATGTCAGGATTGTACTGCCCAAACTTCCGGAGAATGCGATCGATAAGAACCGCTCTTTCTGGATGCTCACCGGCTGTACGGATGCATCTGTCGATATGGATATTCAGGGTGAGCAGTCGCTGAGTATCGGGCTCCGTCGGACGGATGCACCCAATGGCACGCTGACGTTCGGAGATTTTAAGACGAATGGTGCTGTCTGGGGTAAGGAGGCCAAGGAAACTGAAAGCATCACACTGCAGGTAAAGAGTGGTGGTGCCAAGTATGTCAGCAACTACCAGCTCGAATGGTATGGCGTCACGCTGTCTGTTGCGGAATCAGGCGAGATCGGTGAGTTTGTTTTGGAACGCGGGGGAATTGCTCCAGGTATTATTGTCGGCAGGGCCGGCCGGGTCCGCGTTTATCACGAAATAAGTAAAAACGCTTATGGTGCAATTGATACGGCAACGCAAATTGATGCGGAAGGTACTCTTGAGCTGGACGGCGGCAGTGTTAATGAGAAACTTACGGGGACAGGAAAATTGATTGTAAAATCTATCTTGAAGACAGAGGATCGCATCTCTCAGTACCCTAAAGTTATAATCAAGCAGGATCTGAACTTGACGCCCCAGATCATGGCAGACTTTACCGGAACAGTGGAATTTCCGGCTAACTCAGGAACGCTGCTTTTGCCTGCCGGCAAAGAGGGAACGATGGCGCTGCCGAAAGAACCGTCCACGGCAAAACTGGTTCTGAGACTCTCGCCTGAGCAACTCAAAAATGAGTATACTGCGAAGCTTGACGGGAACGTTACCGAGACCAATTTTGCCTGGCAGGACGAATACGGTAATCCTGTTGAAGGAAAAACGAAAGTCTACACGCCTATCAACATCCAATGGAAAGACGGTATATGGACATGGAATAAAACGGAGGAGTTCCCGACGGACCTGCCAATCAATGCCAATACGACTATTGTTTTCGATGCCGATCACACGGTCTTTCCGTTCCCCAATAGCACCAGTCTCCATCTGAATGCAATTACGGTACGGGGCAATGTTGCCGGAACGCTGAAACTTGGCAACGGAAAACTGACATACGGTCTTCTGTCTATGGAGACAGATGTGACCGTGCCTGTCGGGTTCGTTGAGGGCTGTCTTCGTCGGTCTGTGACGCTTCCCGACGGCAGAACACTGGCTGTCGAAGGAACCGAGTCGGATGCTGAGGCTGTAAAGGTCGCATTTGACGGTCCCGGCCAGCTGAAGGTCGCTTCGAAGACACTGAAACTTGACGGAATCAATACGTACACCGGAGGCACTGAAATCGCTTCTGGGGCGACGCTTGAAATCGGTAAGCCGGAAACGCTGGCAACCGCCGGCCCGTTTTCGGGAAACGGAACGCTGAAAGTTACAAAAACAATGGACCTGACCGGAAAACAGATGACCGTTGCGGCACCTGCCGGACTGACATTGGATATCAGCGGTGTGACGCTGACGGCGGATGGCGTGTCGGTAAACGGCAGTGCTTCGCTTACGATTGCTGCAGGTCAGGATCAGTGGACCAGGGTGTTCGGTACACTGAACGCGCCAATCACTGTGGCATCCGACGCGAAGCTGACGCTGAGCAACGGTACGTTTGCGCAGGTAATCACATCGGACGGTGAGCTTACAATTACGGGCGGCACATTCAAAGAGCAGCTTACGATTAATGGCGGTACACCCACCGTCAGCGGCGGTACATTTGAAAAAGCGCTTGCTGTTACGGGGCCGACTAAGTTTTTGAACGGCGGTCAGTATGCTCGGCGGCCCGATGCAACGTGGTGCGCAGAAGGAAAACTCGCAGTGAAACGCCAGGGCGCAACGTATTATACGGTCGAACTGCCGAAGGATGTGCCGATGCCTGCGCCGAATGGCGGTACCACAAACGCATACGATCTCGGCTTTGTCACGGAAGTACTCGGTGCGACAGAGGGAATCGTGCCTGCCCAAATTGAGGTGTCGGGCAGCTATCATGCGGACGGTGCACCGAAACTGACAGCGCCTGAGGATATCAATAATGCACGGGCCCTTTTCAGCAATATCACGAAGAGCACCGCCGAGGCCATTACGGTGGATTACGCCTTCGGCATCAGCGGCATCACAGTGAAAAAGGTGGGAGGCACCAACTACGTCGTGCTCTCTGCCAAGGTCACCTCCATCCTCGGTACTGCTGCCGATTACGCTGACGGCACGACCCTCGAGGTGCTGGCCAACGGCATTCCGCCCACAGAGGCCGTGCCCTGCGATGCCGACGGTGTCTCGCTTACAGAGGTGGCCACCGGTGCCGTGCGCTTCTTCCGCGTGCCTTATACAGAAGCCCTCGGCACCACCCGCTACACCGTGCGCGCCGTGCGAAAATAAGCCTGGTCTTCGGCCCCCCCAAAAAAAAGCCCGCACCCCCGTGCGGGCTTCTTTATGCTCCGCCCGCTTGGTTCTTCACTCGCCACGCTTCATGCTTCACTGCGCGTCAGCGCCCTGCGGAGCCCTGGGGCGCGGCCCCCATTCGGTTCAGCATGCACCGCCTGCGGTGCATCGTGCCAGGTGCCAGGGATTTGGCATTAAAAGCCACCCTCAGGGTACCCTTCGCGCCCTGCGCACCGAGACCGCGCCGTCAGGTGCGTGCCAGGGGGCCCTTGAAGGGCGACACAGCAGCGGCAATCTGCCGTACCAGGCGATTGCACTCCAGACAGCGCTCGCGCATGGCCTGTTTGGAACGGTCCAGACGCGCATTGGGCGGCACAAGTGAAATAAACAGCACACGGCTGCCTGCGCACTCAATATTCATCTCGCGCCCGTACGGATGCCAACGCAGCGTTCTGCCGTCGTTCAGCACCTGCACATGCCGAAAGCCGTTCGGACAGAACACCAGCTGAAACCCCCGGTTCGCAATCATGATGCGCTGAGCTTCCTGCTCCATCGGCGACCAAAAACAGCTCGCGGCACATACGCCCGGCTGCCAGCCGTTCAGCTCTCTACAGTTCGCCTCCCATTCCGGCGAGCCGGGCTTCACACTGCGCGAAAACAGCGTCGCACGGATGTCTGGACAGTTCAGAATCTCAGGATTGCCCAGCATCCAAACGTGCCGCATCAGACGCCAGTGCCTCGCCAATTCCATCACCTCGAAACGCTCGGCAAACCGACGGTGCAGCAACCCCATTTCGGCATTAATCCAGATATAATTGCGGAAATTGGCCAACTGCCCCTCGCGTGTCACGGCATAATCGTACCACGGACCGCGAAAGACCTGATGACAGTCGCGCACACGCGGGTCGTCACGGAACAGCTCGCGATACGCCCTGTTCAGATACGCCCGCAGCCGTTGCATAATCGTCAGCACCGATTCGCCCGGCGGCAACGGCACATCCGTCTGCTTATGCAGCCGGACAATCATGTGAATATGATCGGGCATGATGATATACGGCCGAAACTCCCAGATATAGCGTGCCCACTCCGACCGCGTACAGAAATCACACACCGCATCCGACATCCAACGCCAGCGCCAGTCGTTTTTAAGAAACATAAAACCGTTCGGATCGAAATCGGACATCGCCGGCAAATTCGGCTTCAGCTTAATCGTCATCATAAAATACGTATCCGAACGATACATCCAGCCACTCCTCCCCGACCTTGGATCGCGGTAATGCTCCAGTACGCGGGCTTCCTCAAACTCCTCGTATTCGGAATCATCATTGTAAGCAGACAGCATCGTGCACCCTCCCTTCCCAGTTCTCGCATGCTATGTGCATAGTATGCCGTAAACCAGAGCACAGCGCAAGCGAAAAGATGCAGGACCGCACCGGCATCTGCGAATGCCGGTGAACGATGCACAATCAAGAGCGAAACACACGCGGGACATGCGCCGCAGGCGACGCATGCTGAACCAAATGGGGACCCACACCGCCCCATTCACACCCCACCATGCCGTGGCAGCCCCGTTCTGCACTCATCACGCTTCACGCACGCCTCGCGCGCGTCAGCGCTGTTTCTGCCTGCCCTGCGCGCACTTATAATGCTACGGAAAACACCTCACTTCTAGAGGACCCTCTAGAAGTGTTTGCGCGCGACATCCGCGTGCGTCGACAGGCCCGACGCAGACGTCCAGGCAGATTTGAAAGAAAGGTGTTTTCTCTCATTGCATTCTCCGTAATATACTGAAGGATAAGGTTATCCATCAGATTTGTGCTTTCAGTAGCAATACGCCTCAGACGTGTCTCTGCCTGTCCACATATTGCCGCTTAATCCGATATAAGTATACCGCTCAGCAATGAAGTTGTAAAGACTATAAAGTATTTTGCTAAAAAATACTGTGCAGTCTTTATAAGTCATTTATAATCAGTTTGCCGCCTCTCGTTCTATCATCTCCCTGCGTTATGTAATTTTGTCTTATTTTTCAATACATTAAGACTGACACAAGACTGCACTTCTAGAGGGTCCTCTGTCTGTAAAGCCCTTCTCACTGCGGCAGTTATCGCTGGTTCGGGTGTGATTGGTGCGCAGGGAGAAGCGGTAGTAAACCCGAAATCTATTAGTATCAACTTTTCAGGTGGTAGATCGGGTGCCACCTATAACGCTGGTGCAGACGATGGTTTGGTGCTTGGTGCGTCTTGGATTAATTTAAGTGGAGAAAACGGTAACAATATTTCGCTTGGAGACACGGGGGCAACAATTTCATATTCCTGTCAAAATACATGGGATGTTGCTCCTCATCCGAGAGAGTACACCGGTATTTTACAGGGATATCTCGATGATGGCGGTGTTGGAGCCTCCGTAACCGTTAGCAGTATTCCATTTACTTCTTATACAGTTTATATTTATTGTTCTACTGATGCTAAGACCGAAGGTAATCCAGAAGTTAAATTCTCCCCGATGAATGTCAATGATAAACAGTATCGTTGGGATGGGACGACGACGATTGAGGTGAGTCCTAAGCTGGAGGGGATTGACGGACTTAATGAGGCAAAATGGGGTAACACTAATGCTAAGACTCCTGTGCTTGGTGAAAATGTCCTGAAAGTCGAAAATGTGAGAGGGCCTGTTTTGACCGTTTCTGGCGGCCCGCGTGATGCTGATAACGGAGCTCCTTGGAAGTCGCGTTCCCGCGCGTCTCTTGCCGCAGTCCAGATTGTTAACACGGGTGATGTGATTGACCCCGCTGCGTCTCTTCCTGTCTCGGGCTCCATAAACCTTTCCGATTTATATCTATGGTCAAATTCGACGGAGTCAATCCAAGTGAGCGGCTCTACGACGATTAACATGGATACGTCCAAAACTTTGACGCGTATGAAATTCGTTAAGGCTCCCAATGCGGCTGATGCTTCGCTGACCTTTAGTGGAACTGGCTCGTTGTGGCAGGCCGGAGCAAACGTCGATGTAACGCTTGACAGTGTTCCTGTTACCTTTTGTAATAATACGCACAATACTCGTGTAAAGTTGTCTGGAACGGGGAATGCAACGTTTGCCAATGGGACTGCCCTCGTCATGCCCATGATTGGCGAAAATGGATATACTGGCCAATTAACCTTAAATAAGCAGGAGTTCGGGACGGAAGGTAATGCACCTGCATGGAATATTGGTTCCAATGGTGCGACGCTTAATCTTCGCGGTCTGCATACTACAACCATTGACAAACCGATGACTGGGCAAGGCCCCTTGCATATGATAAACGCAGCTTCGCGCGAGGCTGGTTCTGATGTGGAAATCTCTACTGACCTTGTTAAAGAATGGGGAGACTCCCATTATGATGGCGATCTTACGGTTGATGAAAAAATTCACCTGCGCTGGGGGGATACAAGTAATCCCGGAAATCATGGTGCGCCGAAAGATACCTCATACAAACTTGCAAAAAGTGTAACACTGAAGCAAGGCTCAGTTTTACACCTTGCACTTACCGCGGTGGGGGGCAATAGCTCCAATTCGGATGGTAAATGCGTCTTTGCGTCCCCTATTAATCTACGGGGTGGAGAAATAAATTCTAACGATGGAGCCTACTATTTCAGTGGAGGTATCAGTGTTGAGGGGGATGGTTCAAAACTTGTCACCGGTTGGGATAAAGGCATCGTCATTGGGTCACTTTCAGGCTCCGGAAATCTGCAGTGGAAACGCCATTCTGGTGATGGGTTGGCTAGATTTTCGATTATGAATGCCGCCGCAATACCTTATACTGGAATGTTGACGATATCTAAGAGTGCCGGTGATGTTAGATTCTATGTTTTTGACACGAACGCTATAAAAGACGCAACGCTAAACCTCCAGAATGGTGTTTCATTTAGTCTTACACAGCCGGTCTCGCTGAAATCCATCACGGGTAATGGTTGCGTCACGTCTGATACATCTGAAGCCCAAACACTGGCGCTTTCTGGTACAAGTGATTTGACCACACTTACATGGAACAACGTGAAGATAGAGTTGCTGACTGGGGCGGTTGTAACAATGAATCTTGGGGAAGAAGGCACCACAGAAGCTCCGAGAAATGTTCCTGCGGGGGCGACACTGAAGCTGAAGATTCCAGGAACTGGCATCAATCAGCATCAAACTGCACACGTAACGGGTGAAGGTGATGTTGTCTTTGTCAATAGCACAGGAATGCCACTCGATAATGCCTCAACCGAAAAGGGGGTTTATGTTCCGTCTCTGAATAAGATGACCATCTCCTCCGCGACAGCCAATTGGGGTGATGTCGGGGCCTGGAGCAAGGGAGCTGTTCCAGATGCCGAGGATGACGTCGTCATCGAAGTTGCCACAGATAACGCTACACTAAGGTTTGATACAAATGTGACGGTGGCCTCTCTGAAGATTATTGGCACAGGAACTCTGGCTATTGATGCAACTCATAATCTAACGGTTTCAACGCTTCTCGACGTAGGTGCAAATGTCTCAATTGACAAGGAGAAGGTTGTTCTCGGATCAATTTGTGTGGCAGAAAACAAAACGCTTACACTAAATACGGAAACGACCATTCCTGATGAGAACTATGACAAACTTACGCCTACTGGTTCGGGGAATTTGACACAGCTTTGCCTTCCGTCTCTGACTGGTACTGGTAAAATCATTAAGACCGGGGCAGGGGCCATTGCTGTTTTTGGCGAGGCTATCGAACCGTCTATTGAAGTTCAAAGTGGTCTGTTTGCCTTCCGTGCCAGTAATAACAATCCATGGAATGTGACGGTTAAAACAGGTACAACTGTTTCGTTCGCTGGATGGAACTCTAATGTTGTCAACAATAACAATCGTCTTGCCGTTGAAGGTGGTGCCTCTGTAATGTTACTAAACGGTATTGACACTAAAAATTGGCGAAATGTGAAGGCTTCTGTCACTGTTTTAAATGCCCCTAAAGAGAACCCCGTAAAATTTTACGGCGCAGCTTTTGGAAAGGTTAAGCTTCAAGGGTCGATAACTGGTGCAACTCAGAACCAGTCAACGATTGAATTTGCCGATGGTGGTAGATTTAAGAATAATGCCTGTGACAGGCTTCTAAATGTTGAAGCCACACTTACCGATAAAATTCAGGTTATTGTTTCGGAGTCTACGATAAGTGGCTATAGTTGGCCGATTGAGTTTTCCGGCAACAACACTTACACAGGAGGTACGGAGATTACCGCCGAAGGTAAGATTGTTGTTAGCCAATTGAATAAATTTGGTTCCGGACGGATTCAAAACAACGGACTGATTGAGGTTTATGCTGGCGATGTTCAGGTGAAAGAAAATACAAATCCTACTGCAATGATAATAGAAGGCGCAGGGCTACTAAAATTCACTGGTACCGCCAGTGGTTACTATTGTCCAGCACACGCCTCACGGTTTGAGTGTCAGGTTGAAAACAATCACTCTGGGGGTATTGTAATTCCTACAACTGCAGGCCTCACTGTCGGAACGTTATCAGGCAATGGTGTATTTCGCGGCGATTGGTCTGATAATGGCGAGCGAACGTTGACAATTGTTCAGTCTAAAGACTCGACATTCTCAGGAACTGTTGGAACGGATGATAGTAATACGGACCGTATGGTGTCATTAAATGTTACTGGCAATGGTGTTTTGACCGCCTCTGCTACAAAAGCCAAGTCTGGTCATAAAATTACCGTCGCTAAAGGGGCAACCGTAAAGTTGTCTCGTAGTTGGAAAAAGTTAGCCAGTAATCATGCTTCTGGTGACGTCGTTGCCAATGGTACACTAATTATTGACGGTTCCGTTGAAATGGATAGCCTTAGCCTTGTCTCTGAGGCAATCCTCGATACGTCGGCCGGCGCATTGACGGCGAACACTGTGACGTTGCCTGTTGACGGCACTGTGACTGTGAAGGCGAATGTTGATGCCGCTGTGCTGACGGTGACGGATGAGAGCTCTCGCGCTGCGGCTAATGGTACAATCGTGGCATGTGATCCTGCTGCTGAAGGCAAGAAGTTCTGCCTCTCTGCCGAAGGCAGCAATCTGAAGATGAAAGAGGTCGTGGCTGCGATGCTCCCGAAGCCGCAGGGTGCCCAGGAAACGGATGCCTATTCTGAGGCTGCTAGCAAGGCGCTGATAGATGCAATCGGTGGTAAGCTGCCGACTTCCATTACTGGCGTGACCGGGTGTGATGCAGTGTCGAAGCAGCCGAAGGTGCTGACTGTTGCCGACATTAACAACGTGCTGAATCTCTTTACCAATGTCGCACAGGCGAACGGCGATGCGGTGAACGTGTCGTACGAATTCGGCGTGAAGGGACTGCGGATCCGGACCGTCGACAATCTGGATTATATCATTGTAGCGGCACGCGTTGAAGGTGGAACGGTGAATGCGCCCGCGGCATTTGGCGATGGTACGACGGTAAAGGTGGTCGTCGGCGGGACGGTGCATGATGCTGTTGAATGTGATGCCGAGGGAAATGAGATTACTGCTCAGCATCCTGCGCCTGCGGTAGAACAGGATGCCACTGGCACCACTAAGTACTTCCGCATTCTGAAGTCGGATGTGCTCGGTGCTGATACGGTCGCTCCTGAGGCGCCTGTCGCTGGAGAAGGACCCCTGGCTCCGCCCGCGAGCAAGACGACAACGATTACGGTGAAGGCTGTGAAGCGTTCCCCCGAGCCGGCATCCGCGCAGTAACCTTGGGGCCTTTCGTTCCCCTCTGAAAACGGACCCGCACAGTGCTGTGCGGGTCCGTTTTTGGCTTCGGCGGGGAGGTGTTGTTTATGTTATAATGCATGATATGGAACAGAAGATTGCGACCAACAGCTACGAATTTGAATCCATTCGGAAGTATAATGGCATTTACGTGGATAAGACCGCGTATCTTTATCCGTTGGTATCCAGTGAGCCGTTTAGTGCGCAGTTCTTTGTGTCCAGACCCCGTCGCTTTGGTAAATCGACGATGATTTCGACGCTGGAGTGCATCTTTAAGGGACAGAAAGAGCTGTTTGAGGGGCTGGATATTGTCAAAACCGACTACGACTGGAAGGCGTATCCGGTGATGCGGTTCGATATGTCCGGCGTATCTGTCGGCAGTGAAGCCGCGTTTTTGCAGCGGTTCAGCGAGATTGTTGATGTTGCGTTGCATACGAGTGGCTGGACGTATCGTAAAGAGCTTTCGCCGGGGGCAAATTTTGAACAGGCGCTGCTTAAGTTGTATGAGGGTGAGGATGGACAGCAGCAACAGCCGGTGGTGGTACTGATTGATGAGTACGATTACCCGATTGCCCATGCACTGGGCAATCCTGCCATGGCACAGTTTGTTCATGAGCAGATGTCCGATTTTTATCTGGTGCTGAAGCGTCAGGTGAAGAAGCTACGCTTTCTGATGATTACTGGTATCTCCAAGTTTTCGAAGCTGTCTCTTTTCTCCGGGCTGAACAATATCACCGATCTGACGATGGAAAAGCCGTATGCGACGATGTTCGGTTATACGGAAGAGGAGCTGGCGAAGTACTTTTCGAAGCAGATGCATGCCCGTGCCGAAAGTATGGGGCTCTCCGATGAGGCTTTTCATGCCGAACTGAAGCGCTGGTACAACGGCTATCGGTTCTTCAATCGGGCACCAACGGTGTATAATCCGTTTGCCATTGCCAAGGCGTTGACAGGGAGTGCCGAGCAGTTTGGTTCGACATGGTCGCAGGACTGCCGTCCGACACTGCTGGTGAATTATCTTCAGCAGTTACGCGGCCTCAATATCGACCTGAACGGCGAGATATACGTTCGGGCGAGCGAGATAGGCAGTGTGTCGACATTGGATTCCCTGAAACCAATGGGGATTCTTTATCAGACTGGCTATCTGACCATCGATCACTTTGACAAAAGGCGAAATTGGTATGTTCTACGCGTCCCCGATGAAGAACTCCGCTTGGATCTGAACGAGATTCTGCGCGATTTGTACGACGGTAATCAGCAGACAAATTTTTATGATTTGTTCACGGCGTTTACGGATGATGAGCTGAACACGTTTATGGCGATTCTGAAGCCTATGTACTCCAACTTGGTGTATGGCATTAAAGAGTCTTCCATCCATGAGGACAATTATCGTCGTGTGCTGCACACCTTTTTTATAACCAATGGGGTCACCTGCGAAGTTGAAAAGCATCAGTCAAACGGCAGTCGGGCGGATTTGGTCGTGGAATACGAAGAATGTGTCTACATCTTCGAGTTCAAAAATCGCGATGGCGACGATGCGCAGGTGGCATTGGAGCAGATTGAGGACCGTAAGTATATGGCACCGTACCTGGTGCCTGGCCGTAAAATCCGGCAGATTGGTCTGGCCTTCAATCCGAAGACGCATGAGCTCATCGACTGGGCCTGGCGCACCGCTGGTGCCGATGCCGGCCGCAGGGGTGCCATGCCCGAATCCGAGCGCGTGAAGCCCAAAGCAAAGCGCAAGCCCGCTAAGCGGCGAAGCCGCAAATAGCAGATAAAAGAAAATAGTGGCCTTTGTAGCGTACGTTTTTGTACTACCGATGTGGTGTGTGCATCGGCGCAGGTATTGTATGTGTACACATGCCCTAGGCGCCTGTAGGAGTGTATCTATGGGTTGCAAAAAGCGCCTTAAACGTGCATAAACTTCGGCTTTTTCAGCCAGGCAGGGCCCTGTTCCCCGCCATCGGGTGGTCGTGGGTGTGCGTCTCCCGCCAGTAAAACTAAGCTCGCGGGACGTAAACCTCGCACAATTTAGCTGAAGCCCTGGTCTACATTGCCTGCCCGCCGTGACCGAGCGAAAATGCCTGATAGATGCGCAACCGCATCTGACGCAACGGTGAAATCCTGCAACTCCACAGACCTCAGGTGCGGGTGCTGTTCCGCTTTCCTGGGGAAAAGTGACAAAGATTTCAGTGAAAATTTTCGTGCTGTGTACTTTACAATACACGCCGAAAACGAGTATAATGATTACAGAAAGTGAGCTCTATCCTCGAATACGGCGAGGTTATATCGCTTTTATGGTTATTTAATACCGTTGGAAGGGATGTTTATGAAAGCAATGAATTTGGGTGCCAAGGGCCTCCTGGCTGCGGCGCTGGTATGCTCAGCGGGGCTGAGCTGGGCAGAGACGCAGTGGTCGATTGAGTTTGATGGCAACACGCCTGATGGGTTCGGCGACGTCTCTGAGGCCACCTACGTCGCCTCACCTTTTGACCGGGCGATTAAGATTACTGACAGTGTGCATCCTTATAACGAAGGCAATTATACGTGGGATTCCCAGTTCTCGCTGATTGTATATGCGAATCTAAAGGGTACGCCCGATAATGGTGTTATTGTGAGTCTTCGTGATCATGCTCATTTGGAAACGGAAGTTGTCAATGGGCATAAGCAACTGACATTTACGCTTGCAGAAGGCAAGATGAAAACGAATTTTGATTCGGACATCCTGTCTTCGGGGTACCATCAGATTGTTCTAACGCGTGATGGTAAAAGCGTAAAGTTGTACGTCGACGGAAAACTAGAGGCTGAATCCACGAACGGTAAAGATACGTATGGAACGGGTATTCAGTTTGGTAGCGGTTGGGCCAACTCTGGTAGTGGTAAGGCCGTAAATCTGCTTATTGATGCCGCCTATGGTCGTCCCAGTGTTTGGACTCCGGAGAATCAGCTTGAAAGGCCGCCAGTTTATCGGGCAGAAGTGACCCAGACATCTGCAAAATTTGAAGACCTCGTTTGGAGTTCGTCCTTACCAGAGGTGCCTGTTGAGAATGCGCTTTTTTCTATTCAGAATTTGACAGGTTCGGGAGTGTCGATTTCCTCTGAAATGCAGAAAAATGTCGGGCATCTTGCGCTTGTCGGAGATATTGTTTTGTCGGGGGGGGGGGGCTTTTAACTGCGACCAAAACGTATGTTGATGGTTCCGTATCGGTTGTCTCTGGCGCAGCGAAACTCGGAGCGTTTACGGTTGCAGACAATGGAGTGCTAACCGTTCGAGAAAACCTTGAAAATGTCGGTACGCGTGCTGCGCCATCGGGTGTGTTGAAGTTTCAGGCCGATGCTGCTGACCCCGCGCTTGTCATGAATATTTCCGGAACACGTGATGTCAAGACAGGGCGTGTTCAGATTGGCGAGCATACGACATTGCAAATGCATCGCAAGAATAATGGACCCAGCGGTGCGTCTAATGTTGCATACGATGTTGTTGGCACAAATATCGATACGTCGGTGTTAAAATTGACATCTGAGGTTGACTGGGGTGCTGCAAAGCTTGCAAAGACCTCGTTTGAAAATCTGACTCTCGAGCTTCCAAAAGTTAATGGAGATGTCCAGAATAAGGATTTTTGGCTGTCACAGGGATTGACCAAAGATGTTGTGCTGAATATTGGTGAATCACGCACTGTGCATACAGAGGTTAAAAACGAGGGACTTCCTGAGGATACGATACTTGAGTTTGCCGGATTTAAGGGTAGTGGTACGTTGGAGTGCTCATCGTTCGGCGCAGGTCTCTGTGTTGAAGAAAACCGCGAAGTTATCCAGGATATGACAGGGATTAGGATTTCTGGAACGTTGCAAAAAACCGGTCAAGGGGTTTTGAAATTAACGAATACGAAATCCTCCAAGCGATTGAAGCTTCGTGTAAAGGAGGGGACCCTCGTCCATGAGAGCGGGGAGGACCAGTCTCTTGGCGATATTCGTATCGACTACGGCGCAACTTATCAGGAAAAAAAGGCATCGGATGCGCTTGCTTATGGAAGTTCGTTGACAGTAGATGTTTACGGAACATTGGCTATGGGGGCTCATCGTTGGACGTTGGGCGAAAATAATACGGTGAATCTGTACTACGGCTCGACGGTGACTGGTGATGGACAGACTACCAATGGCGCACTCGATTGGCACCAGGGCGCTAGGGTTTATGTGAAGAAGACTACAGGGAGGACAGAAGCTCCGAACGTATCTGCAAGTCTTCGTTTTCGTGACAATGGCAACGTTACTTTTGATTTTGAAGAAGGCACGGAATTGGTGGCATCTGGTATGCTCCGTGGCAATAAGAAGATGACACTTACTGGTAAAGGTACTGTGAAAGTTTCGGCTGCCAATGGGAACTACTCTGGCGAGATTGATGTCGGGGAGAATATGACGCTTGAAGCTGTCGGCATCCATACTACCCCCTTTGGTAGCGGTAAAATCACGATTGCAGCCTCTGGTAAAGTGGTACTTAATGGGACTTCGTACCCTCAGGCACAAATTGCCGGACAACTATCTGGCGCAGGTGCTCTTCAGGTGAAGCAGGGGAGTTTAACTCTGACAGGTTTGAACGGTGGCTATACTGGTGTGATTTCAGTCGATACTGGTGCTACCTTAAAAAATACGAATGCAGATGCAACGGTCCCGTTCGGCAAGGGTTCAATCGTGAATAACGGTACGCTCGAAGTCGGTGCGGGTCAATTGCCTGCGGTTTCTGGAAATGGCAAGGTTGTTTTGAAGGGAACTTCTCGTGTTACAACATCGATTGCCGCCAATACGATTGAGGTCGCCGTCGGCGCTGCGCCAGTATTTTCGTACGACAAGATGGACTTTCATACGGCAGACTCGAATGTTGTCACCCTGACGGCTAATACGTTGACAATGAACGGATCGTTGAAAAATGGTAAATTGACTAACCGTGGCGCATTGACTGAAGAGGTTATGCCTCTCGCCCGTCAGGTGACGGTGAATGCGAATGTCTCTGGTGCCGGTGAACTGGACGCTGAACTTTTACCCGCAGCTGATTCTACGTTTGATACCACTACTGGTGCACTGACGATAAATGGTAATGTGACGCTTCCAACGGAAGGTTCGGTTACGTTGACGTTGGCAGAACAGCCAGATGCTGTGTTGACATGTAGCAACGCTACCTTGCTCGATTTGGCGAAGTTTGATGTGAGGTTGCCTACAGGTAAGGCACTTGCGGTAGTCGATTCGACCGTAAAGGTGGTGGCTGCCGTGCTGCCGCAGCCAGAAGGTGCGACTAGCGGCAGCGCTGAGCAGTACTCTTCTGCGGCCATTGATGCCATTGTGAAGGCCAACGGCAACAAGGTGCCGACCGCTATTGTGGCGACGGCGGCTGGTAAGCCGCTGGATGCTGCGACGGCATCGAATGTGCTGGAGGTGTTTACTCATGTGGCGACGGCGGCCGAGGATACGGTGACGATTGCTTATGACTTTGGTATCAGCAAGATGGATACCAACGCTGACGGCATTGCTGTAACTGCGAAGGTTCAGCGTTCTAATGCCGATGGTGCAAATGCGGCCGCTTTCGCGGACGGCGTTGCGGTTGAGCTGTGGGCGGTAGATGGAACGGCTGCTATCGCAACCGCGACGGTTGTCAGTGATACTGCAACATTTGCTCGTGTGGCGCTGGATCGTGTTAAGGGCAAGAAGCTCTATGTGAAGGCGGTTAAGGCTAATAACTAAGCGTACAGCGTATGTGCACAGCAGCAGGCCCGCACTGGTGGTGTGGGCCTGCTTTTTTTCGGGTGTGGGCGGGCCGCGGAGCGGCGTTCGCCGTCTCGGCGAAAGGTGCGGGGACGGGGGCTGTGCCTCCGCGCCTCTGTGTTGCTTACGCTGAGCCGCACTCCTCGCTGGGGCGGCGGACGGAGTTTTGCTTTACAGTCTGTTTAGGTTTCGGTATACTACAAACGAACGTACGGGAAGTGATAGCGCTTCCCGTGTCGGTTTTTATCCGAGACGGAAAGGATGTTTCATGATGAAGCAATCATTATTTGGCAGAGGGCTGCTGGCGCTGTCCCTGGCGGTGACGGCAGGGGCGGCATTGGCTGCGGTGCCGGAAGCGGTGTATACCTGGGACGGTTCCGGCGCAACGGCGGTCGGCAGTATTCACGGTCTGTCGGCATTCAGCGGCAAGTCGATTGTGATTAAGGCGGAGGAGAAGCAGTTTTCCGTTCCGGCCAAGTCGTTTACGGTGTCGATGTGGGCGAAGAACCATACGCACAGCTGGCGTGATTTATTTGGTTTTGCCGACAGTACGCATTATATTCAGTTTCAGAAGACTGACGGAGCGAGGCTCGCGGTGTATGCCGAGGAGTCGGAGCCGAAGTGCACGGTGCCGGAGGGCAGTTTTGCGTTTTCCTCTTCGGCTTATCAGCATCTAACGATTGTGCAGAACGGCGGTTCGCTGAAGGCGTATGTGGACGGTGTGCTGCAGCATACGTTTGCCGTTACGGGTTGGGATAATCTTTCGGCCGAAACGGTGACGATGCCGTATTTTGCTTTGGGCGGTGCGGTGAAGCGTGACGGAACGATTGACAGCAGTCGTGTGCCGAGCTCGACACCGTCGTTTGCCGATGTGAAATTTTTCGATACGGCGCTGACGGACGATCAGGTTGCCGAGCTGGCGCAGGTGCCGACGTTTACGGTTCAGTCCGGACTGAATACTGTCACGGTGCCGCCGGAGGCGTTTGCGGCACAGCGGTTGGTGCTGGATGTGACGAATGACACGTTGCCCGACGATGCGACGTGGAAGCTCTCTTATACCAATGCGGCGTACGGCGACCCGGTGGCGATTGAGCATCCGCGGGTATCCTTTGACGCTGCCAAGAAGCAGGTGACCCTGTCGTTTGGTCTGGAAGACTGCGTCGATGTGTTTGCCGTGAAGTTTAAAACTACGCTGACGGCGACGGAAGCCTCGGCCATCGGCTTTGTTTCTGGCGATAAGGGTGCCGTGGTGCCGCTGGAGAAGTGGTATTCCAAGACGGAAGACCGCTGGGATTCGCCAGTTGAGATTATTGGTGTGAGCGGCGGCAAGTGCAAACTGACCTGGGGCAGCAATGGTGGATGGCGTTCCGGTAGCAGCAATAGCTCCGCGTTGGTGGAGCGTCTGCTTGCGAATTATCTGGATGCGTCCAATGTGAGCGGCGGCCTTCAGTGTCAGGTGGCGTTTACCGAACTGAATCCGGCGAAGGCCTATGATGTGGCGCTGATGATGAACGGAGACTCGGACAAGTTTGGCCGTATTACCGTGAACAAAGGGGAGGACGGTTCGCGTACGTACAGTTACGTCGACGGGAAGTTGGCTTCGTCTTCCGATACGAATTTCGGTCCTGCCTGGGGAACGCATGACAACGGCAAACAGGTGCTGAAGGAAGGCACCAATGTGATGTACATTCCGAATCTGACGGGCATGGACCACATTAAGCTGAACGGTTACAACAACAACGGCCGTTCCCGTTTTTCCGCGGTGATGCTGTTTGAGCGGCCGGCGGCGCTGTATGCGCTGACGGTGCCGGTGACCGGGTCGATGGACACCTGGAGCAAGGTGCTTGCCGCCAATCCGACGCTGGCGAAGGCTGGCACTTCGGTGACGCTTGATTTCACCGGCAATCCTGCCGGAACCGCGTTTGTTTTCGATGCGCCCCTTACCTGCGCCAATCTGACGGTGAAGGGCTCCGATGCCGTGGTGCTGAAGACCGCTGGGACCGGTTCCCTTGCGGTATCCGACCGTACGGAGCTGCAGACCGATGCGGGGTTGGTGATGGATGCCGATCTCGGCAATCTGGTGATTGCCGACGGCAAGACGCTGTCGGTCGGCGGCGACCTCCGTTTTGTGACGCTGACCAAGGGCGCTTCGTCCAAGATGGTGTACGGTGTTGCCGGGGAACTGTCCGCGGCCAATGTGCAGGCGGTTTGGAATGCGTACGGCAGACATACTGCCGGGACGTATGATTTTGTCGGTCCGGTGAAGTTCGGTGCCGACGGTACTGGCGAGATGCATCTGGCATTTGGCGTACAGCAGCTGAATATTTCCGACAACATGAAGATGAGCCGTTGGGTGACCTCCGATGCCAACGGCGCCAAGTCTACGATTATTCAGAACGGCGGCACCATTTCTGTGACCGGCAGTAAGACTGGCGGCGGCGATACTGGTGCCAATGCGGTGCTGTTCGGCCACTGGGGCCTTACCCAGGCCAATACCGCCTACAGCCTGAACAAGGGCGTGCTCAATGTGCGCAACGGTTCGCTGGTAATGGGCTGGGACGGCAAGGTGACGCTGACGGTCGGTCAGGCGATTGACGAAGCGCATCCGCAGGCATCGGCGTGTCTGAGCGCAAAGCGTCTCGACAGCCGTCATAACGCCGAGGTTACGTCTGTGCTGACGGTGAACCCGAGCGGTACGGTGATGATTGGCGATTTGGGCCTGACGATGACCGGTGCCAATAAGAAGGTGGTGCTGAACGGCGGTGAGCTGAACATGGCGGCGGATGCTGTCGGTGACAAAATGCGGGCCGACGGCGGGTTTGAGATTGCTGCCGATTCCGTGCTTCGGGTGGCGGACGGTGCAACGGTTGCCCCTAATAAGCTGACCGGTACCGCGAAGCTGACCGCCGATGGCGGTACCGTCAATCTGGCCGCAGCCAATCTGTCTGCGTTTACTGGTTCGTTTGCCGTGAGCCGCGGCACGCTGGTGCTGCCTGCCGGCAGAGAGGCTGGCATGGAAGTTCCCGAAGGGGCGGCGCTGGTGCTGCAGCTGAGCGATGCGCAGATGCTGAGCGGGTATCAGCTGAACGTGGCAGCGGGTTCGGTCAGCCGGGTGTCGTACCGGAAGCCGAACGGCGAGCCCGTGACCGAGGGTGTCGATGAAAACGGCAACTTCAATGCTGCCGTAAATACGCTGACGGTGGACGGTGCCGCGGCGACCTGGGACGATGCGGCGGGTTGGAGCACGGGTGCCGTGCCTGCGGCCGGCGAGCCGGTTGTCATTAAGGTGACGGTTCCCGAAGCGACACTGACGCTGGGTGCGGATGTGTCCGTGGCCTGCATGAAGATTGAAGGCACCGGCAAACTGGTGATTGACGAAGCCAACAAACTGACCGTGACCGGTCTGCTGGATGTTGCTGCCGACACGGTTCTGAATAAGGAACAGCTGGCGGCAGGTGCCGTTCATGTGGCCGACGGCAAGGTGCTCACGCTGAAGACGGTGACCGCGAAGGACGATCCCGATGCCATTACCGCGGCTTCCGCCGTGGCGCTGCCGCGCGATACGTCCGGTGCGGGCAGGATTATCAAGGAAGGCACCGGCGATTTGGCGGTGTTTTCCGTGGCGGAGGCGTTGCCGGCGATTGAGGTGTCGGGCGGCGAACTGATCTTCCGCGAGGCGGTGGGATCGCCGCTGAATGTGACGGTACGCAAGGGGGCCTCCCTCCGTCTGGCTGCCTGGCAGTGCGCTTTCGAAAACGACCGGAATGCGCTCATGCTGGAGGGCGGTTCGAAGACAGTGTTCTGCAACGGCAATACGGTGAAGGCCGCCGTTACGGTGACGCAGGCGGACGAGGTATCCGCAAAGATCTACGGGGCCACGTTCTCCGACATGGAACTGCGCGGTTCTGTATCCGGCACCGGCGTGCTTGAATTTGCCGAGGGCGAAGGCTTCGGCAAGAACGGTTCGAAGTATCCCTGCGATAGGACGCTGAATGTGACGGCATCGATTGCCGGTGACCTGAAGGTGAAGCTGGCGGATGCCGCCGGGACGAAACTCTCCGGCGACAATACCTACACTGGCGGCACGGAAATTGCCGCCGGGGGAACCGTGATCGTGGGGCATGCCCATGCGTTTGCTGCTGGCCCCATTACTGGCACGGGAACGCTGGTTCTGAAGGATGTCCGTCCCGAGAATGCGGGCAGCCTGAAGGACGCCGGCTGGACCGGTACCGTGAAGGTGCTCGGTACGGCTGGCGGAGACGGTGTGGAACTTGGCGCTTATGCCAATGCCAAGTCGACGCTGTATCTTGACAATGTGACGGCGTATTTCGACAATGCTGACATCGGTGTGCTGGAACTCGGTCCGAATGGGTTCCGCAACAATAACGGTTTCTCCGGCGAGGGGAGCGACCTCCGTACGGTGAATATCGGTGTTCTGAAGGGCACCGGTGTCCTGATGGGCCCGGCTGCCGGCAAGGGGGCGTTCAAGACCTTCTTTAAGGTTGCGAATGCCACGCAGTTTGCCGGTTCGCTGGAACTGAAGGGTGACCCCGCGGCGCAGACCTGTGTCGCTGTCGGCAACGGAACGTATGCGCCCGGTCAGATTGTCATCGGTCCGCTGCCGTTTGACGCGCGGACGGTGCAGCTTGCCGAAGGGAAGACCTGGGAAGCGGTTAACGGTGTTGTCATGAACGGCGGTACCCTTCAGGCGAAGGGCGGCCAGATTGTCGGCGACCTGACGCTGCCGAATAGCATGGACAGCGTTACGTTTGACCTGTCGGTGAAGCCGCTGACGGTCACCGGCGCGGTGAAATTTCATCAGGACGAATTTGCGTTTCTTGTTTTGCCGGTGCCGCAGGCGGGGCAGGCGGAGGCGATTCCGCTGCTGAACTGCACCAATGCCGCCGAACTGCTGGCGGGCGGGTATCTGCGTTTGGCTGTGGCCGAAGAGCTTCCTGTCGGCTGGTTCCTGAAGGCGGCCCCCGAAGGTGTGACGCTGGCACCCGTGGATGTTGGCGCGCTGCCGCTGCCAGAGCAGGCGGAAGGGGTGACCGATACAACGGCGTACACCCCTGCCGCAGCAACGAAGCTGATCAATGAAGTCGGCGAGGTGCCGGTGACGGTGATTGCCGAGACGAACGGCAAGCCGATGTCGGCCGAGCAGGCTTCGCAGGCCATTGAGCTGTTTGACGGCATTATTTCGGTGTCGGGCGAATCTGGCAGCAAAACGGCAACGGTGAGCTATAACTTCGGTATCACCAAGGTGACGGCGAATGCCGACGGTAGCTTCGCGTTTGTGGCGGCCGTGAAGAACAATGGACCGCGCTCTGCGACGTTTGCAATGCACCGCGATGCGCTCCATGTGAAGCTGTTGGCCGATGGCCAGTTGCTGATGAGTAAGGATACTTATGGCGGCAACAGTGTTTGTTTCGACAAAATAAACGCGGCTGACGTGAAGGGCAAGGCTGTTACAGTGAAGGTTTCTACGGAGAGGTAAGCGCAGCACGCTCCGCAAACAAAAACAGCGGCCGCAGGCAGTGCCTGCGGCCGCTGTTTTTAGGGGGTTGCGTGCGGGACGGAAAGGGGATGCACCGCAGGCGGTGCATGCTGAACCGAATGGGGGGGGCGCCCCCCCCCCCCCCCCCCCCCCCCCCCCCCCCCCCCCCCCCCCCCCCCCCCC
>SAMEA104404097__coassemble_985_pt1 | contig 25306 bp, 22 predicted proteins | sample SAMEA104404097__metabat2_high_PE_096 | metagenome-assembled genome bin SAMEA104404097 (sample SAMEA104404097) | Balaenoptera acutorostrata | reverse complement strand
AAGTTGGTCACCTTTATGACGGTGTTTGGGCAATCTCTACTTCATATTTTCTTTGTATTGACGCATGGCGAAACGTTTATAACGGTTTGGTTTCATAAAGTAATGATTGTGTTGCCGGTAATTGGGCATTGTGAGCGTGTTTTGTTTTATCAAAGAGCCTGAGGTTTATCGCAGATGATGTCTTGGAATAGGCGTTGCTTTTGGAGGTTTTTGTCCGCGATGCGCACGGCGGTGGGGCTTTTTTTTTGTCGTTATTGGCTGACAATGGGGTGTTTTCTCTGTTTGCCAAAGCGTAGGGGGATAAAAAAAGCCCCGCGGGTGCGGGGCTTTTTGGGGTAGGCGTTGGGCGCTGGAATTACAGGCGCTTTTCGCCGTTGACGAAGACGGCCTTGACGTCGAAGGTTTCATCGTCGAGGACGGTGATATCGGCGGTGTAGCCGGGTTCGATGCAGCCGAGGGTATCTTCGAGGCCGTGTTCGAGGGCCTGGTTGTAAGACGTGGTCTTGACGAGCTGGTTGAGGGGCATGCCAGTGACTTCCCAGACGTTCTTGAGGGCAACGTTCATGCGGAGGATGGAGCCAGCGAGGGCGCCGTTGGAGGCGAGGCGGGCGGCACCGTCCTTCACGATTACGTCGAGGCCGCCGAGGCTGGAGGGGCCGTCGGGCATGTGGCTGGCGCGCATGGAGTCGGTAATCAGGAGGATGGATTCGATATCCTTGACCTGGAAGGCGAGCTGAATCATGTCGGGGCAGAGATGGATCTTGTCGCAGATCATTTCGGCACGGAGGTCATCCAGGAGGAGGCCAGCGCCCACGAGGCCGATATCGCGGTGGTGGAGCGGGGTCATCTGGTTGCAGAAGTGGGTCAGGTGGCGGAGGCCAGCGGCGTAGGCCGCCTTGAACTGGCTGTAGGGGCACTTGGTGTGGCCAGCAGAGGGGACGATACCCATGTCGAGGCATTCGCGGGCGAAGCCTGCGCCGTTGCCGACTTCGTCTTCCGGGGCGTAGGAAATCTGGGCGACGGGGGTGATGGCATTCAGGTGCTTGACTTCATCGATATTGGGCTTGCGGAGGTACTTGGGGTTCTGAGCGCCGCAGCAGGCGGGGTTGATGAAGGGGCCTTCGAGGTGGACGCCGAGGACTTTGGAGTACTTTTCGTTCTTGCGGTAGGCGGCGACGTTTTCGAGGGACTTTTCGAGCTGTTCCTGGGGGAGGGTCAGCGTGGTGGGGCACCAGGAGGTGCAGCCTTCTTCGAGTTTGGCCTTGGCGATGATTTCGATGGCTTCGGGATTTTCGTCATCGCAGACATCGACGCCAGCGGCGCCGTGGGTGTGGACATCGATGAAGCCGGGCATCACGAGGCGGCCTTCGGCATCGTAGGTCCAGTCGGCATCGGTGGGAAGCGGGGTGCCGGGCTGGAGCACTTTGACAATCTTGTCGTTTTCAATGACAATCGCGCCGCCGTCGAATTCGTAACCGGGGCTGACGATGTAAGCGTTTTTGATAAGACCTTTGGCCATGACTCTATTCTCCTTTATTGAAGGTTGTCGTTAGGTAATAGTGTACCGCTTTTGCGTCCTTTTATGCAAGCCCTAACGGCGGTTTTTCGGCAAACGTGCGGAATTTTCCGTCAGGGAGGTTTGGTTTACAGGAAGTCGCGCATGATATTGCTGACGATGGGGCCGAGGAGGACGATGATGGTGGCGGGGAAGATGAAGAGGAGGAGGGGGAAGAGGAGTTTGGTGGGGGCTTCGTTGGCGAGTTTTTCGGCGGCTTCGAAGCGTTCGCGGCGGAGTTGTTCGGACTGGATGCGGAGGATGGAGCCGATGGAGACGCCGAGTTCGTCGGCTTGGATGAGGGCGGAGCAGAGCGTGCGCACCTGGGGGATGCGGAGGCGTTCGGAGAGGTTGCGTAGGGCGATTTTACGGGTGGTACCGATTTGGATTTCGCGCTGCATGCGCAGGAGTTCTTCGTTGAGGGCATCGATGGTGCGGCGTTCGCAGTTGCGGCGGACGGCACCCATGAAGTCCATGCCGGCTTCGACGGAGAGGGTGAGGGTGTCGAGGACGAAGGGGAGGGCACGGACGATTTGTTTGGCGCGGCGTTTGCGGGCGCTGCGGAGCCACTGGAGGGGCCAGGCCCAGGCGAGCAGGGTGCCGGCGAACCACAGGGGGAAAGCATCGGTACCGAGCGGGATGAAGGTGAGGGCGAGGAGGAGCCCGAGGACGAGGGGGCAGAGGATTTTGAGGGCGACGAATTCGCGCCCGGTGAGGATGCCTTCGTAGCCGGCGGCGGTGAGTTGCCAGGCGGCGGCCTGGGCGGCGGGGGTCATGGCTGGGCGGCGCAGCAGGGGGGTAAGGTTGGGGGCGAGGGGGAGGAGGATGCGGAAGAGGAGGGGCAGGCGGCGGATTTGCCGTCGACCATCGGCGAGGGTGACGTAGGTGATTTGGGTGGCGTAGCCGAGGATGTACCAGGCGATGCCTGCGACGGAGAGTCCCCAGAAGAGGGCGGCGAGCCAGTAGAATGCAGCGGTCATGGGGGTGCCTTATACGTCGATGGTGACGATTTTTTTGATGATGAGTCCGCCGACGGCGACGAGTGCGGTGACACCTGCAAAGGTGAGGACGCCGATGGGGGAGAGGGCGAAGGGGATCATGACGGCGGGTTTGAAGATGGCCATGCCGATGCCGAGCAGGAAGGGCATGAGGCCGATGATGAGGCCTTGGAGGCGTCCCTGGGCGGTGAGGGTTTTGACGTGGCGGTGGATGCGGAGGCGTCCGCGGATGGTGTCGGCGATGGAATCGAAGATTTCGGTGAGGTTGCCACCAGTTTTGCGGGCGATGTCGATGGCGGTGCAGACGAGGGTGAGGTCTTCGCTGGCGACGCGGGTGTCGAGTTCGGCGAGGGCTTCGGAGAAGCTGACACCGACGTGCATCTGTCGGATGAAGAGGGCGATTTCCTGGGAGATGGGGGCATCGCAGTTTTCGGCGACGGCCTCGAAGGCTTGGTTGATGGAGAAGCCGGCGCGCAGGGCGTTGGACATCATGGGGAGGGCTTCGAGGAGCTGGAGATTGAAGCGTTCGCGGCGGCGGTTGCGGAGGGAGTTGACGATTCTGCCGGGAATGAAGAAGGCTCCGACAGCCAGGGCGAAGGCGAGGCAGAGGCCTACGGGGACGGCCCAGAGCGGGTCGGTGCGGCAGAAGGGGAGCATGACGAGGAAGAAGATGACGAGGGCGGTCATGCGTCCGAGTTCGATCAGCCGGCGGGCGGGGATGAAGAGGAACATGGACTCGAGGGAGCGGGTCATGTCCGTTTCGTAGGTATCGGCGGCGGCCCGGGCGCTTTCGGAGAGGGAGGTGGCGACGGACCAGATGAGTCCGGTGGCGGAGAGGCCCGCGAAGAGGGCGGCAAGCCAGGGGAGGAGGGCGGTCACAGTGTTTCCCCTTCCGGTGTGAAGAGGGCGGGGTCGAGGTCGATGCCGCGGGAGCTTAGGGTGTCAAAGAAGGAGGGCATGGCACCGGTGGGCGTGAGGAAGCCGATAATCTTTCCCTTTTCATCGATGCCAGTTTGGCGGAAGACGAAGAGGTCTTGCATGACAATCTGCTGACCTTCCATGCCGGTGATTTCCGAGACGGCGACGATTTTGCGCGAACCGTCGGAGAGGCGGGCTTCTTGTACGATGATGTGGATGGCGCTGGCGATTTGTTCGCGGATGGCACGGCTGGGTAGTTCGATGCCGGACATGAGGACCATGGTTTCGAGACGGCTGATGACATCGCGCGGCGTGTTGGCATGGACGGTGGTGAGCGAGCCATCGTGACCGGTGTTCATGGCCTGAAGCATGTCGAGGGTTTCACCGCCGCGGCATTCGCCGACGATGATGCGGTCGGGGCGCATGCGGAGTGCATTGCGGACCAAATCGCGGATGGTGACGGCACCTTTGCCTTCGATATTGGGCGGGCGGGCTTCGAGACGGATGACGTGGGGCTGGCTCAGACGGAGTTCGGCGGCATCTTCGATGGTTAGGATGCGGTCGGTGGACGGGATGAATCCGGACAGAACGTTAAGGAGCGTGGTTTTACCGGAACCCGTGCCGCCTGCGACGACGATGTTTTTACGCAGTTTTACGCAGATGCGCAGGAAATCGGCGATGGCATGCGTCCAGGTGCCGAACGCGACAAAGTCGTCTTCGGTCAGGATGCGTTTGGCGAACTTGCGTATGGTGACGCAGGGGCCGATGAGGGAGAGGGGCGGGATGATGGCATTCACGCGAGAGCCGTCTGCTAGGCGTGCGTCGACATAGGGTTGGCTTTCGTCGATACGGCGGCCAAGGGGGGCGACAATGCGCTCGATGACGGCCATGACGCTGGCATCGTCCATGAACGTGCGGTCGGTGAGCTCCAGACGGCCGCGGCGTTCGACGTAAACGCGGTCGGGGCCGTTGATCATGATTTCGGTGATGGTGTCGTCGGCCAGGAACTTTTCAATGGGGCCGAGGCGGATGGATTCGTCGAAGAGCTCTTCGATGAGTTCGTCGGGGTCGATGCCTGCAGGCAGGGCATTGCGTTCGGTGACCTCGGCGAGAATGTCGCGCAGGGTGGTGCGGACGCGGCCTGCGAGTTCTTCGGAAGAGAGATTGTCCGTGGCGATGCGCTTGAGATCGAGGCGTTTGACGAGTTCGGTGTGAATCTGCTCACGCACCTGACGGCGCATGTCGCGCAGGGCCTTTTCCTGCGGTGTCAGAACGTGGAGCTCTTCTTGCGGCGGTTGAGGACGGGGCGGGCGGGGAGCGCGGACCGGGGTGGGCTGGGGGTGGGCCAGCGTGGCGGGAGTTGTTTTTGGGGCTGCGGGAACGACGCAGGGCTGTACACGGAGGACCGAGGTGCCGATGGCGATGAGGCTTTCTGCGGCGAGCTGCGTGGGGGCGTTGACGGCGCAGGAATTGACCAGGGTGCCGTTGGAGGATCCGAGGTCTTCAATCACGGCACTGTCGGGAGTTAGCGTCAGGCGTGCATGGTGGTCGCTGACGCTGAAATCATTGAGCCGCAGCGGACAGTCGGCGGCCCGTCCGATTAGATAGGTGCCGCAGGGGATTGTTACACGCCGGACCGCTTCGCCAGGCAGGGCCAGATTGATGAGGTAATCCATGGCTGCACCCTTTCCGCGGTTAACGGGTCTTGTTGAGCAGGCGCTTCTGACGGTTTTCGTTCAGCGCTTCGAGAGATTCGCGAATCTTGGCAAAATTGATTTGTTGCAGATTTTTTTCGTAGTGAAGGTCGTCTGGGTTGCGCAGCGTCAGGGTGAGACGTCCGCGCATCTGCTCGGCAAAGGTAAGGACCTCAGCTTCGTGTGGGGTTACCTCGAGCGTCACTTGGCTGTAGGCCGGCATTGTATTGTCTGGCGTCGCGCCAGTGGATTGTCCAGTGGCCAGTACAAGCACATCCTGCAGAATGGTCATAGTTACGAGCTCGGTGGCGCCCTCTAGCTGTTTGCTGGGCAGCGTGAAGGTGCCCAGTACATCGACGCGGTCATTGGGGCGTACCATGTAGGAGACGCTGCTGACACCGTTGACCGATACCGAGATGGCGCGCATCTTGCGGCGTAGTACCGAGGCTAGACCGCCGTTTTCGGGATTGCCACCCTCAATGTCGCTCCAGAGTAGGGGTCGGCCCGCTTCGACACCGACGGAGAGGGTGCGTCCCACTAGGCGAAGTGCCGAGGTGCTGTCGTAACGGATGGCCTGCTCGCGCAACGCATGGGCCGGAAATTTGCCCGCGCCGAGGTCCTTCATCGCAAGACGGGTGCCAGCGGGTAGTGTCTTGAGCAGTACGATGGCATCAGCATTGCGGTTGACGCGATTGAAAGCAGCCTTCTCTTCGCGCAGCGCATTCTCCTTGGAGGAAATGTACGATCCAGTAAGAAACGCGGCAATCAGGCCGAGCAGGACAGAGACGGCGAGGATGATTTTCTGTTTCATTGGAGATTTTTCCGGACGATGATGGCGATTTGGGTGAGATCACGACCTTCGGATAGACTGAGGAAGAGTGTGTCGCGGCCTTTACGGAAGAGATTGGGATTTAACACGGTCCAGCCCTGCGCGCGTGCGGAGGCTTCCAGTGAACTGCGCAAGGTGGCGGCATTGGCTGGTGATGTGCCACTGACAAACCGCGAGTGCGTGGCATCTACCACATAATCGCAGGTGATATCTAATGCCGGCAAATCGGATGGGTAGCGGCACTGCCCCTTGCTGTGCGTGATGTCATCTTTGAAGACGTAGACTAAGCGATTGACGGTCAGCGCCTTTCCGCGTGTCTTTTTGAGCACGTCGGGCGAAACAAAATCGGGTAGCTGCCAGATATCGGCGATTACAACTGAACCGTTGACAGTCAGGGACTGCGTCGTCAGCTGTTGCGCGTTGTAGCGGTGCAGGACCTCTTCGGTCGTTTTTTCGGTGAGCAGTTGATACACTTCTCCTCCCAGAATGCCTGCCAGTGCAAGGAAGGCGAGGAGGAGTGTTTTGCGAATAATACGTTTTTTGAATGGTGAAAGCATGTGAAAATTATAGCACACTCTTTCGCGAAGGGCACTTCTTTGCTAAACTGTTAATCGAAAGGAATACCAGACAATGAAAATCATTGCGTCTTTTTTAGTGCTTCTGGCCCCAATGTTGCTGATGGCGGCCAATCCGGCGATGCCCCCTCAGGAAGCTGCACCCTTTAAAATTGTGGTGGAACCCGATCCGTCCGTGACGGTGGATGTCAAACCGAAACCCGTGCTGGAAAGCGACATCCCCGTGGTGGACGATGATAAAGAGCCGACCGTCGAACCTGATCCCGTGCCGAACTGTGGACATCTGCTGCAGGCCCCTAAGGGTTACGACGATGAGGTGCTGATGCTTCAGATATACCTGGATCGCCGCAACTTTTCTACTGGCGTGATTGACGGTGTCTGGGGGGTGGGGTCGCGCGAAGCGATGCGCGCCTGGCAGGCATCGCAAGGACTGCGCACGACGCAATGGGTGGATGTGCCGCTTTATGCGGAAATCGCCACGATGACTGAAGCTCTTACCCGGTATACGGTTACCGAAGCCGATGCGGGGCTCGTGACGGGGGTGATGCCCTCTACCTGGGCTGAACGCTCTCGCCTGCCACTGATGGGTTATCGGTCGCTGTCGGAATGTATTGCCGAACGTTTCCACACCTCCGAACGTACCCTGCGCCGCCTCAATCCCGCTATCTCTGACTGGGAGGAGGGGCTGACTGTCGGTACCGTGCTTACCGTTCCCAATGTGCGCCAGGCGGCACTCGAGAAGCCCGCAAAAATCGCCATCTCGCTGGAAGAGTGCCTGCTTGTGGGCCTGAATGCGCAGAACGTTCCCTGCCTGCGCTTCCCGTGTTCCATCGCGCGCCGCCGCGCCCACCTGCCGTCCGCAGGCGAAGTTACGGTGAAAAATATGGCCCCCGCACCGAACTATACCTATGATCCGTCGAATTACGGACAGGATGCCAGCGTTGGTAAAATGGTTGTGCCTGCTGGACCGCGTAACCCTGTGGGTAGCCGCTGGATTGGACTCTCCCTGCCCGGCTACGGCATTCACGGTACGCCCCACCCCAACACCGTGGGACGCCCCGAATCGCGCGGTTGCTTCCGTCTGACGAACTGGAACGCCGAAAAACTTTTTGAACTGGTCTCGACTGGTACGCCCGTGCAGATTGTGCGTTCGCTGGACGATTTGAAGAAGCGTCTCGAACAGGAAGCCCAGGCCAGGGAAGATGCCGCGGCTAAGGCTGCTACCAAAAAGCTCTCTGATGAGCACATGGCTTCAGAGAATCGTGTGCATGCCAATCACCCTGCTACACCACCCGCACCGAACGCCAATACTGAAGCCGAAAAGGAGCCTGAAGCAAGCCCGGCCGCTCTGAAGCCTCAGCCGCTGCTTCCCGTAAAGAAAACCGAGCCGACGGAAGAATCGCAGGTTCCCCATGCTTGAACATGTCGCTGCCCAGCTGCCTGCCGTTTTTCGCGAGGCCCCCATCGTCTGCGGCCTCGTGTTGGGATCTGGTTGGGGCGATGTGCTTGAACCTGAGCGAATCTTTGCCCGCATTCCCTATGCGGATCTTGAAGGTTTCGGTGTCAGCACGGTTGCTGGACATCATGGCGAACTGTTGCTAATGCAGCTGAACGGGTGCCGTGTGGCGGCCTTTAGCGGACGCCGCCATGCCTACGAAGGCTGTACCCCCGAACAGGTCGTCTACCCCGTCGAACTCCTGCGGTGTCTCGGAGTGGGCACCGTACTCCTGACGAATGCCGCTGGTGGGCTCAATCCCGATTACCGCCCCGGAGACCTGATGGTACTCTGCGATCATCTGAATCTGACTGGATATAGCGCCTTGCGCGGTCCTCACCGTCCCGAATGGGGGCCACGCTTTCCGGATATGACCCATGTGTACAATCGGGAACTGACCGACCTGCTGATGAAACTTGGCGGGGAGAGTGTCCATCGTGGTGTTTACGCCTTTACAATGGGCCCCTCGTACGAAACCCCAACGGAAGTGCGGGCCTTGCGTCAGCTCGGCGGCGATGCCGTGGGGATGAGCACCGTACCCGAAGCCGTCGTGGCCCACGCCGCAGGACTTCGGGTCGCGGCACTCAGCTGTGTCACCAATGCCGCTGCTGGATTGAACGAAGCCCCGTTGGCCCATGCCGAGGTCCTCGCAGCTTCCGAAGCAGCCAAACCCCGCATGGCAGCCCTGGTGCGCGCCTTCGTGGCCGCACTCTGACCGAAGTGCCAAAAAAAAGCCCTCGTCCGGAAACGGACGGGGGCCTTTTTTTGGGCACTTCGTGCCGATGAATGCTGAAAGATAAATGATGGGGGGGGGGTAGCGCCCCTCCTGCAATCGTTTATCGTTCACCCTCCTTCTTTCATCGGCGCGCAGCGCCCTGCGCTTCGCGCCCTAAAAAAAGAGCGCCGTACCCTTGCGGATACGGCAGCATCTCATTTGAATCTCAAAGATTCGGGAGTCGCTTATTCAGCGGTAATACCCTTTTCCTTGAGGTAATCGATGACGGCCTTGACGGTCGTGAGCTTCTCAGCATCTTCATCGGGAATTTCGGCGCCGAATTCTTCTTCGAACGCCATGATGAGCTCGACCTGGTCGAGGGAGTCGGCGCTGAGATCGTCGATGAAGGAAGCTTCAGGAACGACCTGAGCGGCATCCACACCGAGCTGATCGACGATGATGTCAGTGACTTTCTGTTCGAGGGACATGTTATGTACTCCTTGGTTTGTGACTCTCCCGGAATAGGAAAGGCCGGGAAAGGGGTTGTGAAAAAAGAGGGGTTAGAATGCCATGCCGCCAGAAACGGGCAGGGTCTGGCCAGTGATGTAGGAAGCTTCGTCGGAAGCGAGGAAGCGGATGGCCTTGGCCACGTCTTCGGGCTCGCCGAGCTCCTGCAGGGGAATCATCTTGGCCATGGCATCCTTGGCTTCCTGAGAAAGCACTTCGGTCATCTTGGTCTTGATGAAGCCCGGCGCAACAGCGTTGCAACGGATTTTCTTCTTGCCGTATTCCTTGGCGAAGGTCTTGGTGAAGTTAATCACGCCAGCCTTGGCGGCGCCGTAGTTGGCCTGGCCGACATTGCCGAAGAGACCGATGACGGAGGCCGTGTTTACGATGCAACCGCCGCAGGGCTTGCCTTCGGCATTGCGGTTCTTGCCCATCGGACGGATGACGGCCTTGGAGAAGAGGAATACGGACTTGAGATTGGTGGTCAGCACGGCATCCCATTCTTCTTCCGGCATGCGGAGGAGAAGGTTGTCGCGGGTGATGCCAGCATTATTGACGAGGATGTCGATGCGGCCGAGCTCAGTGACCGTGGTCTTGACGGCGTTCTCGACCTGATCGGCCTTGGAGACATCGCACTGCACGGTGATGACCTTGTGACCGAAGGCTTCGACTTCCGCCTTTGCAGCTTCGAGGAGGGCAGGATTGAAATCGATGATAGCCACGTCGGCACCGCATTCGGCGAAGGCTTTGGCGGTGGCGAGACCGATGCCGCCACCAGCGCCAGTCACGAGCGCTACTTTACCAGAAAAATCGTACATGGTGTTTCCTTTCAGAAAAACAGATTAGGCGAGCTTCTTTTCGGTGGCATTGAGGGACGCCGTATCCTGCACATTGGTCACGACATTGGCGCGGTCAATGCGGCGGATGAGGCCGGAGAGCACCTTGCCAGGACCGAACTCGGCGAAGATACCGCCGTTGGGCATCAGGGCTGCAACGCAGTCGGAGAAGTGTACAGGGCTGTCCACCTGGGTGAGCATGGCCGCCTTGATGGCTTCGCCGTCTTCAGCGTGAAAGGTGCCGGTGGCGTTGGAGAGCACGGGCACGGAGGGCTTGCCGAAGGGAATGTCCTTAATGAACTCGGCGAGCTTCTCGCGGGCAGGGGTCATGAAGGGCGAGTGGAAGGCACCAGCCACCTTGAGAACGACGTTCTTGATACCAGCGGCGGTGGCGAGCTCAGCAGCCTTGGCAACGGCTTCGTGCGTACCAGAGATGACCTGCTGGGCATCGGAGTTGATGTTGGAGACGGTGCAGCCGGAACCTTCGAGGATGGTATTGAGCTGATCGGCAGTGGCACCCATAATGGAAATCATGCCAGAAGGATTGGCTTCGCAGGCTTCCTGCATGTATTTGCCGCGGGCCTGAAGAATCTTTAGGGTGGTCTCGAAATCGAGCACGCCAGCGGCGCAGAGTGCGGACCATTCGCCGAGGGAAAGACCCGCCATGGCGGCGATATCCTTGGCAGCTTCGGGGCAGCGCTTCTTAAACGCGGTGTAGCAGGCCATCGAGACAAGGAAGATGGCAGGCTGGCAAATATCGGATTTGGTCAGCGCTTCGGCCGGACCTTCGAAACAAAGGGTCTTGATGTCATAACCGAGAACCTCGTTGGCTTTGTCAAACAAAGCCATGATTTCGGTATCGTTTTCGGCAAGGTCCTTACCCATTCCGGGGAACTGGGCACCCTGTCCGGCAAAGAAGCAATTCAGCATGGTCGCTATCCTTTCTTGGAATGCAAATAGTTTAGCGCTTTTCTCTTAACGGTGCAACCTGAAGTCGAAAAAAGTGTCAATAAACCGTGTTGATGAACAAAAAGGGGGGTGAAAGCCGCTTAATTTGCGCTTTGGGGAGCGGCAGCCGCGCAGCCTGCGGCAGTTTCGTCCTCGTCGAGCGGCGGTTCAGGCATGGCCGCGATGCGTTCAGCGATTTCTTGCGAGACGTTGTTTTCTGCGGCGGTGGAACCCGCTTTGCACGCGTAGGCGATGGCCTTGTAGGTGGACGAGCCGTGGGTGATGATGACGGCACCAGGAACACCAAGCAACGGAGCGCCGCCATAAATTTCGGGGTCCATCCGCTGTTTGAAGGTGCGGAGGGCCGGAAGCAACAACAGGGCTGCGAGTTTGTAGACGAACTTGGATTTGATGATGCGCTTGAGCCAACCGCCAATGGCGTGGGCCGCGCTTTCGGATGTCTTCAGGATAACGTTTCCAACGAAACCATCGCAAACGATGACATCGGTGGTAGCTGCGAAGACATCATGCCCTTCGACATTGCCCTTGAAGATAATGCCAGGGGTGTAATTTTTGAGCAGAGGGAAGGCATGCTTGGTCAGTTCGTTGCCCTTGCAGTCTTCAGTACCAATGCTCATGAGGCCGACTTCGGGAGCGGTGCGTCCGAGAACCCTGCGGGAATAAACTTCGCCCATGACGGCAAATTCGCGCAGCCACTCGTAGTGACAGTCGGTGTTTGCGCCTGCGTCCAGTAGAAGAAGTGGACGGTCGGCATCGGAGCTGGGGAGGATGGTGGCGATAGCGGGGCGGGAAACGCCCCGAATGCGCCCGAGGATAAAGAGTGCGGATGCCGCCATAGCGCCGGAGTTGCCAGCAGAAACAGCGGCATCAGCCTTACCCTCTTTAACCATACGCATACAGACGTTGATGGAGCAGTTCTTTTTGCGCCGAACGGCGGCCGCCGGAGCATCGTCCATCGCTACCGATTCCTCGGTATGGACGATGGAGAGCTTGCCAGAGCCCAGTAGGGCGGCAATGTCAGGCAGAGGGCGAATCTTGGGATGACGTTTTTTGAGCGCCGTACGAATGTCTGGCTCGTTCCCAACGAGGATAATCTCGTCGGCAGATTCGGCAGCCGCGAGGGCGCCGCCCCAGACAATTTCGAACGGTGCGTTGTCGCCGCCCATGGCGTCAAGTGCAATACGCATGACAATCGCTCCCTGTTTAGACAGTGTGCTTCAGAACGTAGTAGAGTACGGTGAATTCGCCGTGTTAGGCCTCGATGACCTGGCGGCCGTCGTACTTGCCGCAGGCGGGGCAAGCGCGGTGGGCGAGGCGGGTGGCGCCGCATTCGCAGGTCACGGTACCGGGAACCGCGGCCTTAATCTGGGCACGACGCTGACGGACACGCATTTTGGATTTTTTGCGTTTAGGAACTGCCATTTTTTGACTCTCTTTCTTTCTAAGCTTTGCTTGAATGCGGCTGGGCCGTTAAGCTTTGGGCGCGAAACCGTCGAGTGCGTCCCAGGGGGAGGTTTCCTCCTCGGATACGCAGCGACAGGGCCCTTGGTTAAGGTCCTGTCCGCATCTTAAGCACACGCCTTTACAGTCTTCCTTACAAATCGGGTACGAAGGAAGGGCTAAGATAATACCTTCTCGGAGCGATTCCGTCAAGTCCAACATATCAATTCCTTCAATTTCGAAGGATTCGCAGTAGCCGGATTCGATGAATTCGGTCCGATAGTCGCAGCCGCAGCGGCTGCAGACACAGTTGCACGGAAGTGCGAGTTTGCCGCGAACCAGGAGTTCGTTGCCGAACAGTTCGCAGAAAAGGTCGTAGCGGAGCGGGCCTGCGGGGCTGATTTGCTCTAGGTCGCCGATTTCTAGGAGCGTGCTGTCGAGCTCGCCCTTTAGGGTTTCGGTACGGCCGTTATCAAGCCGACCGAGATCAACGGTCAAATGCGCCGGTGTTTCCAACGGAACCTCCCTGAATGCGTTGTTCGGGGTGAGCTGCGAGATATTCGCGTAGGTGACGCTCCACGCACGCGGGCACAAAATGCTCGGTGCTGCCGCCGTATCGCGCTACTTCGCGCACGGTGGAAGCTGTGATGTAGCTGTGCTCCTCGTTCGGCATCATGAACAGGGTCTCAATCTCTGGTGCCAGCTGACGATTGGTCAGGGCCATCTGAAATTCGTATTCAAAATCGCTGTACGCGCGCAGACCGCGCACGACGGCCCGAACATGGTTGCGCCGACAGAATTCAATCAGCAGTGAATCCAGCGGCTTGACTTCTACATTGGTGATATTGCCTTCTGCGAGGCATTCGCGCACCATGCCGATGCGTTCTTCGATACCGAAGAGGCGCGTCGGTTTGGGGGAAATGCCGGCAACGGCAACAATCAGACGGTCAAATAGGGCCGCACTTCGCTGAATCAGGTCGAAGTGTCCCTTGGTCATCGGATCGAATGTGCCAGGATATACAGCTAATGTCTGTTTCATGATGCCCGCTATTATAGCACAAAACTGCGGTTGGCTGTGGCATTTTTGCATCATCTTTACAAAACAGTGGAATGTTTTTTCGGATGCGCCCGGCGTTGGGAAAAAGCGGCACGGGCCACCCCGTGCACGCCTAAAATGAAAAAGGCAGCAAACAGCGCGCAGATCTATGGTGGCGGAGCGATGTACGAAGCGAATGAAGGCTGCGTATGCGGGCGCTGCGTAGGACATGGACGCTGAAAGCCAGGCTGTACGGATGGCAGGGCGTAAGGCGTTGGGCAAAGGAAAATACAAAGCCCTCACATGAGGGCTTTGTGTCGCAAGTTTGCTATAGCCATGTCATGGCATGCATGTCTTTTCTTTGAGGTTTAATTTGGCGTGCGAACATAAGTGAGTTTTAATGTTCTGCGGTTATGTCAGCAGGCTCAAAGAACGATATATCGGATATGTACGCATCACATCCTGGTTTCTTGACGATTAGTAGATATGAGCCGTGAGGAGTTTGGAGAATTTCCGGGTGCCATGATTCACTAACAGGAGGAATCGTGCGTGCGGCAATTTCAATAGTGATTTTTTTAATAAGCGTTTGTGGCAGACTATACGAAACCTTGACGTGCTTGTTTTGCCAGTTTTCAGGGTTTGATATTGGCATAATCAAAGCGGTGAGGGTGGGCTTGGTATAAACTTTGTGGTTTTTTACAGAAGCAATGCGATTGTTATCGGAACAGATTTTATCTTCGAGATAAAGGTCTGTGTATAATTCAGAGGTTAATATGTGGAGACGAGGTGCGATGTGATAATAGCGTTTGAAAGATGAGAGATGACCATCTTTCGATTGCCAATTATAAATAGTCTGGTGGAAAAATCGCTTAAAAATGCTGCACTGCACCCGGTCGTGGATGGATATGTCCGCGTCGCTTTCCTGAGCCTGAGTAATGCATGTGGTGTAGTTTGAACGAATCTGAAAGCCGTAATAAAACAAAATGGGAAATAGAAAGGTAAGACCAATTGCAAGCACAATGGATGTCTGACGATTGAGATGAATTTGGCGGACAAGGATGATGATACTGAATAGGTTGGCGCACCAAAGGCTGCGTTCCCCATTAAATCCAACATAGGAAATCATCAAGTATGATCCAAGAATAACAAGAAGTTCAAATATATTTTTGTTGAAAAAGTCTTTCTTGTCTTTGCAAAAAAAGATGAAGTAAAAGGCAAGAACTGCAAAAGCTTTCAGGCCAGCGACAATTTTTATCTGTTCAAAGATAAACCATGTGACAGATCTGTCAATTCCCGACAATCGCCCCGCATTGGTGTCGCTTAGAAAAACGAGACATGCTGCCCCTAGCGCGTAAGCAATCATGAAAATGATTTTTCGGGTATCGAGTGATTTTAAATGACATAACGTATAAATTCCCATGGCAAAGCCTATCGGCATCACAAATGACTCCTGTGTCCATCCAAGTAGTATAAGTGCTGGCGACAGAATTAAAACGTTCTTTATCGAGATGTTTTCTGTTTCTGCGCGTTTCCATAAAACAAACGCACCTAGTGCCGCTACGCCCGACCAGAGATAGTTTACACTTCCAGCCATCCACAGGTAACTCTCACCTTTAAATAAAATGAGAAATGATAGAGCGGTAGCTAGAATCAGTGATTTTGTATTGAATTTGTCTCGTGGATTGGCAATGCTTGTAATGAGTAACAGAAGGCCTCCAGCCATCAATGCATTGCAGATATTGAATGACCACTTTGGGAAATATCCAGCGAAAAGTCGTACGAAAAAATGTACAACTGGTCGATAACCGTCAGCAGCGTTACACCGAAAAACTTCATAGATGCTTGAAAATCGATCGCTGGAGCCGTTATTCTGTAGGAAAGACACGAGACCGTAGGAGCAGTCGTCACTGCCAGGAAGAAACGTAAAGTTTAAAATCAGACAGGAAATTATGAAGGCAAGTAGTAAAAGCAGGAATTTTTTTGCGGATAGGCTATTCATTACATTTCCTCCTGAGCCAGATACAGCGGACGACGTTTGGTTTCGAGATAGGTTTTGGAGAGATAGGAGCCGAGGATGCCGGTGACGAAGAGCTGGAGGCCGCCGAAGAAGATGATGATGCAGACGAGGGAGGGCCAGCCGCTGACGGGGTCGCCGATAATCAGGGCACGAGTGAAGACGAATAGCAGGGCTAAAAAGCCGCTGACACAGCACAGGATGCCGAGCAGGGAGGCGAGTTGGAGTGGGGCGGTTGAGAAGGCTATGATGCCTTCAATGCTGTATCGGAAGAGTTTCCAGAAGGACCATTTTGTTTCACCAGCGGTCCGCTCGATGTTTTCAAAGGAGATCCACTTGGTTTTGAATCCGACCCACTGGTAGATGCCTTTGGTGAAGCGATTGATTTCTGGCATGGCAAGGATGGCATTGACGACCTGACGGGTCATCATGCGGTAGTCGCGTGCGCCATCGACTAATTCTACATCGGAGAAGTGGCGCATCAGCCAATAGAAGCGGCGGGCGAACCAAGAGCGGATGGGTGGTTCGCCGGCGCGTGTGCTCCGGCGGGTGGCAACACAGTCGAAGTGTTCTTGCAGGATGCCTTGAATCATTTCCGGCAGCAATGCGGGCGGATCCTGAAGGTCGACATCCATGGTTGCTACGAGATCTCCCTGCGCTTTTTTTAGGCCCGCGTAGAGGGCAGCCTCTTTGCCGAAGTTGCGCGAGAAGGATACAAAGTGGACGTGTGAATCTTTTTTGGCTAGGGCACGCATCTGGGAGAGCGTTTTGTCTTTGGAACCATCATCAACAAAGATAATTTCCCAGTCGCAGGGCAATGATAGCTGTGTGATGGTGTTATAGAAAATATCAACGCATGCCTCTTCGTTGAAGCATGGAACGACGAGGGAGAGTTTCATACTGTCTCCTTGGTTTGTCTGAGATGGCCAGATTGTACATACAGATACACTGAATGCGGCAGATGTCGGCGGGATAAATGACCGCCAGCGAAAAGACAATACGAGGAGGATCGGACCAACAGCGGATGTACCATGCGGGTGGCAATGGTGTGAGGTGTCGGGAGGAGTATGTGTTTGGTTGAACGGAGCTGTGTCACGTATCGGGTCCTCGTCAGTGCGGAAACGAAGAGACCCGGCAATAAAAAAAGCGGGCCCTCCATCGCGCACTTAACTGAGGCCCTAGGATAGCCCTGTACGAATACGCGACAAGAGGGCACGCCGGGAGGGCGCACCCTTGCTCTTGTACACGTTGCTCGTACGAAATTTCCTAGGTTTCAGTTAAACAACAATGTACTGCAAGATGCAGTTAAATTAAAAACGGGGCTTCAGATGTAGAGTCCAAAAACCTCACACAGTATAGCACAGTCCCAAAGGAACGTACATTTATATTGTGCGATTACTGAAAAATGGGTGTGTGAGGTGTTTTTGTGTATGAGGAGTGCGCTTTTGGGGGAAAATAAAAAAGGCCCCGAGGGGGCCTTTCTGTTTATTCCTGCGCGGGGGCATCGGTTTTTGGGGTATCGCGGGGTTTGCGGTGGCGGGGGCGCCTGCGGCGTGCTTTGCGGGAGTGGGGGTTGAGGGGAGGCTGGGGGTCGCCGTTGCGGTTGGTGCGCACGGGGCAGAGGGTGGCATGGAACTGTTGCCAGGCATCGAGTTTCCAGGGGGCATCGGGGAGGAGACCTGCGAGCCAGCGGGCGCCGAGGAGGGCTTCGGGGAAGATGCCGTGAGTGACGAAGCGGATGTCTCGCTGAACTTCGGGGCGGGGCATGACCTGGAAGCGGGCGGAGAGTTCGAGGATGTCGACGGCGGTCATCCAGACGGCGCGGGGGAGACGGTAGGCTGCGACGATGGGGGCGAGGGCTTTCTGGGCGGCGGTTTTGCGCAGGAAGCGTTCGTTGGGGCGGCGGCCTCCGGCGGGGGTGGCCGCCTGTGCTGCGAGGACTTCTTCATGGACCATGGGCCAGTAGAGGGCGGCCATGGCGACGGCGGGGGAGGGGTCGCATTCGTCGGCGAGGGCATCGAGGGCTGCTAGGGAATGCCATAGGGCGTTGCGGCGATCTTCGCGGGTATCGAGCCAGGCACAGAGTCTGGGTAGGAGGGCACGGAGCACACCGAGGTCGTAGGCTAGGCGGATGGAGTGGCAGGTGTTCCCGCGTACGAAGAGTCGCTGGATTTCTTCGCAGAGGCGCGAGACGGAGGCGTTGACGAGGTCGCCGGCGTATTTTTTGATGGCTTTGACATCTGCGGGGCAGATGGTGAAGTCGAGTTTGGCGGCGAAGCGGACGGCGCGCATCATGCGTACGGGGTCTTCGCGGAAGCGGATGGCGGGGTCGCCGATGCAGCGGAGGGTTTTGCTTTTTAGGTCTTTGAGCCCATCCACGTAGTCGATGACGGCGAAGGTTTTGATGTCATAGAAGAGGCCGTTGACGGTGAAGTCGCGGCGGCGGGCATCTTCTTCGGGGGTACCGAAGGTGTTGTCTTCGCTTTGGTAGAGGCCGTGTTCGTCTTGGACGGCGTTGGAATCGGGGGCTTTTCGGAAGGTGGCGGTTTCGATGACTTTTTTGCCGAAGACGATGTGTGCGAGTCTGAAGCGGCGGCCGACAAGGAAGCAGTTGCGGAAGATGCGTCGAATTTCGTTGGGGCGCGCATCGGTGCCGACATCAAAGTCTTTGGGGGTTCGTCCGAGGAGGAGGTCGCGGACGCTGCCACCGACGAGGAAGGCATTGTGGCCGAGGGAGGAGAGGCGGTAGAGTACCTTTAGGGCATCGGGGTCGATGTCTTTTCTGGAGATACAATGGTCGGCGCGCTGTATAATTGTGGGCTTGGCGGTTTTTCGGCGAAAGAAAAGCATAATATGAGGGATGGGGTGATGTGTATCAATAGGGAGGTTTACCAGACGTTCTCGTCGGCCTGTTTTCGGGCACGTTCTTCTTTGACGTTTACCGACTGTTTTTGTTCGCCTTGCAGGCGGACGCGGTCGTATTTCTCGTTCAGTTCTTTGACTTTGGCAAAGAAGGGGGAGTTTTTGAGTTTTTTCTGGTATTTGAATTCGTCGGCGACGGCTTTGGCGTAGGCGCGTTTGTCTTTCACCCATTCGATGGCACTGCCGCCGTATTTAGGGTCGGCTTTGTCTGGAATATTGGTAAAGGCACCGAGGAAGATGGCATTTCGGATAAAGAGGGCCCACTGGTTTTTGATTTTTTTTGTATTTCGGACGGAGGAGCCGAAATTGGATCGCATGAGTCGCGTGAGGTCGGCACCAGCCTGGGTGTTGCCGAAATCGGTGCCGCGGCTGATTTCTTCGTTGGCGACGCAGCCTTCGGCGGTGTTTACGAAGAAGTTGCCGAAGCCTTCCATGAGGTCGAGGATGCGGCGGGCATCGCCTTTGCGGATGGCTGCGAGGCGGAAGACGATATCGGTATTGGCGATGTTGAGGAGCATGGCGGAACGGAGTAGAGCTTCGTTTTGAGCCTTGCTGGTACCAGTTTTGCCGGAGGCGGGATGTTCGTAGATGTCTAGCACATGGAGGGCCATGCGGGAATCTTCCCACTTGGCGAGGCCGATATTCATGGCTTCACAAAGGCCGATGTGCCAGCGGATGTTGTTGCGTTCAAAGTTGTTGCTGTTGGCACCGGTGAGTTTGGCGAAGCCGGTGAGTTTGGTTTTGCTGTCCGTGACGGGGCCGTAGAAGGGGGGGAGGTGCCAGCCGACGGTCGAAACCTCGATGGAATCGACGGAGTGGTGCATGTCGGCGGAGTAGCGTCCATTGCGGAAGCTGTAGGTCATGAAGGCACGGTGGCCAGGCTGGCCCATACCTTGGGCGGGGGTGCCGATGGAGCGCTGGGCGAATTCGGCCATGGTGGAGAGGCGGCCGCAGACGCCGCCGTCGGTGAGGATGCGCGGTGTAGCGTTGGGGTCCCAGTTGCCGTCGTTGTAGCGAATTTCGGGTTTGGTGTAGTCGAAGGAGTAGGTGGCATACCCTGGTACGCTGCCTTTCTGGCGGTACATGGTCCACCAGTAGGTGGATTCATCTAGTTCGTCCTGCTGGGTCAGCAGGAGAAGGAGCGGCCAGGGGGCTTTGGAGAGGGGGAAAAGTTTGGAATGTTCGGCACCAGCTTCTTCGTAGCGCATGATGCGTAGGCAGAGGTTGTCGGTGATGGAGCCGCCTGTACGCGGCGGATAGCGACCAGCAACGTGGGCGATGGCGTCCCAGGGTAGCTTGGACGGTTCGCCGCTGAGGCGAATGCCTGTTTTGCTGTAAAAGGCACTGGTGCTTAGTGACTTCAGTTCGTAAACTTTGGTTTTGGTATTTTGTTTGAGCCAATGGGCGGTAGCCTCGGCATCCTTGTTGCCGCTGAGATTGAACTGTGCATGGAGGCTGTTGGTGCGATTCATGCGGTCGCGTTCGTCGGCAAAGGGTTCGCCAGCGGAGTTTTTCGCGAGTTCGGCATGAGTTATTGGCTTTACATCGCTATTGACGGACCATCCCTGCTTGCGCGCAACGAGTTTCTCGAGTTCGGCTTTGCGCTCGATTTTCCAGGTGAAGTTGCGTCCACCGGCCATAACCGAACCGTCCTCGGAGTATTGGTGGTCGCCAGATTCGGGGGTGCCTCCGACCAGGAGTCGGCGGTCTCGGTATTTTACAGCAAAGGCAATCAGTAGCTGCTTGTATTTCGTGGCGTAGGTGGGGCCGACTAGTTTGGCGAGCTTAACGAAGTTGTGGATGACGTTCGGGTTGGGCGGATATTCCAGGGCGAACGTGGCATTGAGCACTTCGGGATTTTGCTCCAGCCACTCCCAGGTGGCCTCGGAGAACTTCAGCTCTGGAGCGACTTTACGCATGCAGTGTTCGAAGAATGCGGTGCGAACGCGGTCGTTGAAGATGAAGCCAGAGCGAAATAGTTCCGCATCCAGCCAGCGCAAATCTGCGTCACCGGTTTCGGGGACGGGTTCTTTGTAGGCGCCGCGATCCTGCACCTGGGCGAATCCGGAGGCTGACAGGAGGACAATTGCAAAAATGAACAGGATGCGTTTCATGCGCCTATTTTAGCACAATTTTTTTATTGCAGTACGGATACACTCAAAAATGATTCATTTTTCGTAAATCAGCAGCATTACCAGCAAGGTTTGCTGCGGGCCGTGGATTCTGGTGAAAATAGCCAGGAGCCTGTAGGAGTATATCTACGAGCTGCAAAAAGCGCCTTAAACGTGCATAAGCTTCGGCTTTTTTAGTCATGCAGGGGCCACTGCACTCCTTCAAAATCCGCGTTCCTGCCCACTTCTTTCACTTTTTTCGACTTCGCATCTATACCCCTACAGGCTCTCTGGGGCAGTTTTGCGGCTGTGGGAATTGGGTATGCAGAAGTCACGGGACGGTACCCGGTGGCGATGGGGCTGTTGGGGAAGAGTGATTTTTAAAGGTTGTTATCGTGTGCTGCTCATGGGGCGCGGGACTGGACTTATCGGATGGGCAAGATGGCGACCTGCGCGAATCGGATGGGGTCCTGTTTTTGCCTAAGGTGGGGTGGGCATTTCACCATGTACGCGGTGGATGTGCTTATGCTATACTTAAGGACGAACGCATGTCAGTAACGTACAGGAGAACCCTTCATGCACGACATTGTTATCCTCGGAAGCGGCCCTGCCGGATGCACGGCTGCCATTTATGCGGCCCGCGCGGGTCTGAAGCCGCTGGTCATCGAAGGCCAGCAGCCTGGTGGTCAGCTGACGCAGACTACCGATATCGAAAATTTCCCCGGCTTCGAAAACGGCATCAATGGTTACGAACTGGTGCTTGCGATGCGCAAGCAGGCGGAACGTTTTGGGGCTGTCTTTGAGATGGACGAAGTGATGTCGGCCGACGTTAGCGGTCCAGTGAAAAAGCTTGAGACGATGGTCAACGGCACGCTTGAGGCGAAGGCTGTGATTTTGGCAACTGGTGCTGCACCGCGCTGGTTGGGTTTGCCTGCGGAAAAGAAGCTGCTAGGCCATGGTGTCTCTGGTTGTGCCACTTGTGATGGTGCATTTTTCAAAGGCAAGACGGTTGCGGTCAATGGCGGCGGCGATACCGCTTGCGAGGATGCGCTTTATCTTGCGCGTCTCTGCGAGAAGGTCTATCTGATTCACCGCCGCGATGCGCTGCGTGCTTCGAAGGTGATGGCGGATCGCGTGCTTTCTACGCCTAATATTGAACCTGTTTGGGATACGGTGGTCGATGATATTCTCGATCCCACGGCTGGCGAAGTGACGGCACTGAAGGTGCGCAATGTGAAGACTGGAGCCGTGACCGAGCTGTCAACCTCCGCGCTCTTTGTGGCCATCGGTCATGTGCCTAATACGGCCTTCCTGAAGGGGGTAATAGACCTCGATCCGCAGGGTTATATTGCTGTGAAGAATGGCGTTTTGACATCTGCCGAGGGCGTTTTTGCGGCCGGCGATGCACAGGATCCTGCGTACAAACAGGCCGTCATCGCTGCCGGTTCTGGTGCAGCGGCTGCCCTGGAAGCCGAACGCTTCTTGATGCGTTCCTGAGGAACATGGTCCGGACAGCAGTAATCCTCTGTCCAGACTTTTCTTTTCTGCCGATGTCTGCTATACTTTATCTCAATAGCAGACGCGGAAATCGCGTTCGAGAGACTTTGGAGATTATACCGATGAAAATGAACCGTAGAAGCTTTTTGATGTCCGCAGGCTGCGGACTGGGACTTGCGGCTGCTACCGCAGCGATGCCTTCCTTGGGCCGCGCAGCGCCTGCACCGCTGAAGCGGCGTCCCAATATCCTGTTCATTATGAGCGATGACCATGCTGCCCACGCCATTTCGGCCTATGGCTCGCGGATTGCCAAGACGCCCAACATGGACCGTCTGGCCAAGGAGGGTGCCATTTTTGACCATATGCTGGTCACGAACTCCATCTGCACGCCCTCGCGCGCCTGCATTGTGTCGGGCATGTACAGTTGCAACAACGGCGTACCGGTGTTCAATCACATTAGCCCTAAAATCAAGACGGTCGGCGGCTACATGCGCGATGCTGGTTATTTTACGGCCATGATTGGTAAGTGGCATCTCGGCAATCCCAATACGATGCGCAATGCCGACTGGGATCGCTGGGCTATTTATCAGGGGCAGGGGCAGTATTTCGATCCATTCTTCTTTACAAAGGCCGGTACCCGCAGCTTCAAGCCTGCCAACGGCCGCATTAGCTTCCCTGGCGAATACGCTTCCTCCAACATCACCAAGGTGACGCAGGATGTTATTGACGAAGCCCTCGATGCTGGCAAGCCTTTCTTCGTGATGATGCATCACAAGGCCCCGCACCGTAACTGGCTGCCCGAAGAGAAGTACAAGAAAATTTTCCGCGCCAAGGCACTTGAAGACTTCCCGATGCCATCGACGCTGTTTGACGATTACAAGGGGCGCGCCACGCCAATCAAGCGCACGGCCATGACCCTTGAGCACCACATGCGTATCGAGCTTGACCTCAAACTTACCGAATACTTCACGGAAGGCGGCAAATTCCCTGGCGTGGACGGTTCGCAGTACAACAACGGCAAGCGTCGGAACCAGTGGCCTGTTGAGATTACCGATAGTGCCGAGCTGGCACCCGCCGAACGCGAACGTCGCCGTCGCGAGCGCATCAAACTCTCCTACCTCCGCTACATGCAGGACTATCTCGCTTGTTGCCAGTCCGTTGACGACAGTGTTGGTGATATGCTTGACTACCTGAAGAAAAAAGGCGTGGATGACAATACCATTGTCATTTATACCGCCGACCAGGGCTTCTTCTTGGGTGACCACGGTCTGTACGATAAGCGCTTCATGATGGAAGAAACCTTGAAGATGCCTTTCCTGCTCCGCTGGCCCGCCGCCGTGAAGCCTGGTACCGTCAATAGCGACCTGGTGACCAATGTTGACATTCCTGCCTTCTTCCTGGATGCTGCCGGTGCTGCTAAGCCTGCTGATTTCCAGGGACGCAGCTTCCTGCCCAATATCACTACCGGCACCCCCGATGACTGGCGCAAGAGTGCGTACTACCGCTATTACATCGAAGGTGGCGAACATAACACGCCTGCCCATTACGGTGTCCGTACCAAACGCTACAAACTCATCTGCTATTACAAGGTTGGTGAATGGGAACTCTTCGATCTCGAAAAGGATCCCGACGAGCTTGTCAACGTCTACAATAACAAGGCTTATGCCGACATCCGCCGCGCGCTGACCAACGAACTCTATCGCGTCAAGAGCGAGGTCGGAGACCACGATCAGTATTACAATGCCGACGAATACAATGCCACGCCGCGTATCCGTACCGACATCATCTACTGATTTCACCCGCTTACAACAACCATCCCTTAACCGTTAAGGAGGATTCACATGCTGACCGAGTACACTATCAACAAGGTCCCCACGCTCCCTGATTTTGATCCCGAAGATCCCATTTGGGCCAAGGCTGCCGCCGAAGACTACGGTTACTGGCATGAAAAGGGCTCTGAGCATAAGCCTCAGACCACCTTCCGTGCCCTGCACGACGGAAACAACGTCATGTTCTTCTGGCATGTCAAAGACAAATACGTCCGCATCGTTCACACTGCCATCAATTCGATGGTCTGCGAAGATGCCTGCGTCGAAGCCTTCCTCCAGCCCCTCGCCATCGAAAAGGGCTACACTAACCTCGAAATCAATGCAGGCGGCATCATTCATGCCTCCCTCGTCCGTAACTGGACCCGTGCCCCTGGCGGCTTCTCCGACTTCGAGTACATTTCCAAGGATAACATCCGTCGCATTACCGCCAAGGGAAATCTCCCTGCGGTGATTGACCCCGAAACCGCGGAAGATACCGATTGGTGGATGATTGTGCGCGTGCCCCGTGCTTACCTCGAAAACATCTTTGGACCTCTCGGTCCTCTCGACGGCCAGACATGGAAGGGCAACTTCTGCAAGTGCTCCGATTGCTCCAGCCGTCCCCACTGGGGCACCCTCATGCCGCAGTGCCCAGACCTGAACTTCCACATGCCCGACTACTTCTCCCCGATTCACTTCGGCAAGTAAGTCTGCACGTGTTCAGCGCAAAAAAAGAAGGCGGCCGTATCTGCGGCCGCCTTTTTAAATGGAATGTTATGCCTGTGTATGACAAGTGATTTCGGATGTTGCAGCCACAAGGCGCTTTGTACAAAATCTGCCGCTGTCCCTTTTTTTACACACTTATTATAACGTATGAACGAGGACGCACACCACCCCTCAAACAGGGTAGTGCGCGTTTTTTTTTGGAGGAGTTGTGTGTGTGGAAGGAGGGGGGAGTTATAGAGGGGGGCACCCCCTCTAGTATGCTGCTGAATTATTTATACTTTCCTCTCGGAAGATTTCATTTGCTCCAAATTCGGCTGAAGACCCTATCTTTTAATCGAACAGTTCTGTTTGTTTTGGGATTGTATGAGTGTCGAGGAGGCACGAAAATTTTTCCTACGTTGGTATCGGACCGTAAGAAGAACGAGACAGACAGAACTGAAGAAAATAGCTGAAAACCTTCGCAATAATTTAGAGTTGCTTCTCAATTATTTTCGGACTGGGAAACAGTATAGTAGTGGCATAGTCGAAGGGCAAAATCGCATCGTAAATTTGGTTATAAGAAAAGCCTTTGGTTTTAGGTCGTTTAAGATTGCACAAGTCGCTTTATTTCATTCACTTGGAGGACTTGAGATGCCGGATGTCTACTCCAAATTCGCGTGAA
>SAMEA104404097__coassemble_966_pt1 | contig 25506 bp, 20 predicted proteins | sample SAMEA104404097__metabat2_high_PE_096 | metagenome-assembled genome bin SAMEA104404097 (sample SAMEA104404097) | Balaenoptera acutorostrata | reverse complement strand
ACAAAGATAAGCGAACGGCCTGCAGCCTTCCCGATGAGCGATTCCCTTGCCTATGGAGTCTGTAGGGAGTATAGATGCAAAAGGCGAAAAAAGTGAAAAAAAAATGGGCAGAAACGAGGATTTTGAAGGTGTGCAGTGGCCCCTGCATGACCGAAAAAGCCGAAGTTTATGCACGTTTAAGGCGCTTTTTACAGCCCGTAGATATACCCCTACAGGCTCTTATGGTGCAATGAAGAATGAAGCGTACGAAGGGTCTATCCGAGGCAGGGGGGGCGCGCGAAGAGCTGAAAACGAAAAAGCCCCCGCGGGGCGGGGGCTTTTTGAGAGGGGCTGGGCCGAGGGCTTATTTGCCGATGGCTTTGCGCTTGGCGACAGCGGCATCGCCGATGACGGCTTTGATGCGGCGAACACCGGCAGAGGAGCTTTCTTCCTTGATGATTTTGAAGGCAACAAGCTCGGAGGTGTTTTGAGCGTGGGGGCCGCCACAGACTTCCTTGGAGAAGTCACCCATGGTGTAGACTTTGACTTGTTCGCCGTATTTTGCGGTGAAGAGGGCGGTAGCGCCAGCGGCTTTGGCATCTTCGATGGACATGGTGTCACAGACGATGGGGAGCGCGCGGTTGATCTGTTCATTGACCATATCTTCAACCTTTTCGAGTTCTTCCTTGGTCATTTTAGCACCGTGGGAGAAGTCGAAGCGGAGGCGTTCGGGGGTGATATTGGAGCCCTTCTGGTTAACATGGTCGCCGAGGACGAGCTTGAGCGCCTTGTGCAGCAGGTGGGTGGCGGTGTGCAGGCGGGTGGTCTGCTCGGAGTGGTCAGCAAGGCCGCCTTTGAAGACACCTTCGCCCTGCTTGGAGGCTTCTTTGTGCTTGGCTTCGGCTTTGCGGAAGCCTTCTTCGTCGATGGTCATGCCGCGTTCGGCGGCGAGTTCGATGGTAAGTTCCAGGGGGAAGCCGTAGGTATCGTAGAGTTTGAACGCGGTTTTGCCAGAAATCTGCGTCTGGGCATGCTGGGCCATGACGGAAGCGATTTTTTCGAATTCGTGGCGGCCCTGGGTAAGGGTCTTGGCGAAGCGGGCTTCTTCGGCGGTGAGCTCTTCGACGATGCTGTCGCGCTTTTCGACAAGTTCCGGGTAGAAATTGCGGTAGGTTTCGATGACGATATCTGCCATGGTGGCGGTAAAACCAGCGGGGAGGCCGAGGTCCATAGCGTAGCGGACGGCGCGGCGGATGAGGCGACGGAGCACGTAGTTGGCACCGACGTTACCGGGCTTGACTCCGCCCTTGGGGTCGCCGAGGATGATGGTGGCGGTACGCATGTGGTCGGCGATGATGCGTTCGGCTTTTTCGGCCTTTTCGGCATCGAGCTCATTGGTGGTGAGTTCGCGGATTTTGGACAGCAGGGGCAGGAAGAGTTCGGATTCGTAGACGGTTTTGTAGCCGTTGAGCATGCAGATGGTACGCTCGACACCCATGCCGGTATCAACATTGTGCTGTTTCAGGGGTTCGTACTTACCGTCGGCGGTCTTGTTATACTGCATGAAGACATCGTTCCAAATTTCGATGTACTTGCCGCAGGAGCAGCCAGGGCCGCAGTCGTGACCGCAAGGTTCTTTGCCGGTATCGATGAACATTTCGGTATCAGGGCCGCAAGGACCCGTCTGACCAGCAGGCCCCCACCAGTTGTCTTCACGGCCTTTGGGGAAGATGCGTTCGTCGGGGATGCCGAGTTCTTTCCAGTAGCCGTAGGCTTCATCATCGCGGGGGATGCCGTCTTCGCCGGCGAACACGGTAACGGAGAGCTTTTCGGGGTCGAAGCCCAGGTGCTTGGTGAGGAATTCAAAGCTCCAGGTGATGGCTTCTTTCTTGAAGTAATCGCCGAGGGACCAGTTGCCGAGCATTTCGAAGAAGGTGAGGTGAGCGCTATCGCCGACGGCATCGATATCACCAGTGCGGACGCATTTCTGGACATCGGTCAGGCGGGTGCCAGCAGGATGCTTTTCACCGAGCAGGTAGGGGACCAGCGGATGCATGCCGGCAGTCGTGAAGAGGACGGTCGGGTCGTTTTCGGGGATGACCGAGGCACCGGAAATGATGGCGTGCCCCTTGGATTCGAAGAACTTCAGATACATGTCGCGCAATGCGTCAGCCGTCAGCTTGGCCATGGTGAAAACTCCTTTGATTTCGTATAAACGCGCAATAGTGTATCAAAAAAGGCCCCCGTTCTGCACCCTTTTTTCGCCAGACCGCGCATCGGCTGCGAAAAAAGGGGGGCAGCCATGCGGATTCGGACGGTTTCGCGTCTCTAGGAGCCTGTAAGAATATATTTACGGGCTGCAAAAAGCGCCTTAAACGTGCATAAACTTCGGCTTTTTCAATCATGCAGGGGCCCCTGCACTTCTTCAAAATCCTCGTTTCTGCCCACTTCTGTCACTTTTTTCGCCTTTCGCATCTATACTTCTACGGGCTCTTAGGGTCAGTTTTTGGCGGTACGGGCGAAGTAGGCGAAGGTGGTATCTTCGTGGGTGGAGCGGAGGCCGGAAGCGGTGAGCATGGCACGGGAAGCGGCATTTTCGTGGTAGCACTTGGCGCAGGCTTTTTCGAGGCCCCAGAAGCAGAGGGCGTAGTCGGCCATGGTGCGCATGGCTTCGGTGGCGTAGCCGTTGTGTTCGTATTCGGGGAGGAGGCGGACACCGAGTTCGACAGTGTGGTCGTAAGTGAAGTTGTGGAAAACGCATTCACCGACGAAGGTGCCGTCGGCGTAGATGCCGAGGGAGATTTCATGGTGGGAGGCGAAGTCGCGGCGGGTATTGTCGAGGAACCAGGTATCGCGGGGGTCGGCTTCTTCTTTCCACGCGGTCCGCCAGTCCCAGCCCCAGAGACGATTGCGCTCAACATCGCGCGCGAGGCGTCCGAAGGCGTGCACATCTTCGTCGGGGATGGCCCGAAGCACGAGGCGCTGCGAGGTGATTTCAGGGACGGACTCGAGCTCTTCGATGATGCGCTTGGGCATGATATTGTATTTATCGATGAGGCGGATAGGGTTATACTGCAATTTTGATTTACGCAGGCCGCAGTCGCCAGCATCGTCTTCGCGGTTGATGTAATCAAGGCCGGGGCGGCGCAGGGCACGAGCGAAGGCCTGGGCGACGGTGGGGTAGATGCCTTCGTAGCCAACGAGGGCTTTTTCGACATGGACGATGAGGGTATCGCCGGCGATTTCGCCGATGGTAACGGCGGCGACGGTGCCTTCGACTTCCATGATGCCGCCGACCATATGCAGAGCTTCGAAGTGGGAGAGGAGGACTTCGGTGCCGTGGAGTTCTTCGTTGGCCATGAAGGAGTGCTTGGCGTATTGGCGTTCAGCGTAGACGCGAAGGAAGGCCCGGACATCTTCCATGTCGGCGGGGGTCATGAGGCGGAAGGCGGCATGGGGATAGGTGCGATTAAAGCGGGAGACATGGTTGCGCTGCCCGGAGAAGCGGCGTCCGGCGTAGTCGGCGAAGTCGTCGAAGCGGTAGAGGTAGTCGCGCCAGGTGCGGGGGTTGATGACCTGGAGGCTGCGGCCGTAGCGGCGCATCAGCAGGAGAATGCGTTCTTCGGGGATGGCCAGCAGGCAGAGCTGTTTCTCGTTGATCAGACACCAAGCCTCGAGTTTTTCGAGGGCACGGATTTCGTCCGCTTCATTGGCGGTGGGCGACAGGGGGTAACAGAAGCGGTCGCGGCCGCCGTAACGGGTGCGGATGATAAGACAACCATCTGTTTCGGCGTATTCCATGGACGCGTAGTCCATCCACATTAGCTGGAAGCCTGCGGTGTAGTCGCTCATACGGAAGGGCTGGTGTTCAAAATAGGAAAGGAAGTCGGGTAGTTTTTCAAGGGTGATTGGGCTGAACATCGTCGGCACCTCGCGGGAAGGAAGTGAAGGTATCAAAACGGTAGGAAAGGGTTTTCAGGGCCAGGTCCGGTAGGGAGCGGACGGCCCAGGGGAGCCAGGTTTTCAGGGCGTAGCCTGCCATGGACGACGCTTTGTCCGATGCGGGAACGAGTCGCGGATTACCGTCGGTGCTTCGCGGCATGGGTGGGAAGCAGGAGTCGCCTGGATTCGGATTGCGGTAGGTGTACATCAGCGATCCGCTGAGAGTGCCGGGGGCATTTTCGGGGAAGGGCTCGGCGCGGAGGTGTTTCCGCAGGCCGCAGCGGACGTTGTAGACATCGGAGCGCACTTCAACGACGGGCGTAGCGACGACGGTCAGGTTTTCGGTCGACAACATAACGCGCCATCCGATCCAAGCGACGGGCATGGCGCAGACCAGCAGCGCTGGTACGGGGGCAATTTTCGGCAGGGCGAGCACCCAAGGAAGCAGACCCGCGACATAGACGAGGGGCGTGTAGCGCGCGTAGCCGATATAGAGGGTTGGAATGACGAGCACGCTGCCCCAACAGACGAGTAGAACGGTTCCCCAGCCTTGCATTTTTTTGCGACAGAGGGTCATCAGGGCCAGTGCGCCCCAGACGGCAAGACGGAAACTGGGACCTAATCCGTCTACGCCGCCGCCGTCACCACCGCCGACAGCGATATTGAAATCTGGCGCTGGCCCGGGAACGGTCCAGTGTCCAAGATAGGCATAGGCGTTTCGGGCGAAGTATCCCATGGTGCGGGCAGTTGCGTTCATCCCCTCGAAATCGCCTGACACGGCTGGCGCAGAACCATCAAAGAGGGCGCGCAGCGTGGGCCAGACCAGAAAAGCGGTGAAGACGGCAGCTAGGAACAATTTCCAGGCTTTGCGCGGATGGTCGCGCAGGAGGACGAATCCGATTAGTGCAGCCGGAATCCAGGCGGTGGTCTTGAAGGTACAGGCGACGCAGACGGCGGCCAGCGGCAGCCAGAATGCGTTAGAGCGGAGCGACACAACGGCCATGAGCAGCAGCAGGTAGAGCGGTCCATCTGGCATCGCACTGAAACAGGAGAGAAATGTCAGCGGTGCGGCGATGAGCACCAAAGACTGAAGCGAGGAGAGTTCCCTACGAAGCACGGTCCAGGCAGCGGGAAGCAACATGAAGACAAGGGCATTGCCAGCATCGAGCCAGCCGGTGAGACGGTAGAGTACGGCACTCCAGGCCGCGAATCCCTGTGGCAGAATCAAATGCTGCAAACTCAGATGACCATCCGCCTGCTCTGGAGAAAGGCTGGAGGCCAGTAGACGGATGCTCGGCTGCAGATAGTTATCCGCATCGCTGAAGATGGCGAAGGCGGAGAGCACGCAAGCGTTCAGAAGTAGAGCCCCGATGACGGTGAACAAAAAAAAGCGCAGCGCACCGAATCGGTACGCTACAAGCGAGAAGGCCGCGAGGGTCATCAAGAACAGTGCCGGACGGGTAGCGAAGCAGGCTGCCAGGGGCAGAAGCACAAGCAGCAGTGCCGCGACATTTCGTCCGCTGCCTGCAGGCTGTGCAGGCAGCGGCAGTCGGTCGGCTGCAGCATCATCGGCGGGCATGGACTTAACCGAAGTAGTGTCCAGGACGGGTCTGACGTTTGGCGTGCACTTTGGGCACTTCGAGCGACAGGGCGTACCATTCGTCACCAAAGCCGGCATTGGTGAAGTGGGCAATACGGTTATTGGCCAGGATGGCACGGTTAGATTTGATGACAGCGTGCTCGTTCTTTTCGTCCGCTTCGATTAGCACCTTATAGGCGGCATCGGCATCGCCGCGTTTCACGAGCATCCAAGCGAAGACGGAGTACAGGAGAGCGGTGGTATTGTAACGGGCGCGGCGGACTGCGCGACGAAAGACCTTTTCGATAACTTCGGTCGACTCATCTTTCTGCCACATACGAGCCAGACGGATGCAGACAAGCATGGGATCGATAAGGAGGGCCTTGGGCAGCAGGGTATCTACGCGAGCATAGTCTTTTTTCTGCCAGGCGAACTGAAGTTCCATCGTAGCGAGCTGACGTCCCAGGAGGGGAATCCAGAGGCGGTAGCGTTCGAGGGGGCGGAGGATGGCCTGGACTTCGGCAATCATGGCATCGCGGTCACGGGCGAGTTCAGCCTCGGCAGCTTTTTGTCCAGAAACAGGTTTAACGCGCCAGCGCTGAATTTTGGCCTGCATTCGTGCCTGCCCCTGTTTCATCACCATCTGAATCTGGTCCGAGACAGAACCCATGCGGCGCCGGAGCACCCAGCCCATGGTAAACTGACCGGCAATCAAGATAAGAATCGTCCACACAACCGACCAATACCAAGGCGAGACATCGGTCAGCGTCAGCACCAGGCCTGCGAGACAGGCAACCAATACATTGATAAGCACGGTAATCATTGCGCTTCCTTTTCCAAAAGGCGGACGGTTTCAATCACCAGCGCGGCCGCTTTGGCAAGCGATTCGGCACTGACTTTGTCCGCGGTATCTTCGGACGTATGCCACCAGGCATTTTCGGGTCCGAAACTAAAATCGATAATATCGGCGGTCCGGCGACCGCAGGCGACGAACGGCACATGGTCGTCAACCATCACCCCGGCATCGCCGAGCGTGAGGCCAGTGCGGGCGGCTGCCCGGCGAATAACGCCATTCAGCCAGGGCGAACCGTTAGCTGCAAGAGCTGGCGTAAATCCGCGGTCGCCCAGCATATCCAGCACGATGACGGGCAGTTGTCCGCCGACCCCTGTGCGGGCAGCATGCCAGCTACCATGCAGTCCATCCCCAGACGTATAGGTGTTCACGCACTCTTCGCCGTCGACAAACAGATAGATTACTGGCAGATTCGGCCGGTGTTTAGCAAGAGCCAACAGAAGCCCAGTGGTGGAGCCGCCGTCATTAGCGCCGACAAAGCCGGGGATACCCGATTTGGTATCGAAGTGGGAGACCAGTACCGCCACGGGACGAACTCCCGCTGGCGTATACAGCACATTAGCCATCGGTCCGGGTCCGCCCGGAACGGGAATCAACTGCGGAACGGATGCGTCCTTTCCTGAGCTTCCATCCCGAAGGCGTGCTGCAATCCAATGGGCGGCATCGAGGGAACCCTGCCCTGCATCGCGGGACGGATGCGCTTTCAGCAGAGCCTCCATCTCCGCATAAGCCGCCACGCCGAGTGAGGCACCCTCCTGACTACCGCCACAAGCCGTCGGCAGGAAGGTCAGAGCCATTACCAGACAAAGAAAAAACACAGCCGACACAGTCCGGCGGAAAAGGTTCCGTTCAGATGGGTCGCTGTGCTTCATAGGGCGGAATCCGACTATCGTTTAATCTACCCGGATGCCGAGCATGGTCAGAATGCGGTCGAGATCTTCGTTATTAAAGAAATCAACTTCCAGCGTCCCCTTGGCATGATGTCCGTCGGCCATGGTTTTACTGGGCGACAGGCGAACAGCTGTCCCGAAAAAGGCATGCAGTTTATCCGTCAGATCGCGCAGATAGGTTTCCGGAAGATCCGCCTGGGGCAATCGGCGGACCGGCGGGGGGTTGTTAATCATCTGCACGGCGCGCTCGAGGGCACGCACGGTCATCGACTCGGCGACGGCACGGCGGCCAAGGCGGATGCGATCCTCCGTCACCTGGAGGCCGAGCAGCACCTTGGCGTGACCTGGGGCGAGACGTCCATCGGCGACCATGGCCTTAGTTTCGTCAGGCAGGTCAAGCAGGCGCATAGCATTGGCCACTGAAGGACGGGGCTTACCAACGCGCTCGGCGACTTCGCTCTGGGTCAGATGAAAATGTTCTGCGAGCGTACGATAGCCCTCCGCCTCTTCAATGGCGTTGAGGTCGGCACGTTGAATATTTTCGATGATGGCCAGTTCTGCGGCACGGCGATCCTCGGCATCGACCAGAATAACGGGGACATGCTTCAGTTCCGCTGTCATAGCAGCACGCAGCCGACGTTCGCCGCCGATAAGTTCAAAGCGTCCGGTCGGTAGACGACGGCAGACCAGCGGCTGAATGATACCATTGACACGGATAGAATCGGAAAGCTCCTTCAGTGCCGCTTCGTCAAAAGACTGACGGGGCTGCCAGGGGGAACGGTCGATTTCTGTCACGGGAACAGTCAGCACGCAGTTGGCAGGCGAATCGGCAGGTATCTGCGCGGGAACCGCAGGGCGGACGATACCGGTCAGTGCAGGGCGCACTGGTGCCTTGACGGCTTCGGCAGAGGATTGGTCCCCCAGCAGCGCGTCAATGCCGCGTCCGAGCCCTCCGGTACGGGCCCGACTGTGTTTAGACTGCACTGCCGTCTTTTTTGCACCAGATTTCGGCGTTTTCTTAGAAGACTGGGCAGCTTTGGACATAGATTTCTTCATGCAGCACTCCTCCGGACTCAGGGATACATACCCGAACGCGTCAGACCCAGCGTTTCGGGAAGTCCGGACATCAGGTTGATGTTCTGAAGGGCGGAACCGGCCTGCCCCTTCATCAGATTGTCGATATAAGAGACGACTCGCAGGCGGCCGACACGTTCGTCGACGCTGACCACCAGGTCGCAGAAATTGGTACGCTGCACACAGTTCGTGCCGATAGGGGCCTTGGAGCCGTACACCCGCACGAAAGGCGACTCACGGTAGAAGTCGCGGTACAGGGCCACCAGTTCCTCTTCGGTGACATTCCGCTTCAGCTGGGCATAAAGCGTACTCATAATGCCGCGGCAAACAGGAACAACATGGGCTGTAAAGGTAATTCGTACATCTTCGCCGTACTGTAGAGAGAGTTCACGCTCCACCTCGCAGACATGCTGATGGCCGGCCAGCTTGTAGGCGTTCATATTTTCGTAGCGTGCGGGGAAGTGGAACGTTGCTGCCAATTTCTTACCGGCACCGGAGACACCCGTCTTGCAATCGCAGATGACACTGCGGGGTTCGAACAGCTGTGCATGGGAGGCTGGAGCCAGACCCAAAATGCAGCTGCAGGCGAAGCAACCGGGATTGCCGACCACCGAGGCTTCGCGGATTTCACCACGATGAAGCTCAGCCAGCCCATAGGCATTTTTTCCGAGAAGCTGCGGCGAAGCATGTTCTGGATCTTTTCCATGGCGCGTCGCGTAATCTGCGTATGCCTCCGCAGTGGTAAAACGAAAGTCACCAGAGAAGTCCAACACCTTCGCGCCAGCAGCCAACACCGATTCGGCTTGGTACATCCCAACACGGTCAGGCGTGGAAAAGACAACGATATCGGCCGGCACATGAGCCTCAGGCGCATCGGCATCCAGAATCGGCATATCGCAGAAACCTTCCAAACTCGGATAGATATCCGAGATACGCCGCCCCACATCTTCACGGGCGACCAAGGCAGTGATTTCGGCTTCGGGGTGCTGGGAGAGCAATTCAATCAGTCCGATTCCGCCGTAACCCGTTGCACCGATTATTTTGACTTTAACCATTGTCCAATACCTTCCAAAACGAACAAACTGTGCCAGTATAGCACAAAAGCTTCAACAATGAAACACTCTTTGCACTGCTTTCGCAGAAATGCACACAAAACGGTACCAGCCGTCATAAATCCCCCTCCCCTCGCCTGGGCCATCCCCCCTCCAAAATGAGAACGCACACCTCCATTTCATATACATTATTAAAGTATACCCTACGAAGCTGATTAACCGAAACGACCGCACGGAGCGCGTTCGCTCCCATTTCGCTTTTTCCCGATTTAGCCCCCTTCCATGCGTCTTTCGCTTGCTTTTTTTTTAGATGCCTGCTATACTTTTAAATAATTAAACGCGCCTGAGGACCAAGAATACGGGACGACGAACGCGGCTAACACGAAATAAATAATCAAAAAAGGACATGTATCATGGCTATCAGAGCGATGATTTTTATTGACGGGTGCTGGTTGTACAAGGGCCGTCAGGCCCTATTCGAGCGCCTTGGAGAAAAGAATTTCGAGATCGACTACAAGCGCATCCCGGACATCATTGCCCAGTCGCTGGCCGAAATCAGCGGACAGGAAGTAGATGTCGTCCGGACCTGCTACTACGGCACGATTCCAGTCAACAAAGTCGGTTACAACCCTGCGAAGCAGAAAGTATTTTACGATTTTCTCGGCGATCAATGCGGCTACGAGATGAACATTTTGGACATTGACTTCCGCAAGGACCCGAATGCTCAGCCCGACAACAAGTGGGTAAACGCGGATCTTTCATCCGAAATGACCTATCTCGCCACCCTGCCAGGTGCGTATGATGTGGCTGTGCTGGTTGCCGGCGATGCCGATTATGCACCGGTATTGCGCCGTGTACGCCGTCTGGGCAAACGCGTCCAGCTCGTTGCCATCGGAGCTGGTCGGGGTGCCACCCTCTCCGACAAGTCTCTCGTGACCGCAGCTGGTTGCTTCGATTTCCCTCACATCTTCATGGACGAACATGCTGCCGAGTTCCGCCTGAAACGCGCCATGCAAACCCGTATCTGCATGAGCTGTGGTGCCGAAGAGGAGACCACCTGGGGCGGCGAAGAGTTCTTCTGCGCTGCCTGTCGTGCCAAGCGTGCCCGCAAGACCCGTGTCTGCGACAACTGCGGCAAGGAAGAGGAAACTTCGTGGGACAAGCCCTTCTTCTACTGCTCCGAATGCCGTGCAAAATACCGCGCCGAAAACCCGAAGGTTGCCCCCGTTGCCAAGGACAGCGATGCCGCCCCCGCTGCCGCCTCCGCTGCAGGCTCCGGTCCTCGCAAACCGACACTCACCCCCACTGTGCAGGCTTAAACCGCACACTTCGGGTACCAAAAGGCGGAACCGATTCGGTTCCGCCTTTTTCGTTATCATCATCCCCAGTGCTACGCCACAGCGGCGTTCGCGTCCCACCCCATGCCCCTGCCCTCCCAATAAGACTGTCACCACCTCGTCTGAAACGCAGCCGCCCCCCAACAGTTGGGTTGCCAGAAAAAAACACACCACAAATTGTAACTTTTCCGTTTTCTAGACAAACGGCACAAGCGTGTGTCTGTCGGGACTTTAAAAAACTTCTAAAATTCATTCCGCGGCACAAAATATACAACATATAGTACACAATCGCTTTTACACCTCCATATATGGTTTGACAAACCACTCCAAAATATCGTATCTTACCCCACGTTTTCCGCCGATCGGGTATCGCGTGATACAGGTCACGGACAAACCGTTTTCATTTCAGATATCCGCTAGGATATCTTCCTCTCAAGGACATTTTCCATGATTAAGACCGTAATCAAGCGCGACGGCCGTCAGGTGCCTTTCAATCTGGCAAAGATTGCTACCGCCATTGTCAAAGCTCTAGCCCACAACCGCACCTCCGGGCAACTGAAAGACAAAGACGATTTCGAGCTGGAAGATCTTGCCAACCGACTGGCGGCCGAAGCTGCCCGCAAGATTGAAAACGAGATGCCCGACATCGAGCAGATTCAGGATGCGGTGGAACGCGTTCTGATGGACAACAACCTGCCCGACACAGCCAAGAGCTACATTCTTTATCGAGCCGACCGCTCTCGCACCCGTGAGCGCAACTCGACCCTGATGCGCACATTAGCCGACATCGTTCACGCCTCTGCCAAAGATTCCGACATCAAGCGCGAAAATGCCAACATTGATGGCGACACCGCCATGGGCTCCATGCTCAAATTCGGCTCCGAGAGCTCCAAGCAGTTCTACATCAACAACATGCTGACCACCGAGGCAGCGCGCGCACACGAGCAGGGTGACATCCACATTCACGACCTCGACTTCTACAGCCTGACAATGACCTGCTGCCAGATTGACCTCGTTGACCTACTCAACCGCGGTTTCAGCACTGGCCACGGCTTCCTGCGCCCCCCGAAAGATATCCGTTCCTTCGCTGCGCTCGCCTGCATCGCCATCCAGTCCAATCAGAACGACCAGCACGGCGGCCAGGCCATCCCCAACTTCGATTACGCCATGGCCAACGGCGTGCGTATGACCTATGCCCGTCACTACAAAGCCAGCATGCGCGAAGCCATCGAGCTCTTGGCCGGTGCCGAACTTGCCAACGATGTCGTTCTGCCCCAGCCGCCCACCATGGGCCAGTCCGACGACGCAGACATCCGCGCCAAAGAAGCCGAAGCCCTGAAGGCCGCTGGCGTGCCCGAAACCGTAATTGACACGGTTCAGACCTTCACCCGTGCCCACGCGCTAAAAGATACCGACCGCGACACCTACCAGGCGATGGAAGCGCTGATTCACAATCTGAACTCCATGCACTCCCGTGCCGGAGCTCAGACCCCCTTCTCCTCCATCAACTACGGCACGGATATCTCTCCCGAAGGCCACATGGTCATGAAGGACCTCCTCCTTGCGACCCAGGCCGGCCTCGGCGACGGCGAAACCCCGATTTTCCCGATTCAGATTTTCCGTGTAGCCAAGGGTATCAACTATAACAAGGAAGATCCCAACTACGATCTCTTCCGCCTCGCCTGCGAAGTCAGTGCCAAGCGCCTCTTCCCGAACTTCTGCTTCCAGGATGCCCCCTTCAATAAGCGACTCTACCGCGAAGGCCATCCCGAAACTGAAATTTCCTACATGGGCTGTCGTACCCGCGTTGGGTCCAACAACTACGACCCCTCCCAGTCGCAAGTCTGGAAGCGTGGCAACCTCTCCTTCACCTCAATCAACCTGCCCCGTCTTGCCATCCAGAGCCACGGCAACCTCAATGTCTTCTATGCTCAGCTCGACGACATGCTCCGCCTAGTTCGCGACCAGCTGCTCGAGCGCTTCGAAGTGCAGTGCCGCAAACACGTCCGTAACTTCCCCTTCCTGATGGGCCAGGGTGTGTGGTTGGGCTCCGAGAAGCTCGGTCCAGACGACGAAGTCCGCTCCGTACTCGGCCACGGCTCGCTGACATTCGGCTTCATCGGTCTGGCCGAAACGTTAAAAGCCCTCATCGGCAAACATCACGGCGAAAGCGAAGAGTCCCAGAAACTCGGTCTGGAAATCATCGGTCGCATCCGTGCCTATGCCGATAAGTGCTCCGCCGAAACTGGCCTGAACTTCACGGTCATCGCCACGCCCGCCGAAGGCCTCTCTGGGCGCTTCGTCCGCATGGACAAAAAGCGCTTCGGTATCATTCCCGAAGTCACCGACCGCGAGTACTACACCAACTCCTTCCACATTCCCGTCTACTACCCGATTAGTGCTTTCCGCAAGATTGAACTCGAGGCCCCCTACCACGAGCTCACAAACGGCGGCCACATCACCTACGTGGAACTCAACGGCAAGATGGCCGACAATCCCGAGGCCTTTGAAAAGATTGTCCGCCACATGGCCGACTCTGGCATCGGTTACGGTTCGGTGAACCATCCGCTCGACCGCGACCCTGTCTGCGGCTACCGCGGCATCATCGACGATGTCTGCCCCAAGTGCGGCCGCACCGAGAAGGATGGCGGCCCCCGCTTTGAGCGCATCCGCCGCATCACCGGTTACCTCGTCGGCACCCTGGACCGTTTCAATAACGCCAAATCCGCCGAAGTCCGTGATCGCGTGAAACACGTCTAAGACACCAAGTATTCCGCTTGGAATAACTTACAACGGGAGCGTCCTCGGGCGCTCCCGTTTCGCCCTCTTTCCGCAACATCTGCGGCACACCTCCTAAAAAGAAAGCCCAAAGCCATGGCCCCTCTTACTCTCCGCATCGCCGGTATCGTTCCCGAATCGATTGTTGATGGACCAGGCTTTCGCTTCACGGTCTTCACCCAAGGTTGTCCGCACCACTGTCCAGGCTGTCACAATCCACAAACCCACGATCCCCGCGGCGGACGCACGGTCACCCTGCTCAACCTCATGCGCCAAATCTGGCAGTCGCGAAAACACATCGACGGCATCACACTCTCGGGGGGCGACCCTTTCTGTCAGCCAGCCCCCCTGTTCCACCTGGCCCGCTGGGCCCACCGCCTGAAGCTAAACGTCATGGCCTACTCTGGCTGGACAATCGAAGAACTCCGTGAAAAAACCGATTGCATCGACCTTCTCAACGAAATCGACATCCTCGTCGACGGACGCTTCATCATCGCCAGACGCAGTCTCGACCTTCGTTTTCGCGGCTCCTCAAACCAGCGTATGTTCCACCTCAAACACGGCGAAGTTACCTCCGTTGAATAATAGCTGCAAACGCGCAGTGTATCGTGAACAATTTCGGATAACTGCCACCATACGGCTCTTTAAGGCGGGCTTGCCCGTATCATTGACACTCAAATTAGCAAACGATTTTTGCAATGCCATCGCCTCAATCTGACGGATGCGCTCCCCGTTTACAGAAAGGTGCCTCATACAAATCCATGGTGAAACATGAGAGCACTTTGTGCCAATAAATGATAAAAGATAAGTGCTAAATAATTGCGGCGAGCTTCGGTCTCCATTGACACAAGCGCCTCTCTAAGACACGCCTACAGTATGCAGGCCCTCTTTTTTCATTCCTTCCCCCGCCATTAAGCTAAAGACATGTTATGCTATGTTTGAAGTATCATTCATAGACCAAGGAGTCCCCATGAACATGTTTCACCTTTTTTGCACCCTCCTACCTGCCGCTAGCCTCTGTTTTCTTGCCGCGGGTTGCACTTCCGTAAGTACCGCTTCACAGACATCCGAGAGCGAACGGCTCATCTGGTCGGATGAATTCAATACCAACGGATGTCCCGACCCGACCAAGTGGACCTATGAACACGGCTTCGTCCGCAACAAAGAAATGCAATGGTATACCCCCGAAAATGCCGAAGTGCGCGACGGAAAACTGATTATCACTGGCAAAAAGGTCAAACGCCCCAATCCGAACTACGTCCCCGGCAGTAAAAACTGGACGACAAACCGCCCCACCATTGAATACACCTCTGCCTGCCTGCACTCCAAAGCGTTCTGGACCTATAGCCGCATCCAAGTGCGAGCCCGCCTACAGGCCGAAGAAGGACTCTGGCCTGCCATCTGGTTCCTCGGCGACAAAAAGAACGGGAATGTTCCCTGGCCGAAATGCGGCGAAATCGACCTGCTCGAATACTATCAGGAGACCATCCTTGCCAACTTTTGCTGGTCCGCCTCTACAAAAGACCACGCCCAACACTGGAACCCCAAACGCATCCCTATCAAAAAATTCATCGAAAATTCCTCCACCTGGCGTAACGACTGGCATATCTGGGAAATGGTCCGCACCCCCGAACGTATCGACCTGCTAATTGACGGCGAAGTCATCAATAGTCAAAACGTCGCCAAGGCCCGCAACGCCGACGGCGAACGTCCCTTCTCCAAACCCATGCACCTCCTGCTCAACCTCGCCATGGGTTCCACTGGCGGCAGCCTTAAACATACACACCTCCCCGCCACCTTCGAGGTAGACTGGGTCCGCGTCTGGGGAAAATAGCCCTAATTCCCCCTCCCCGCAATCGTGCAGGAGAACGGGAATATCCCGCTCTCCTCGCAAAACCCACGTCGAAAGCGCAACAGCCTTGCTTTTCAAGCTAAGCCTTGCCCCACTGCATGGTCAGCGGACACCCATATCCGATTGAAAAGCCTCTGGTCTCCGCTCTTTTGACTCCATGGGTATCTGACAAAGGATAAAGCTATGTGTATAAATTGGTCGATTCCAGCTCGCATGTATCTTTCATATTATTTCTCGAAGTAATACAACTACATTCGGTGCAGTCTTTCCCGTTTGCTTTTATAACATCTGCCGACATCTGGCGTTCCTCGACCGTTTTGTCCTTCCTGACGTTCGATGTCTCATGACATCCTATGCAGTCGCAGACAGGCAAAATATCTTAAGCAAACACCCATTAGCTCATTCTGGGCTTTCATCCACAGAACGTATACATATCGAGCATACCCCAAAAAAGCCTGCCAGAGGCAGGCTTTTTTAGGTGTGTACATAAATGTATTCGTAAAACTCAACCACCGTAGCTATGAAGACCAAAGGCAAAGAGCTTAGCGAGATTAATCCACGTAGTAGTGAGGAAAATGGCGATAACACCGAGCCCGAGAAGAGTGAGACGCCAACGGGGGCGATTGCGGACATAAAAGAGGGCGACATAGACGAGCCAGGTGACAAGGGACCACTGTTCTTTAGGGTCCCACTGCCAGTAGGCACACCAAACAGTGTTCCCCCACAAGGAGCCGAGAGCAAGGGAAATAGAGAGCAGTAAGAAGCCCCAGTTGACATTGCTATGGCTATCGCGCGCGAAAATCTCTGCACGGGCGAGGCAATCAGCATCATCGGAGCGGCGAAGCCAGACAGCGGTACATTCAAGCATGAAGGCGCGGGCGAGCAGGGAGTAGGCAACCATGTAGCCGAGGACATGCGGGACGAAATAGGCGCTCTGGAGAGCCGCCGGCAACATTTTCACCTTAGCAGACAGGAGGAACGCCAGGGAGAAGTTGACAACAGTGCCAATGACAGCGTCAATACGGACCGTATTGATACCGCGCAGACGCGAGACTTCAGTAGCGAGGGCAAGCAGAAAAGGAACCCAGAGATACGCCTCGTAAAGGTTGCGTAAAGGAGGATAGCCCACCTCAAGCCAGCGCGATCCAATAACGAAGACGGAAATCGGCAGAGTGAAACGCCAAAGCCAGCGGCCAATACGGGCAGGCGTGACAATAGCTGCGACAGCACAGACGAATTGGAGCGTCAGCAGGATGCCGGCAATATCTGTTTTAAAAATCATTTGCGTTCCTCCCAAACGGCACGCAAAAGCGCACCGAGCACAATGAGTCCGTAACCGATGAAGACGACTGGAGCACCAATGTCACGGCGGACGCGGAGTACAGTCCACAGCACGATGTCACCGTAAGGGGTCTGGGTTTTATCCCACGAGTGCTGGAAATAGGTGAGGCCTTTACGGCGCAGAGGATGGTTGACACTAATTTCGTATTCGCCTTCGGGGAAAGCGACAACGGAGTAATACTGTTTGGGCATCATGCTATTAGGATAGCGTTCGATACGAAAGGATTTAAGGGTAACAATATCACCTTCAACCATCGTCTGCCGATCGGCGGCGCGGGCATACTCAGAGGCGGTAAGGGTAAGATCGCGGACTTCGGCGTGGGCTGCAGTTAGAGCTCCGCCAACAACAATGCAAGCCAGTCCAGCGTGGAAGAAAGCCCACGTCCAGCGGCGGCAGACCAAGGCCCAGACGGCAGCAATAACCGACCCAATCAGCAGCACCCAGCAGATGGCTGTCGCGACGGGTGTCGTCAGTAACCAAGTTTTGTCCGGAAATGCCAGAATAGCCGAGATGACGGCCAAGGCGAGGAAAAAGACCGCACTGACAACGGCAGCCGTCTTTCCGACACAGGGATGATTGAACATTTTCATGGTATTATTTTAACATAGGTCAAACATGAAGCTCCAGTACTTTTCTCTGCGGGTAGCTCGGTGTGGACCAGACAACGCACCTCTCGCATGGTAACGCACCCAAAGGACTCTTCGTGTTCGTGAATAGAGGAAATAGCTTAGGACTGATTGATTTTATGAATAAAATAGAACAATTAGCGTATCGTCGAGTTGCGACCTCGGGAAGATAACTTTTTTTCAAAGAGCTCTGTGGCGACAGCTACCCGCGGTCATTCGACAATTAACACACAGTTATCGCCCCTTTAGCATTCATCTACACGAAACACCCCCAAAGAGGTCCTGCCACGGCTGCACCATCATTTACGGGAAACAAATTCAGGCCATGGAAGCGCCTACGACAGGGAGGAATCTGTACACAGCAGTATCCAGCGCGGTTTTATATTTCAGCCGCCGGCCCTACCTATCGGTTTATTGTATAATAACGAAAAACACCGCAGTGCAGGCTGCGGATGACAACAACAAAGGAATACACATGAATACTTCTCGCAGAAACTTTCTCAGAAGCATCGGCTTTGCATCAGTTGCTGCAACGCTGCCTGCAGTAGCCGCAGCGACCCCATCTACCGAATCACCCCGCCGCCCCAAACGCATTATCATGATTGTAGCCGATGATCTCGGTTATGGCGACATGGGGTGCTATGGTGCCGAACCGAATCTGACCCCATTTATCGATAAATACGTGAAGCGCGGTGTGCAGTTCATCGATGCGCATTCCACCGCAGCCACGTGCACTCCTTCGCGTTATGCACTTTTTACTGGTAGCTATGCATGGCGCAAGCCAGGTACGGGAATTGCCCCTGGCGACTCAAAGCTGCTAATTGACCACACCGGTCCGACGATGCTGAAGATGCTGAAGTCTACAGGTATGGTGACCGGTGCCATCGGCAAGTGGCACCTCGGCATGGGCCCCGGCCCAGGCAAGACCAACTGGAACACACTAATCAAGCCAAACGCCAACGATCTCGGCTTTGACGAAAGTTTCCTGATGGCCGCAACGGCCGACCGTACGCCTTGCGTCTATGTCCGCAACGGTCTGGTCGAAAACCTTGACCCGAACGATCCCATCGAGGTAAACTACCGCCACAATTATCCAGGTGAACTGGACGGCAAGCGCGACCGTGCAACACTGAAGATGGACTGGGATTTCGGTCACAATATGGCGATTGTCAACGGTATCGGCCGCATCGGCTACATGAAAGGCGGAAAGAAGGCACGCTGGGTAGACGAGGATATGGCCGATGTCTTTGTTGGTGAAGCGCAGAAATTCATTACCAAACACAAGCACGAGGACTTTTTCCTCTATCTGGGCACGAACGACATTCACGTGCCGCGCGTACCGCATCCCCGCTTTGTTGGCAAGACACCACACGGCCCTCGCGGCGATGTCACGTATCAGTTTGACGACTCAGTCCGGCGCGTGGTCGAAACCCTGCAGAAAGAAGGCATCGAAGATGATACCCTGCTCATTATCACGTCGGACAACGGACCGGTAGTCAATGATGGTTACAAAGATCGCGCCAAAGAGCTGCTCGGCAAGCACAAGCCAGCGGGACAGTGGCGCGGTGGCAAATACACGCCGTATGAAGGCGGCCACCGTGTACCGTTCATTGCAGTGTGGCCCAATGGTCTGCCTGCGGGCAAAACGAGCGATACGTTGCTCCAACTGGTGGATATGACAGCAACCTTTGCTACGCTCCGCGGCGCGACACTAAAGCCTGGCACATTCCCGGACTCCTTTGATATGTCGAAGGCATTCCTGAAGCCCAACGCACCCAGCCCGCGTCCGTTTGCCATTTTCCAGGACTACCAAATGAACATCCGCATGGGGCAGATGAAATACATCTATCCCCAGCGCCGCAACAAGATGGACGGTCAGGTGAAGGCTGTCGACGGTCAGCTCTTCGATCTGGCAGCCGACCCCGCCGAACAGCACAACCTCGCCAAAGAACGTCCGGCAGTTGCCCGTAAAATGGCAAAACTGCTGCTCAAGGCTGCAAAAGACGGCTATACGCGTCCTGGCTATACCAAGTAAAATCAAGCATACCCAAAAAAGCACGGCTCCGACATGGGGCCGTGCTTTTTAGTACTTTGATTCAGATCTACGTATTAAAGTATAGGATTTAACATGTTTATTATAATAATTAATTTTAAAAGAGAAAAACCTATAAACTCCTTGCCTCGAACAAGGAGCTATGGGAAAGTGGCTATTTCCTCGAGAGCCCCTGTGAAGACAGCTACTCGCAATCATTTATCTCACATCAGCACGACGTGCCTTTAATTCCCATTTTAAGGAAAAGAAGCAAGCAGGCATGCGGTATTTCCCCACAAGGGTCACAGCTTGCTATACAAAGCTGACACCTCGTCCGGATACGGCACTCGCTTTCCCGTTCGCTCATCAATCGGCATCTGGGCGTGACGTCCACGCAGCAACTTCCCCATAATTCCGGCAAGTTCCCCAACCAACTGCGGGCGCGCAGCAGCCAGATTATTTCGTTCAGAAATATCCGTCACAAGGCAATACAATTCAAAAGTCTGCGAACTGTGTTGGTATATCAACTTCCACGGGCCACGACGCAAAGCCGTGTAAAAATTGTAAGAATCGCGCCTCGGATTGTAACGCCCCCATCGGTTCGGGTGATGAAAGAGGAGCGACCGATTGGAACCGTCTGGACGAACAGTCCGCCGTTGTCCAAGTAGCACTGGTAAGAAACTCTCTCCGTCAATAACCTGCGTCACCGCTCCATCCTCCTTGGGATACACCCCATCGGGTGTACGCGCCAATCCGCGGAGCGATGTCGTACGACGGCCCGCAGCGTCAAGGATGGTCGCGAAGAAATCCTCGATAATCACTGGCTCAGACGACACGACACCTGCACGAATTTTCCCAGGCCAGCGGGCAATCATCGGTTCACGAATACCGCCTTCATAACAGGAGGCCTTACCGGCAGACAACGGTTCATTGGAACAGCCTTTCATGTCGCCTCGCTCCAGGCCACCGTTGTCGGACATGAAGAGGAGCAACGTATTCTCCTCAATATGAAGCTCCTTCAGTTTACGCATCACGGCGCCAAGCGAATCATCCATGCCCTTCAGCAACACCTTATAGTTGCGTTCCGCATCGTTCCACGCCAACCCGTCCTTCGGATTTGGATTCTTCACATCCTGGGCGGCACTCTCCGACGCACACCGCGAGGCATCATAGGCAAACCCATTGTGGAGCGGCGCATGAACAGCATAGTGCGACAGATAAAGATAAAACGGCTGATGCGGGGACGTACGTACCTGCTTCTCCATCGCCTCCAGAGCCAACGCCGTCAGAGCATCAGTCTCAAATGTATTCTTCTCGTAAAAGCCATGTATATCCAGGCCTGGCGTTCCTGAGCGGCGAGTTGAGTTACCGTAATGTCTGTCTGCCCGATAGTTACCGGGATTGCCCAAGTGGTAACCGGCAATATTAATATCAAATCCAAAATTACGCGGATCCGCCCCTGGAGAAGAAATCCCCTTCCCAGTCTCCCAAATGGTGTCCGCCGTCCCAAAGTGCGCCTTGCCGCAGTGAATGGTCTGGTAACCCGCCTCTTTCAGAAACGCTGGCAACGCTTTAACCGACGTAAAAGGCAACGTCAACGCGTAGGGTTGCTGTTCGTGTGCCGCCGCCCTGTCAGGACGGTAAAATCGATGATGCGAATCATACCGCCACGGTGGCGCGCACCGTCCCTCAGTCTGGGTGCCAGCAGGCTGAATCCCATTAACCGCCCAAGCTGGCGGCAGTAATCCTTCTCCTTTAGCACTTGCCCGACTCCGACTATTGATCATATTGGTATAATCCGTTACGCGATGACGGGCCGCATTCATTCCGCTCATCAGCGAGCAGCGTGTCGGCGTACAGAGACAGCAGGCATAGGCATCGGTAAACAGCATCCCCTCCGCAGCCATCCGCTCCATATTCGGCGTGACATAACGTCGATTCAGACGCGTCTTCACAGCTTTTCCATCCCGATAATAAAACGCTAACGAGGTATCCTGCCACCCCATGTCATCAACCAAGAACAAAATAATATTCGGTTGCTTCCCCGAAGCGTTCAGTCCTGCCGCCCCAGCCATCGAAGTGCCGATTGTGGCCCCTAGTCCACTCAAAAACAGTCTTCTGGATATCATCATCAATCCCTCCCCTCAAAAAGTCCCAATCCGTGCCACAAAGCGTGAACACCCGAAAGCTGTTCCCTTTCAAAAGGCACGTCGCGCCGATGAGTGACGCAAACAACAACGTACCGCCTACGATACCTTAATAGCGAACCAAAAATGCAAGACATAACCGAATACAACCTACAAGACATTAAACACCTTAGTATTAGGAGGAAAAACGAACAAACGCCATTCTTCAATTATTTATGTCCATAAAAACTCCCAATAAACACCCTGAGGGAAACGAGCGAAGGCAAAACATAAAACTAGCGAACTCAGACAACCCGACGCTTAAGCGCAACGCCTGCCACCCCGAGCGCCAAGAGTGCCAACACCGTCGGTTCTGGCAAAATAACCACCGATGCACCGCCAACCGTAAAGACGGGGACATCACCGCCGTCAAGGATCTCAATCGGTGCTGTCAGACCAAACGTAGTCAAGAAGGATTCATTAAACCATTTCTCCCAAGTTGTCGAACCTGTCTTTGAAAATGCCATCAACGCGTAGTTATTCCCAGTCCTTTTAATCGCCTCTATCTTAATATCATAAGATGCCCCTGTCGTGACCTCCACCGAGGATTTAGGATAAGAGATCTGATTATTCGAATTGGTATAAACCAAACGCATACCACCAGGATTACCACTCTCAGCCCCACCGACCTGAAGCTCAACCTTTCCGATTTTTTCCCCGTTATACGTCTGGTTTCCGATTTTGGCGATAACAGCATAAGCTGAGGGCATCTTATTTATCTGAACATTTGTCAACGTAAAAACAATTTTATCCCCACTTTTCATCTCATTAAATCCAGAAAGTCCACCAAGGGTCCAGGGACCCGTTACCGCTTGGGCAGTGATACCAATAAGAATAAACAGCAATGTCATCAGATACTTTTTCATGCCATCTCCATCGATCGTTGCGTCAACATAAGCTCGAAATCACCGTCGAGCCCCTGACAACCAGAGCTTCCGCTCCAATCTTATAATTGCATTGTATCATTTATCATATAATATATTTATACATCCCCATCACACAATTAGACATGAATACTTTCGTATGCACCATACAAGTATCGCGTCACTCCATAAAAAACAAACGCTGAATAATGACAGGCTGCTGCCACCACACGCCCCGTTCGGGGGCAGCGCACTGAAACCCTCTTCAGCGACACGCAAATTGCTGTATTATTCAGAGGCCACGGCATTAAACAGGCGTTCGTTCATGTATTGCCACGAAAAAAGCACGGCTCCAATATGGGGCCGTGCTTTTTATCCAATGCTACAGGGCTCAACTGCAACAGCCGCAGCCGCAACCATGGCCGTGACTATGGCCACAGCCAGATTCGCAGGCACAACCGCTGCAATCGCCATGGCGCGTATCGGCAGCGAAGGAGGAGAAGGCTTTCTTCAGCTCTTTGGCTCCACATGCTGGACAGGCTTCTGGACGCTCGCCAAGGCGGCGAGCGAGGAAGTCGAAGCGTTTACCGCAGTTGCTGCAGGTGTACTCGTAAATCGGCATGGCTTACTTTGTTTCGGCGGCAGGTTTAGTAACAACGTGGTCGACGAGGCCGTAAGCCTTTGCTTCTTCGGCGGACATGAAGTTGTCGCGTTCAGTATCAGCGAAGACGGTTTCCAGGGGCTGACCGGAATGGTCGGAGAGGATGCCGTTGAGGACTTGCTTCATACGCTGAATTTCGGCGGCCTGAATCTGGATATCTGTGCACTGGCCTTCGGCACCGCCGAGGGGCTGGTGGATCATGATACGGGCATTGGGGAGCGCATAGCGTTTACCCTTAGCTCCAGCGGCCAACAGAACGGCACCCATGCTTGCTGCCTGTCCGACGCAGTAGGTGGCTACGTCGCAGGAGAGAAACTGCATGGTGTCGTAGATAGCCAGGCCAGCGGTCACGACACCGCCTGGAGAATTGATGTAGAGGGAAATGTCTTTCTTCGGGTCCTGGGACTGGAGGAAGAGGAGCTGCGCAATGATGATGTTGGCAACGTTATCGTCAATGCCACCGCCGAGAAAGATGATGCGGTCCTGCAGCAGACGGGAATAAATGTCGTAAGAGCGTTCGCCGCGGGCGGTCTGTTCAACCACAATCGGCACCAGCATGTTGTCTTTAATCTGTTCCATAAAGCCTGTTCTCCATGTACTTGAAAGTTTGTAGTATAGCATATTTACGAGATGTGTCACAGAAAAAAGCATTGTGATAATGAAGTCAGATGTCAGAGAGGTTCGGAGGGGGGTGTAACGCGAGGAGCCTTCGAACGGTGTCTTCGCTATCGAGGATACTTGACCGCGTTGCCTCTTCGACCAGCGACTTAGTTGGCTTGCACGTACACGGGGCCTCTGTGCGGGGCCTTCACTGGCTTAATCAAGCATCACGAATAGCTCGGGGTAATCACTCCCCTCCGCGATGCCCCCCCGAGAGCTCGCGAGCCCCTTCGCCTGTTGCTACGCAGGGTGCATGGATGGTGATGGAATGGATCAGGAACCCGACCGAAGAGAAGAGGTTCGCACCCTTTGTGATCAGGAATGAAAACAAGCGGCAGACGGTCCCAGCCTCTCGCTGAATGGGACTATACAACTATCGACCTTGCCATCCGATGGCGGAGCCTTGGATACGGAAAGGCTGACTAGGAGCCTCTAGGGGGATATCTACGGGCTACAAAAAGCGCCTTAAACATGCATAAACTCCGGCTTTTTCAGTCATGCAGGGGTCACTGCACTCCTTTAAAGCCTCATTTCTGCCCATCTCTTTCACTTTTTTAGCCTTTCGCATCTATACCCCTACAGGCTCCTGGCATATAAAATGTATGTGCAGGCAGGTGTCTCGCTTACTTTGCCAACCAAAGATCCCAGCGTTCATCGATGCGCTGGAGGACATGGGTAACGCGCGGTCTCACGAAGGAAAAGGCGGCTCTGCGCAACAAATCAACTGCCAGACAAATGAGAAATGTGCTAACTGCGCAGAGTAAAATAATCAACATCGGGTGCCACGACGTATGCTGACTGAGCCACGTTTCGGGTATCCGATACAGCGACTGTCCGAACGATGTCGTGTCATGCAACAGGTATATGCAAAATGTCGATGGCCCTATAAACGAACTGGTCTTACACAACCAATCCGGAAACCGAATATGCCGAACAAAAAGCATCAACAAAGCAATCGCAAGTCCCCATACGAAGGGTGAATCATAGGAACACTTAAAGGCAATCAATTCAAACTCGCACCCCGACACCACCCTCAACATTGAATAGCCGAGTGATAATGCAATCGTGAACAAACAACACACTCCTGCGATTCCCGTCACAAGGCGTGCGGAAGCGTTTATCTCCACCCTTCGAACAAGATATGCGGCAGAATATACAAATATCATTGTAAAGATTGTATAGCCTCCCGAACCAGAAGGAACAACCGCAGTAAACAAATGTGTTGGTATCCATGCAAGTGTCACAACCGCCACAAATAGTCCAAAGACTGCATATACTCGTTTTTTGGATTCCGACAGTAAGGTATCGAGACCGCGGTTAATCAGCGGAGCAAGGAACATCAGCCCAAGATAGGTTCCTCCGAACCATCCCCCAGTGACAGTTAAGTGTTTCAATGTAAACGTCTCTGGCGCGAACAGTAACCGCACACAGATACTTGCAATGCTGTACAGAAGTATGACTCCGTATAGGCGTAGCACTTTGCTCCATGCAAAACGTATTCCAAACCACCCTGAAATAGCAACAAAACCATCAACATGCCACATCAAAAATAATGGGTACAACTCAGTCCACCATTCGGTGGAACTGTGATAGAAACCATGCACATAGCAATGCCAGAGGACGATAAGAAACATCAGAAAGCAACGAAAAACCTCTACATTTCCGTTGCGTTTTACTGCACCCATTGACTGACCACCTTACAACTAAACGACCGTCTAAATATAAGCAAAAAGGCGGAGACGAAACAGATAACGTCCATATAATTGTGTAATTGAAGTGTGACCCATGCCCGGAGAATGT
>SAMEA104404097__coassemble_936_pt1 | contig 25964 bp, 16 predicted proteins | sample SAMEA104404097__metabat2_high_PE_096 | metagenome-assembled genome bin SAMEA104404097 (sample SAMEA104404097) | Balaenoptera acutorostrata | reverse complement strand
CCTTTGGTTTTAGGTCGTTTAAGATTGCACAAGTCGCTTTGTTTCATTCACTTGGGGGATTTGATATGCCGGATGTCTACTCCAAATTCGCGTGAAGAGGCATAAAATAAACTTCAATGATAAATTGATGCAACTATTAATTTAACAAGGCTTATCATGATAGAGGCAATGCGTGCTAGTTTTCGGTGTAAAATCTGTAATTGTTTTACCACAGATTTGGTTAAGGGGCAATTATCGGTGTCAGAAAAGTTTTCAGATTAGGAGACATTCCTTGTATACGTCGGCCGACATACCTGCATTACGTCGGCCGACATACACGCATTACGTCGGCCGACGTATCCGATACATGTCGGCCGACGTAAATAAATAACTCCTCACACTTGGTGAATGGAATCAGTCAAGTTTTAATCTAAGATTCCCGACAAAAGCATCGTCCAGAATTCGATTTTTTGCAGGAGCGTGTGTATCAAGAGCATTCAGAGGCGTTTATAAAAGGGAGTTGCTTACCTCAGAGCAATATGTATTACCATAAGAAAAGCCTTAAGTTCAAATCATTTAACACGGCTAAAATCGCCTTGCTGCGTGAGTTGAGCCGTTTCCTTCCGCCAGGAATAACCCATAGATTTCAGTGAAGAGCCATACGTTTCTGCCAGACGGACGGATATCCGCAATTCGGTCTTTTTGAAAGCAGCGTGCTGGATGTTGCAGGAACTGCTTCATTGTTTACTACTCTTTGTTTACCGTTCATGCCACCCATCCTGTTCACTTGGCCAAATGCCGCATCGCGACTTGGACGCGGGTCCGATTTGTGGTATACTACTTTTAGTTCCCCTAACAGGGTTAGCCTCTTCACGAATACGGAAGGACACACCTATGAAACAATGGTTATTGGGCGCATTGGCACTTGCATCCGTCGGCGCATTTGCCGCCGTGCCTGGCAAAGTTATCAAAATGGTACCGCAAAGCGGTATCTCGAAAAGCTTTGATGTCATCACCGAAAACGGGCTGACATTCCGGCTTCAGTTCTATACGGCCGATGTCTTTCGTCTACTAGCTGCTCCGCAAAAGGATAAGCCCTATCTCAATCGCCACGGACAGCCTGTCAAAGACAAATCTGGCAATGTCAAGACCTATGTCTCTGCCGACTTTAACGATCCGCGCAACGACCCCGAACGCGCCCAGATTCTGACCGATGGCGCTGTCGAAGACAAAAGTCGGGTGATTTTTGCCGATAATTGCGCCGAAGGCACCTACAGCTTCACCACTCCGAAAATTAAAGTTGTCCTGAACAAGAAAGACTGCACCTTCTCTGTGTACGATGATTTGGGCAATACGATTTTTGCCGAAGCTGCTCCGCTGGACATATCCGAGAAGAGTACCACCCAGACACTACGCACGAATGCCGATGAGTATTTCTATGGCGGTGGTCAGCAAAACGGCTATCTTTCCCATAAGGGCCGAAAAATCGACATCCGTGCCGACGGCAACTGGGGCGAGGGTGGCCATCCTAATCCAGCTCCCTGGTATATTTCCAACAAAGGCTACGGCGTTCTCCGTCATACCTTTGCCGCTGGTGCCTACGATTTCACTGGTGCCTCCAACGTGAAGACATCCCATAATGAAAACCGATTCGATGCCTTCTACTTCGTCGGTGGCGATTTCAAGAAAACCCTCGACCTCTATACAAAGTTCACAGGCCGCCCAAACTTCATTCCCATGTGGGGCCTTGAACTTGGCGATGCCGATGCCTATATGACGCGTGATAAGGAAACAACCGAACCCGCCCAGAATGAGGACGGTTCGTATAAAGAAGTCACCCCTGTCGACGCCCTAAAGGTCGCAAAGAAATACCGCGAAAACAACATGCCTGGCGGTTGGCTCCTCGTCAACGATGGCTACGGTTGCGGTCACATGCAGCTCGGATATACCGTGGACGCACTTTGGGATCTCGGCTTCCGAACAGGTCTTTGGACCGAAGGTGCCCTCGACCTCATCAATTGGGAGGTCGGCAAGGCTGGCACCCGTATTCAGAAAATCGATGTTGCTTGGTCTGGCCCCGCTTATCAGCATGGACTCGAATGCAACAAAGTCGCAGCCGAAGGCATCGAAAAGAACTCCGATGCACGCGCGTTTGTCTGGACCTGTCAGGGTTGGGCCGGCACGCAGCGCTACGGTATCTGTTGGACCGGTGACCAGTACGGCAACTGGGATCTCATTCGTTATCATATCCCCACGCTGACCTGTTCCTCGATGAGCGGTCAGGCATATGCCACCACCGACGTGGACGGCATTTTCGGCGGCAGCCCAGAAACCTACCTGCGCGACATGCAGTGGAAGTGCTGGACCCCAGCAATGTACGTCATGAACGGGTGGAGCCATGTGAACAAAAGCCCCTGGAGCTATAAGGAACCCTATCGATCTCTCATTCGCAAGGCTCTTTTCAAGAAAATGCGCATGACGCCCTTCATTTACGCCTATATGCGCAATGCCTGGGACTGCGGCGAGCCCATTGTCCGTCCGCTCCTCTGGAACTATCCCGATGACCGTAAGACATGGACCGAAGAGACGAAGTATCAGTACATGCTAGGTCAGGAACTCCTCATCGCCCCCGTCTATAATGCCATGAAGCTCAACAAGGGCTGGAAGAAGAACATCTACCTCCCCGGAGGCCAGTGGATCGACTACAACGATGGTCGCCGTATTGCAGGGCCCATGACCCTGCCCGCCTACCCCATCACGCTTGAAAAGCTTCCGATTTTCGTAAAGGCTGGCTCGATTCTCCCGATGTATCCCGAAATGCTCAGCATGGGCCAGAAAGCCCCCGATCCGTTGACGTTCGATATCTATCCTTCCGGCACCTCCTCCTTCGAGGTCTATGAAGACGACGGCGAAACGCTCGCGTACCGCAAGGGCGAATGTTCCCGCCAGCTCGTCGAATGCAAAGCACCCGTGACCGAAGCCACCGGCGATGTCACCGTCCGCATCAACCCTGCCCGCGGCAATTTCGACGGCATGCTCGAGAATCGCGTTTATGTCTTTGAAATTCATCTGCGCACAAAGCCCACTAACGTCTTCGTCGGCGAACGCGAAGTGCTCGCCGTGGAGTCGAAGGAACTGTTTAACAATGCCCGTCAGGCCTGGTACTACGATGCCAACGACCGTTACGGCGTGCTCCACGTTAAGCTGCACCGTCGCAGCGTCCGTGAACTAACCGAGCTCCGTGTCCGTGTTAATCCAACCCTCGCCAAATCCTTACAGCCCACCGAGCCCTACCCGGTGCCGGTCGTGACCAATGAACTGGATAAGGCCGAATTTGCCGTAACCGCCAATTCCTGGGCCGGCGACTGCCCTGCCCGCAATGCGTTTGATGGTACAGACGAAACCATGTGGCATTCCTACTGGCAGAACAACGAGCGTATGCCCACACACTTCCCGTACAATCTGGATGTGGACATGAAGGGTCTCTATCCCGTCAACGCCGTGACATACCAGCCCCGTAAGGACCTCGGAAACGGTGTCATCAAGGATTATGAAATCCAGGTCGCACGCTTCCCAGGCAAGTTCGCCACGGTCGCCAAAGGCAGCTTTGCCAAATTTGACAAGGTCGAATCCCGCAAGATTGCCTTCCCGACAGTCTGGGCACGGTATGTCCGCTTTGTCTTCAAGTCCGCCCAGCGCGGCGAGAAGTTCGGCTCCGCTGGCGAAATCGATATTCTGCAGGACCTCAAGGCCAAGCCCCTTCCCGACGAGGAGAAGGCCATCGGTGCCGAAAATGTTACCGTGGACGGCGATATTTACGGCCGCTGCCGCAAGATGAATGTCGGCACCGAGTTCACGCTCGACAACGACGGCACCTGGGAAAAGATTCTCGGTCAGGCCGGCATGGAAACGGGTAATAAGAACGAAGGCCCCGTCACCTTCCGTATCTATGCCGACGACAAGGAAATCTTCTCCCGCGTCGGCATGAAGCCGCAGGACGTAAAGCAGCTTATCAACGTCGACATCCCTGCCGATGCCAAGAAGCTTCGCTTCGTCCTCTCCAAACAGTCCAACGACTGCAACGATGGTGCCACGGGTGTCTGGACTGACATCCGCTTCTTCCGTGCCGGTTCCGGCAAGTAAGGCCCGCCCTTACCCCCTATTCAAAAAGCCCCGCCTTCCGAGGCGGGGCTTTTTTGGGCGCGTCCATGCTCCGCCGCCGCCACGGAAACACTTATAGGACTTACGCTACTTCGATTAGCGCTTCCTTCAGGCACGCCCGGCGCGGCACACTCCCCAGCAATCCCCCAGCCCCCAGCCTGCCCAAAGCTCGCAGCAAAAGCCGTACTTCAAAAGGAGTAAGTCGCCCGTCGAATCAGGCGTAAGTCCTCCGAAAAGCAAATCGCCAGTCGTTGAAGCGCAGCGCCGAAAGTCCTCAAAAACCCCACAGCTCCCTGCGCTGCGTATGCACGTTTTCACGCAGGTTACGTTCCTTTTTCGGGGTAGCGCTGTGGATAAATCCGCCATTCCCCGTAAAAGCCGCCTGAAAAGCCCATTTTTGAAATCTAATCTTGCAAAAAGAGCCCTTCTTTTGTATGATAATGAGTGTTATCTGACCGCGGGCAGATGCCCGTCAGCATTCAACGAAGGATCGATACGATGGCCAAGTTCAGATTTAAGGCAACGGATGCCCGGGGCAAAGAGGTTCTCAGCACCGTTGAAGCAGATTCTCAGAGCGCCGCGATTGAGAAAATCCGCGCCATGAAGCTCACGCCCAAAGCCATTGGCGCCGTTCGCGACGATGCCCCCGCAGCTCCTGCCCCGTCCGCAGCCAAGCCGAAGAAAAAAGGCGGTAAAGCACTGAAACTGCCCAGCTTCGGCGGCGTTAAGACAAAAGATCTAATGGTGCTGACCCGTCAGCTAGCGACCCTGGTCGATGCCGGTCTACCGCTGACCCGCGGTCTGCGCGTACTCCACCGCCAGACGACAAATGAAGTGCTCAAAAATGCCCTCAGCGGCATGCTCGAAACGGTCGAAACCGGTAACACCTTCTCCGAATCCCTCGGCAACTACCCCAAAATCTTCAATCACCTCTACGTCAACATGGTGAAGGCGGGTGAAGCTGGTGGTGTGCTCGAAACGGTGCTGAACCGTCTGGCCGAGTTCATGGAAAAGGGCGAAAAAATCAAGAACAAGGTCAAGGGCGCAATGACCTACCCGATTGTGGTGCTCTGCGCCGCCCTCGGCATCGTCGTCTTCCTGATGCTCGCCGTCATCCCGAAGTTTCAGCAAATCTTCAATGACCTCATGGGCGGCGAGGGTATGCCCGCGCTCACCCAGTTTGTTATCGGTTTGTCGGAATGGGTGCAGCAGTACTGGCTCTTCGGCATCTGCGCCATCGCTGGCATTGTCATCGTCTCAAAAATCTTCTTTAAAACCCCCAAGGGCTCTTATGTCCGCGACGTGCTGGCTCTACGTACCCCCGTCTTCGGCGACCTGACTCAGAAGACCGTTGTGGCCCGTCTGACTCGAACCCTCGGCACCCTACTCGCCTCCGGCGTTCCCGTCCTCCAGGCCCTTAGCATCGTAAAAGACACCACCGGCAACCAGGTTGTCTCTAAAGCCCTGCAGTCCGTGCACGACAGCGTCAAGGAAGGTGAAGGCATGACCGCACCCCTCGGCGCCAGCGGTGTCTTCCCGCCCATGGTCGTTTCCATGGTGGAAGTCGGCGAAGAAACTGGTGCCCTCTCCGAAATGCTCATCCGCGTAGCCAACACCTATGATGACGAAGTCGACAACGCCGTGGCCGCCATGACATCCATTATCGAGCCGATTATGATTATCTTCCTAGCCGTGGTCGTCGGCGGTATCGTTATCGCCATGTTCATGCCGCTAATCTCCATTATCGGTACCATCGGTCAGCAGACGTCGTAAACGTCCCTGATTTCCGTCTGCCCGCAGCGTCCATGCTGCGGGCTGTCTGCGAACCCCTGTGAGGATTCTTCCATGTCCCCGATTCCATCCCTTGCCTCTTCTGTTCGCCGCGGCTTCACGCTGATTGAGCTCCTGGTCGTTATCGTGATTATCGGCATCCTTGCCGGTGGTCTCTTTATGATGGTCAATGCTGGTAGCAATAAGTCCGCCATCGCCGAAACCACCACACAGGTTCACTCCATCGCAGCCCTACTTGAAGAGTACAAAGCCATCTATGGTGACTATCCTGTGGTTAATGCTTGTTACGAAAACGGCGGACAGCGGACCGAATATGCAGCACTGAACTTCCACTTCATCACGACCGAAGGCGATGATGTCAGCGTCAATTATGGCTCCAGTGGCATGTCTTCGGGCGGAAGCATTCGTTATAAAGACGGTAATTCAATCCGAACGGCCCATGTTCGCCAGGGCTCTGGCGATGAGATGACATTCGGGCTTTGCTCCCACTTCGTGCCCCGCGCCACGACAATCATCGAACACGCCAGCAACGCGCTAAAGCCTTATTACTCCAAGCAGTTCCAGACGCCGAAAACGAACTCTCCCTGGGAGCTCGAAATGGAAGGGCTCGGCAAAGCTGACGCTATGACCAAAGTCGCTGCCCGTGAAACCGCCGACCCAAATCTGCAACAGCTTTACCGCATGTGGCGCCGCTTGGCCAAAGAGGGTCTGGTTGAGGCTACAGAATATATTAACCCCGATACTGGCACCATCCGCTACAACGCAGGTGCTAAGCCCGATGCCTGGGAACAGGGCCTGATTTATCGCAATTCCGGCGGCGCGGGCGAAATCCTTTCCGCAGGTCCAGACGGCATCTTCGGGACCGCAGACGACATTTCAAGTGCCGGTGCTGGCAGCGACGATGAAGACGATTAAGGTTATTTGATTAAGGAGATATTATCCATGAACATTTCCCTGAATTCTCTCCGCCGCGGTTTTACCATGATTGAGCTACTGGTTGTAATAGTCATCATCGGTATCCTCGGTGCTACTGCCGTCGGAGCCTACGGCTCCTTCATCGAGAAAGCCCATAAAAAGAATGCCGCCGACATCTGCGAGCAGATTAAGGTTGCTTGGTCCAACTACCACCGTGATCTCGGTTTTTGGCCCGATGAATTCAATATCGATTCCACTGGTGTCAAACGTATGGATCCAGATATGTGTCTCGTCCTCGGCAAGGCGCAGCTGCTCGATGTCATTTATCTTGACAAGGAAGACAAAAGCGCCGCCCAAAAGGCTCTGAAGAAGAGCAAGGACAAGGAACCCGAATTGAAATACGGCATGCTCTCCCCCGAAGGACTGAAGCTCTTCAAGCGCTCCAAGGGAAAAATGAACGACAGCACCGCCCGCGACCTACTCTATCATTTCGTTCTCGATGTCAATGAAGACGGAGTCGTGGATAAATCCGACGGCCTACCAGCCGAGCTGGGCATTAAAAAGGTCCGCGGTGATGTGGCGGTCTGGTGCTGGCCCCAAGATCGCGACGCCCGCAATGCTGGCGAAACCTTCGCGCAAAGCTGGTAATTTTTCCGCCGTCCTCCTCTGACGGCAGACAATAGAAAATTTAGGAGATGCCGATATGCATAGCTTTCATTCCAACATTACCCGCCGCGGATTTACGCTGATTGAACTGATGGTCGTGGTGGCCATCCTCGCCACGCTCGTTGGCCTCGGCGCCATCGGCGTGGGCCGCACCATGCGCACCGCCGACAAGACCTCGCGCAATGCCTTCTGCCGAACACTCAACAGCGCCATTATGGCCTATAAAAACGAGACCGGTAAATATCCGCTGACCAGTGCCGTGAGCAACTCGGCAGCCTCTTACACCTATGGCACCGTAAGCAATAACCGCCCGCAGAACGCCAATGCGGAAGTCATCATGAAGCTCCTCGGCCGCAGCAACAGCGGCCGCCGCGAAGAATCCTCCCGCGCCTACATCACCGACTCTTCCATGCTTTATGTCTGCAAGGGGGGGCGCCGAATTTCAAAGCTGGACAATACTCTCGCTAACGGCAGCATCTCCACCTCTGATATGATTGGCTTCGTACTGACGATGAACAAAACCAAGTCGTCTAAGTATAAAGAAATGAGCAACCACAAGGCCTTCGCCCCCGTTAAAATCACGTTTGACTTCGATTTGGATTCTTACTCCGTCACGGTCCCGCACGAAGGCCAATTCTCCGAAGTTATCAAAATTAACTGAGTCTGCCGGCTTCCACCTGGGCAAAGGACGTACCGATGAAACATTCGATTGCATTTCGCTTCCCAATTCACGCTTCCCGGCGTGGCTTTACCCTCATCGAACTGATGGTGGTCATCGGCATTGCTGCAATTCTGATTACCATGGCTTCCACTTCCTTCTTTGGAGCCATGCGCCGCGAAAGTATCACCAAAAGCCGCAATCAGCTCCGCGACACCCTCCTCCTCGCCCGACAGCAGGCCTGCATCCTCGGCGTGCCCCATGTGGTTGTCTGCTGGAACTCCGATGCCAAAGTGAAGGTCGGCAACAAGGAACAGAAGACAAAACAGGGACGCTTCGCCGTCTTCCAATCTGTCGGCACCGTCATCAAAGAAGGTAACAGCCTCTACGTCCCCTTCGCCATCCAGCAGGAAACGCTCGGAACCCTCCGCGTCAATGCCCGCCTCATCAGCCTGGCCGACCCCGGAGCGAATAAATTCGCCCGCATCTCGCGCATCATGAATGACCGCACCGAACTGGATAAAGATCGCGACAGTATCAGCAAGATGATTAATTATCCCTATATGACTGGCGGTCAGAAGGGAAAAGAAAACGTCAAACTGACGATGGTTAAGTTCGCCGAGACCAAAGGAACGCTCAAGACGCTAGATGGTAACCGGGTGCCGCTGGCCATCCGGACCACGCCCACGGTTTCCCTACCCGCGAACTACGCCTTCACTAAGGATCGCTTCTATTTCGCCTTCACGCCCGACGGCAGTATGGCCTCCGGTTCGGCCTCTTCCGCCTCTGCCAAGCACTCGGTGTCACGCAATGCCAAACATGCTACTTTCAGCATCAGCGTGGACAGCGCTGGCTCCGTCTCCGTAAAGTAAGGACTTCCTATGAAACGCTCTCTTAAACACTTGTTGCGTGCGGGCTTCTCGTTGATTGAAGTCAACATGGCCATCTTTGTGCTGGCTGGCGGCGCGCTAGCCCTCCTTGGGCTCTTCCCATTGGGGCTGCGTGAAAGTCTCGAAGCCCGGCATGAGATGCGCGTGGCCGCCTTTGCCGAACGGTTTGTCAGTGCCGCCCGCGCGGCCGCCGAAAATGCCAAGGATGCAAACGATCTCGCCGATATTCTCGAGGGAGAATTCGGTTTCCGCCTGAAGCGAGGTCAGTTTAATGATGAAGGCGGCGGTACTATTTCCGCAACGGAAGATCGCAATACTGGGGTTTGGTACCGCGCCTGGTTCATCCCCGAAAATGATTTGCTTCAAAATACTAATGACCACGAACTGATTCAGGTCGGTGTGCAGGTAACCGCCGAAGACTGTAGTCAGAATAATCGCGCTCTAGTCCGCGCCCCCGTGTACGTTGTCCGCACTTTTGTCGACCGAAAGAACGCCCGCCAGTAATTCCGGTCCCGGAAGAAAAGGAACACTCCCATGTCCGAACACTTCAGCCGCTTTATGACAACCGCCCATCGCCCCCACCGGGAGGGCTTCTCGCTAATTGAAATTATGGTCGCCATGGCCATTCTCTCCATCATCGTGCTTATTGTTGCCAACATCTTCCAACAGACAGGGCTGGCCTGGTCCCTTGGCCTCAAACGTGCTGATGCCCAGTCCGTCACCCGGGCCCTTATTGGGTCCATCGGCCGCGACATGGGCTGTATCGTCGACCCCGCCAACTTCGTTATCTATCCCTCCAATGAACAGGACAGCCAACGCGAAAAGGCCTATGGCACTGGTTCGCTCGACAAAAGCAAGGGACGCGTCGACGGTGGACTCGATTTTTGGATTCTGCGCAACCCGATGGAAGCTACCGATAGCCTGACAGGAGCCGACATTCCCGCACGCGAGTTGATTCGCGTAGAGTACTCTGGCAACGTTACCCGCAAAGAGACTCCCTACAGTGCCAACGGTAAACCTTCACTCGGTAATGGCACCACCACCAACTATAACCTGGGTAACGGAAGCGTTTCTTTTAAGGCACTTTCCTTCACTGAAGATGCGAAGACCTATACCTCGTTCTACGCCGACGGCAGTGGCTCACCCGATGCTGTCGAAATTACCGTCAGACCCGCCACCGCCCTTACCGTCAATGACTATGAAATCGCCGTAGGCTCTTGCGGTCCCGACGGACAGTGGGATACCGAAGACGATATCCGAACCTGGGTAAAGGGTGAAGACAAGTAAGCGCACGCACGACCGCTCTGACATGAAAGAAGATTCGATGAACTGTTTCAGACTTAACCAATCCGCCGATTGCTTTCGCCGCGGTTTCACGCTGATGGAACTGCTGGTCGTTATCGCCATCATGGGCGTTCTGGTGGCGACATTCGCCTTTTCCACTGTTTCGGCGCGCGAAAACGCCCGCACGGTCAAAGCCACGGCCGAGGCACGCGAACTCTCCAACGCCATCCGCCTCTACGCCATGATTCAGATGGATACCGAGCTCAGCGGTGACGATCCGCTCGCCGACCTCGGCCTACGCGAAGGGCTTGTCGATGCCTCAACGACCCTTACTAAAAGTCTGACGGAGCCCAATGAAAAAAACGGCGAAACCGTCTTCTACAACGCCAATGCTAAATCCATCCGCGGCGGTCGCCTTTGCGACCCCTGGGGGCATCCCTACAAAATTCGCATCCGCAAAGTGTCCGAGGGCGAAGCCGATAAATCGGAAGCGAACGATTACAAGATTATCCTGCCGATTCCCGGCCGTCACCGCCGTCTCGATGTCAACAACTAACCGCTGTCTGATTTCGGAGTTTTCCTATGCATATTTCCCGTTTCAATAACCGCGGTTCCGCATTACTGATTGTTTTGGGGCTGCTCAGCTTCCTGATGATTAGCGCTGTGGCCTTTTCTATCTCCATGCGTACGGAGCGCTCGGCCGCCGCCGCCTATCGGCGCAGCCTGACATCCCGCGAACTTCTCGCCTCGGCCTTTGCTGATGCACGTGCCACAACCGAATTCGCTATCCGCTCCCAGCAGGATGCCTCCACGCCTGTCCGGGCGGACGACCCCACAACTCAGACCCCCGAGGCCATCGTCCCCTTCCGTTATCCCGGACAGAATGTGTACGGGCGCTTAATTTCCTCCCGTAGCACTGGCAACCTAGATGCAACAAGCCATCACTCCGCTGGAGACGAGCCCCCCGCCTTCTTGCTGGACGACAAAGCGATGCGCCACATCCCGCCTTATATCGCCAACAGCGTCTACCGCTCCCTCGAACTGCGCGAAGACCTTTTTTCAAGCCAGAGTGCCAGCCGCTCTGGCTACGATGAGGAGTACTATATTGACTGGGTCGCTGGCTGGAAGCCCGTCACCGTCGATGTGCCCAAGCAGAAAATTACCGTCGGCGGCGAAGAGCAGACCGAGCAGAATCTTTCCAAAGCCGTCGTCGGCCGTATGGCCTGGGCCGTCATTAACGTCTCCGACTCGCTGGATATTAACGCCATTGGGTCGGCATCCCCCGTCCGCGGTATCGGTCTGACTGGCAGCGATCTCGCCTACGGCTTCGATGGCCGCTCCTCCAAAAACAATTACGAACCCGAAGCCTACGACCTCTTCGATGTCGAAAGCGATTCCGACCCTGCAGCCAGTACCCTCGAACTGCCTGTCTTCTGCTCCAACGGCGACTTCTACTGGTTCGCCTCCCGTGCCAAAAAGTCCACCTCTTATCTGCAACCCGACAACGGCAACGAAGAGCCCTACGCCTGGGAGGCCGCGATCGAACGCGAAGGTGACGGCTATTTCGCCCCCTTCTCAGTTTACGGATTCTGGCCAAACATCAAACGTATCTCCGAAAAAAAGATTACCAAGCCTACGCCCGACGAGGAAACCATCCGCTGTGACGAAATTACAGCAGAGTCACTCCGCTCTTACGATGCCGGCAATGGCAAGCGTCTGTCGGCTCTCTACAAACGTATTATCGGCGGTGAAGACTCCGCCGCACAGACCTTTGTCCGCTTTATGCACGATTACCTAGACAAAGACAGCATCCCCTCCCCCCAGAGTGGCGACGATGCTCGCGGTTATTCCGAATTTGCCTGGCCGACCGTTGAAAATGTGCCGATGATCTGCGAAGTAGCCTATGATGCCTCCGACAATACCTTCGCCAAGAACACCCGTGACAAACTACAGAACAAGCTAACCAAGAAGGTTGAAGCCAGTGTCGAGAACGAAAATGAACTCGAGAAGACACTTAAGGACGATCTCGACATCGAACTCGAACTGCCTGCAATGCAGATTGGTGTCCGCACCTACTTCCCTGGTGCCGGACTCTCCGACGAATCTTATAAAATCCAGGCCGATGCCTTCGCCATGGCCTTTGGCAAAGCCATCGTCGGCGATAGTACCAACGTCGACTTTAGTAAATCCCCCGACAAGCCACACAAGTACAGCGCCAGCGGCAGTGGAACGGTGAAGGGCGGCGCAGAAGACGATATTTTCGCCACCGCCTCCGATGTGGCCAAACTCTCTGGCGGAAAACTCTCCTTCTCCCTCCGCGGCAAAGATATCCCTGTAGCCCTGCCCTCCGAAACCGAAATCAGGACAGTAAAGCTTCACTTCCTCATCGATACGCTCTTCCGTGTGCGTCTCGCCCGAGGCAGCGACAATGCTGATATCGTGCCAGTCGCCTCCAATGTCGAACGTGAATTCCGCCCCGAGGATTACCCCAAAACCTTCACCGCACGTACGACCGAACGCACCATGATTGAACAGGATGCGCAGTTCTTCCGCGTTTCCAAGGCCCTTACCTACACCTTCGCCCTCAAGTGGAAGCAAGACGGCGAACCACGCACCAATCAAGACGGCAAGACTACATACTCCTATAAACTGGAACTCGTCAAGGGAACCCAGGGTGGCACGGCGGGAGAAGTTTCCGTTACCGACCCCGCCAATGATAACAACGAAGTCGTCATGACCAAGGGCGGTAACGGCACCTTCTCCAAGGAAAAGAGCAAGGCCCCCACCAACCTCACTCGACTGATGCCCGAGACTGGTGCCTGGTTTGCCATCGACCCCCGCTATAACTGGATTTCCCCGATGCTCGGCTCAATTCGCAGCTTCCCTGGTGTCTCCTTTGACAACCCCGAACTTTCCTCCCCGCACTGGGTCTTCTATCCCAAGACCAGTCTCACCTCTGGCTCGACGGAGCTCTCCGACCCCATGAAGGAATACGAGAGCAGTCAGGAAGAACGCATCCCCTTCCGCTGGGGCCTTAAAATCCAAGATGTCCGCTACGGCTACAACGATTCCGACCAGATGCTCCTGCCCGCCGAAATCGGCTTCATCCCCGTCCCCCTCCCATCTGGTAAACTCTCGCCCTCCGTCAACGGCTACAACCGCCTGCAGAACGACAAGTACTTCACGGATGTCGCAGACTTCTCCTACTTCCGCACCCTGCCCATTACGGACTTCCGCGACCGCAGCGAGTGGACATCGGATTATAAGAAGTATGCTAAGCTAGCCTCCGAGATTGGCGGATTTAGCGGAAAGGACTTCCCCGAAGAGCACCGCGGTCTCGTCCACGCCTTCGCTGCACAGGACGACTACAACCTCTCCCAGAAGCTCCATCGCCAGGCCATGCTCGGCATTCCCAATACCGTTCGCGAGGCCGCGTATAACACGTTCCAACGCCTCACTACGGGCAAGGAAGCAAAACGCATTCCCGACGAGATTGTCACCGATATGCAAAAAACTCTCGGCAATATCGAGGCGCCGAAGAACACCGAGGCTTCCAAATACGACGAATTCGTCTGCGATTATCTCTTCCCCACCTCGCAGAGCAACAATCCCACCCAGGCTCGTGATTGGAATAAGAGTCAGCGGATTTACAAGGGCGGCCCCTCCTCTGTTCCTGAACGTCCGAAGCAACCAGACTTTCTTATGCAAACATCCGACAACGACCGCGCCAGCTTCGCTGCCCGCTTAATGTCTTACAACGACAATAAGGACAGCAATAAACTCGGTCAGAACGATGCAACCTTGCTAGTCGGCTGTGCCCGCGAATGCTTCGGCATCCGTCAGCAGCTTTTCCTCTACATTCTACGCGCAGATGCCATCGCTTACAACTCGGCCCGCCACCTCTCCGAGCACGTAGCCCTCTCCACGGCACGCGCCGTGGCCCTGGTCTGGCGCGACCCATTCGGACTCCTCCCCGATCGCGTTATCTATTATCAGGTGCTTTAACGGACTGCTCAGCTTATGAAAAACGAACCCAATTCCGAAACGGATGAAGAAAAACGTCCCGATACCGCCACCCTCACCGACAACGGAGACAAAGACGATAACGGTCTTCGCCCGAACAACGACAACGACAGCTTCAGCGAAGACGACGACGATAACGACGAAGGTTTCGACCTCCGCTGCGTCTCGGCCACACAAATGGCCTGCCCGGGATACGACCTGCTCGACCTCATGGCCTACGACGAAGACGTCACGGCCGATACCTTTAAACGCCTGAACCTCACAGCCTACGAAGTCGAAGACGATGTCACCGGCCTTCCCCACCTCGAAGTCGAAGAAATCGACCCCGAAAAATTCTACCTCGTCACCTTCCCCGACGGCACCGATATGAGTGCATTGTCCGTCTCCCTGGCGATTTCTGTTGAGGAATTTTCCGAAAAGTGCTTTAATGATTTGGACGCGGAAGAAGAAGACATCTCCTGTGACGGCGACTGCGAACACTGCCCCCAGGACTGTATCGGCAAGCTGCCCGTCCTTTGATTGCTCACCCCTTTGATTCAAAGTATAAGAAAGGAATCACAACCCATGCGTACGAAAATTGTCGCAGGCAACTGGAAGATGAACAAGCTCCCCTCTGAAGCCCCCGCGCTTATCGAGGGAATCCGCAAAGCCACCAACGACGGTGACTGCGGCGTAGACGTTGTGGTCTGCGTGCCCTTCACCGCAATTCCCGCCGCCGCCGAAGCCCTCAAGGGCTCCAAAATCGGTCTCGGTGCCCAGAATATGCACTGGAAAGAATCTGGCGCATATACTGGCGAAATCTCCGCCGCCATGCTGAAGGACATCGGTGTCGAATACGTCATTCTAGGCCACTCCGAACGCCGTCAGTACTTCGCCGAAACCGACGAAACCGTCAACCTCAAGCTCAAAGCCGCCCTCGCGGCTGGCCTGAAGCCCATCGTCTGCGTCGGCGAAACCCTCGAAGAGCGCGAAACCGACAAGATGGAAGAAGTCATCGTCCGCCAGGTCACCGCCGACCTCGCTGGTTGCCAGGAAGACTTCGAAAAGATCGTCATCGCCTATGAGCCCGTCTGGGCCATCGGCACCGGCAAGACCGCCACCTCCACCCAGGCCCAAGAAGTCCACGCGCTTATCCGTGCCACGCTCGCCAAGATGAACGCTGCCCAGGCTGACAAGGTCCGCATCCAGTACGGCGGTTCCATGAAACCCGCCAACGCGGCCGACCTCATGTCCAAGCCTGACATCGATGGCGGCCTCATCGGCGGTGCCGCCCTCATGGCCGACACCTTCGCTGCTATCGTCGAAGCTGGCAAGTAATGATTCGCCTTTCGAGGCCTCTTATCAAAAAGCGTACACCCCTCGGTGTGCGCTTTTTTAATGCTTTCACACTAATATAGAGCGAACATATCACGCCACAGGCCTGTGCGGAAAAACATAAACGCCGACACTGGCAAACTCAATTAAGACGTACAAAAGGCGTTTTCATCACTTTTGCCCACAAAAACAAGTCGCAATCAACGTAAGCGCGAAGCTGCGTAAGTCCCCAAAAGCCCGCCGTCACGACAGCGAAAATACTGCACAAAGCGTTTTTTCTTTGCATTCACCCTCGACTGTGCTACACTTTGTTTCGTAGCAACAAATTAACATGTAGGGTGAAATTGTATGTACGAAGCATTGCACGCCAAAGATGCCGCAGGTCTCAATGCCTGGATCCGGAAAAATATTGGGCCTAATATCTTCGGGCATTTCTCTTACGAACACTGTACTGGATTCGACGGCGAGGTGCTGATGAAGTACCTCGACGAAGATTTCTATATTCTCGCAGAAGTTACTTACGATGGCGGGACCCTCGTCAGCCGAGACGAAATCGACGATATCGAAAAGTATACCGCTGCCAAACATGCCGACACCCGGCCGCCCCAAATCCATGCCATTCATCTGATACCCAGTCTTCCTTACTGGTCCTGCCTTCCCTGGCCCTGCGAACTGGCCCCGTACAAACAGATTCCCGGCACGGCCCTGTGGACTTCGCAGCTTCTGTATCGCAATCCCAAACTCCCGCCGCTGACATTTGTCTTCACGCTGCCCATGTTTCCGCGTTTTCTCAAAGAATACCAGGAATCTTCGGTCCGAGCCATTCGTCTGGGAGGCATCGGCGAATCCCTTGACTGTTGGACCGACGACGCGGCGGAAGCTTTCGCCCATAGCCGCGACAGCGAACTGTGGTACCTGCGGAGTCTGGACAATCCAGATATGCCAGGGCTGACCGCCTATTCCAGCATGGTCGAAAGCGTCTGGAATTACCGCATTTTTCACAAAAACTTCTACACCTTCACCCTGCGGTCGGGAGCCCCCGACGCCCCAGAAAGTTTCGTCTGGCAGCTGAAAATTGCCGCCGCCCGACTCAGCGGCAAACGTATTCCCCATGTCGGCGACATTATCCGCGGCCGCACCATTCTTTATGGCGAAACGGATGCTTTACACCACCAGCTATTGCCGCGTCCCGAACCTCGCTCCCTGAGCGCTCAGTCCGTCACCGATTGGCCCGACCATCAGCCGAGCGATAGCCTGCCCGCTGGTCCCGGTCCCTACCCGCCCATCGCCCATTACGGCAACGGTATCCTTCAGACCCACACCCCGTCCAAGCCCACCTTCACGGATTATGCCTCGTACCGCCGCCAAATGCCCAAGGACCTCCGTCCCTGCCGGGCTCCCGCGCGCTCGGTCTGGAAGAAGACACTGGACAGTCTTATCGACTATCTGCCCGACCGCAACGATGACTGCCTCAAGTATTGCCTCGAAATGACCTATCCGCAGTGGACCTACTGTTCGCCGGCCGAAGAGCGCATTTACTTTTGGTTCGTCCTCCATCGCTGCTCCGTAGACAATCCGGAACCGTTACCGATTCACCTTCTGGTGACGGCCGACCGGACCGGAAGAGCGCTGTATTACACGCTTCACGATGGCTTCACGCCAGCTCGAGCCACCCGATACGGCTATACGCTGACACGCCGTGTCTCCGAAACCGATACACCCATCGTCCTCCCCGACCGCAAGGCCCTCCTCCAGGAACTGCGCTCACTCCGCACAGGGGAGTCCCTCACGCTCTGCGCAGGCAGTCGGCTCTCCCGCTTTGTCGCCACCTGCACTAAATCCACCCCAAGAAATGGCAACTGCTTCAATGTCGGATGGGTGCTCTCTGAATACACCCTGCGTTTGTATACAGATGGTTTTTCGGCAGCCACCGTCAGCAAAACCATCTGCGCAGTCATGCATCAGGGAACATCCGTCGCCCTAACCTGCTTCAACCGACACAACGTCCTCTCCTATGCCCGCCAAGAAGGTCAGCGCGAAGCCCGCTACGCCTATCTTCTCTTCAGAGATGCCAACCGACAGCGCCACTGGATCCGCCAACATCGCTGTAACCCCAAAAATAGCTCCTATCCAGAGATGCTGCCGCAGTACTACTGCTCCATCAAGGTTGCCGACAACCTGTGGATCCTGCTGTACCGCTGTGCGCCCCGCGCTATCCCCAATCCTGATGACACCTACCTCATCCTTCGCCCCATCAAGAAAAATGCCCCCGCCCGCATCGTTCCGATGGAACGTTGTTTCCGTCCAGCCAACACCCTGCTGTGGCACAGCCGAATGTACCCCAACGGCTCCTCCGAACCGCTCACCTTCGCTGTCGGCAACTTCCCCTGCGACGAAAAAACCGCGCCGTTCCTGCAGGGCGGACGCTTTAAACTGCAGCTATCTGGATTCGCCGTATCTGCCCGCACATTCCCGCAGCCCGAAGGCACCTCAGACGAACCGCCGGCCTCCGCCGACACCGACCTCTTCCTGCGCTCAGCCGTCTGCTCCGACCATCCTGCCATGGCTGTTTTCCGTTCGGTCATTGAAGAAAAAACCACCGTCAACACCTCTTACATCGGCAAAATATACCGCCTGCTCCTGCGTTCCGGACCAGCAGATGTCCCCGACACCCTCCGCTGGACCCTCTATGTTCCGCAAAACCGCCTCAGACCCGCCAAAGCCCCCCGTGTAGGCGACCTCGTTGTCGGACAGGCCGTTCTCTACGGCGAAATCAGCGGCAGACGTTTGTCCGAGCCAGATTACTCCGACAATCTCTGCGCCCTGCTTTCTCTCCCGTCCACACTGTGGCAGCCAAACTGCACACAAGTTCCCTTCCCCATCCACGACTACGGCGGTTGCATCGAAGAAGAAAGTCGCTGTGAACGTCCGCACTTCCTGCCCTATGCCGAATACTGCCGACGGCTCCCCCGTAAGCCCGTCCTCGCTCCCCCACCGCAAAACGCTGAGCTCCAAGACATCTTCACGCAGCTCCAACAGGTTATTCCGACCCGAAAGGCCTTCATTCGCACCGCTTTCACTCCAGAAGCCGCAGAACTGAAACGCAACTTACAGGACCCCGCGACCGACTATCGCTTCCTGTGGTTCACGCTTCCCCGCGTACGCGACGGAAGCAGACTCGAGGCCCCTGTCCACCTCTTCGTCAACACAGACCCAAGCGGCCGATTGCTAAACTACACCCTACACGACGGCTTCGTGCGCCCCTCCCCACGTCTGGACGTAAGTCGGTTCATCTGCTACAACAATCGAAAACCAAGCATCTATCTCGACGACACAGAAACCTTCATCCGAGAACTGTATACACTCGAAAAAGACGAGTTCTTCATCCTCTCCTACCGAGGCCACTCCTCCTACCTTCAGGCCGCCTGCGACGGAATAGACGACCGCGGCACCCCCATCTTCCAGACGGAATGGCAGATACTGGATATCCCCTGGCACTACGGCATCCTCGACTGCACCCCCGACGGCCTCGCCGTCCTAATCCGCGCCTTCCTCTCCCAGGGTGTCACCGCTGTACAGACCATGGCCGAATGGAACCTCTGCCTTCTTTGATTTAAGCATTGCCATGAACTGGGAACAAACCATCGCCCTCAGCGCCCTGCAGCGCGTCCTGCATTGCCTACTGAAGCAGACCCTACGCCTACCGCGCAGGACACCTGCATGGCTATCCGCAGAGAAACTCGGTTATCCTGACATTCGGTACTGCGTGCTGTCGGAGAATATACTGCTAACCATACACAAAGCAGACATCTTCGACGCCTGCCATCCCCAAAAAAATACATTTCCTGCCTCGCTGCAGGCTATTGGCTACGCCATGCCGCATCGGCCAATTCTCGACGGACTGTGTCCGCTGACCTCCTTTTTCCGTGCAGGAAACAACGACCTGTGGCATGCTGCGCTCCGATTAACTCATAAACCACTCCCCTTTGTCTGTGCACTTTCACTGAATAATGCCTTTCTAAAGGCAGATCCGAAAGCGACCGCTTTCCGTCTCTCGCCCTTCGCGCTGTGCGTATCACTGGAACAGCTTCCTGACACCTCCGAGCCCCCCGGTACAGAACACTATACGCTGCGAGGACTTGGTCTCCCCGATGTCCCGGCATTGGCAGCGTATACCTCGGTAATCGAACACACACACACACAGCATGACCTCTGCGGATGTCCCATCCATACACTGTGGCTGCGCTCGGAGCCTCCGCACCGCCACACGTCGTTTCTCTGGCGACTATCCGTCCCTGACTGCGCTCTGCCGCCCGGCACCCATCTGCGAATCGGCGATGCCATCCGTGGATATGCGCTCCTCTTTGGGCAGGTCACCCTCCCGTCAAAAAAAGATAACGTACACTTCGGTACACTTCCTGTAATCGAAGCCGTCGAGGCCCCGTCCCATCCGCCATCCCTCGGTGCGCTTCCTAGCGGATGCCGCCTCGATGCACTGCCTGCTGCCCCTTTTCCCGTCATCGATTACAGAGACGACCGCACGGCCGACACCCTGCACATACGCGGCGGATTTGTTTCCTATGCCACCTACAGAAACCTGCTGCCAGCCTCGCTCATACGTCGGCCCATTCCCTCGGATTCCGACCTAAACCGCCTGATGTCCGAGCTTTGCTGCAGATATAATCTCCCGAAAACCTCCACCCCCTTTCGCGACGCAGATTTCTCCGTTATTCGTTCGGCATGGGTTCACCCGGAAAGTGGCAACCAATACCTGTGGATTCTCCTTCCGGATGCATGCGACGACGCCAATCATCGTCCGTCCTATCTGGCAGCAGCTCTCCGTTCAGACAGAAAACTGCTTTACTACACCATCCACGACGGCTGCTCAGCCGTCACCCCTGACCGGCTTCCAATATACTCCTCCTGGAACAGTCGTCGCCGCTGGAGCACCTTTTACCGGCATCCGGATGCCTTGATTGCCGCTCTGCCAACACTGCGTCCCAACGACGGCATCGTCCTCGAAGGCGACATCTTCTGTTCCGTCTTCCAAGCGTTTATTACCCATGTCGGCACCGACGGCACGCCCGTTTTCCGTGCCGAATGGAAGATTCACGATTCTCTTTGGTTCTTCCGAAACGACAGCTGCAGTCCGGAATCCGTCGCCCGAATGATTCGTGCTGTCCGCCAACACGGTATCACCGCTGTACAGACCCTGACGGACTGGCAGCATGCAGGCCCTTACTCAAATTAACCCATAGGTGAATGTATGTACACAGATTTATTGTTCGATACCACTGAAAAACTCATCGGGTGGAGCCGAGAGCACATGGATGACGCATGGGAGATGAACCCCTATGCAGGCAGTCAGAACATCCATTACGTTCAGGAAATAAACGACGAACTGTGGCTGATGCTTCAGCTCGAAGAATTAGACAGCCGTGAAGCCACGCTTGAAATCTCCGATATGCATCTAATCTGCCGCCCGAAATTTCAGAAAGGACTGTCGCGCGTCTGCCGCATCGCCCCCTTCTTCCGTCCGAACGGCAGCGAATTCATCCACTCCAAAATCCTCTACGGCGAAGCCGGCGGTCGCGTTCCCCTGACCTTTGCAGTCAGCGGCGGCTTTCTTGAAAACGAAGCGGCGACCTATGCCAGCGGAGGTTGCTTCAGAGTCCGGATGGCCGGCATCGGCTGCCGCCTGAAATGTGCCAATGACTACGCCACCCTGCGTATCTACAAAGGCCCGACGCTGGCTATGCGCCGAAAGGAATGCAACGACCCGTCGCTGCCCTATGTCGACTTCTCACTAAGCGAAACGCGGGCACTGAACACCGTTGAGGACGATGAAACGCCGGCACTGGCCGAGTTTATGTCCGTTGTCGAACACTGCGAAACGCGCCAGGTGCTCGGAAAAAGACTCTACAAACTTCGCCTGCGTTCCAATCAGCCCGATTCGTCCGCGGGTTTTTGTTGGATACTCTTCATTCCTGCATCGTCCGTCGAAGGACACTATGTCCCCCATATCGGCGATACGGTTCGCGGCCATGCCATGATGTACGGCATCATCAGCGGCAAAGCCCATGAGACACCCGACATCGTCAGTGACAGCTACATCGCAGATGTCAACGAAGACGACGGCTCCGATACTCCGGAAGAAGTATCGGACCGGGACTGCGTGACGGACGACACCGACGCGTGGGACAACGCCCCTGTCATCACGGATAGAGAAAGCGAATTCCTCCCGCGCACCTCCCGCGACCTCTTCGATTCTGAAGACTTCGGTGCCCGACTCACCGAAAAAACCCAAAAAAGCCTGCCAAAATTCATGCTCTACGCCGACTTCCTTAGGCAGAGCGCCACCGCCACAGTCGACATCCCGGCACCTGGCCGCATGATTCTGCGCGACCTCATGAAACAGCTCGACAGGGTCATTCCGAACAAAAAATCCAAAAATCTTTTCAGCAAAAACGCCCAAACTGTTGGCCTGCGCCAAATCCGCGAAGACCCTGCAACCGGCACCCGCTGCCTGTGGCTTTGTGTCCAACAGCATCTGTACACCCTGGGTGCTTTACCCTGCAACCTCCTGGTCCTAACCGACTGCGAATACCGCCTTATCGGCTACACCTTCCATGAAGGCCTCACCGAAGCGCTCGACGGAAAACGCTTGGACCTGTTCTACCACCGGTGGGAAGCCAAAGAAAACGTTCATTTCGACTACATCGAAAAAGCACTCACCCTATTGGATACCGCCAAAAAAAGCGACTTCCTAATCGTATCCCCCTTCGATTATCAGTCTTTTGTCCAGTTAAAGTGCACAAAAGTCCCCAAAACCGGCGAGCGACTCTTCATCATCGAATGGAGTGTATACGACATCAGCTGGCAGTTCGGCATCGACAACTGCCCTGCCTCCCGATGCAAAGACATCGTCCGCACCTACCTGACACACGGCATCACCGCTGTACAGACCATGGCCGAATGGGAGTGGGTCAATATCTGACCCCTCCATCCGCCAAAACTGAACACCGTCAACCAATACGAGGCCTCTATGTCACGAAAAGGATTCTCCTCACGCGGATACAGCACCCGTTGGCGCTTCCCCCCGCCCGAAGGCCGCATCGAAGCCGACGGCTATCTCTGGTACACAATACCGGACAAAAATACCCCCGGCTGTATCTTGGGGCCTGGGCTCGATGCTGGCGACGAACCCGACGAGATATACCCCTGCTGCACGGAAATCGACGGCTCACTAACAGTGCCACCCGTTCTGGGAGGAAAGCCCGTCACTGGCATCGGGGACAGAGCCTTCTGCTCCGTATTCCCGCTCACATCCGTCACCCTGCCGGATACCATCACCCACATCGATGCCGAAGCCTTCTGGAAGTGCCAGAAATTGAAGACCGTTGACTGGCCCGCCGGCCTGAAATCATTGGATTTCCGCGCCTTCTCCGACTGCAGTGCCTTAGAAAGTGTCGTCCTGCCCGAAGGTGTAGAAACCATCCCCGCCGAAGCCTTCGCCCAATGCCATTCGCTGCAAACCGTTGTAATCACAGCCAAGCGGATAATCATCGAATCCCGGGCCTTCTTCGACTGCACCGCCTTGCGCAACCTAGTCCTGCCGCGCGAAGGAGACATTGTCATCGAAGACGAAGCCTTCCTGGACTGCTTCTCCCTACCCGAACTCCTCCTAGGCAGAAACGTCATCCGCATCGGCCCCCGAGCCTTCGCCGACTGTACCGGCATCCGCAAACTGACCCTGCTGTGTGCCAAAGAAGCCATCGGAGACCGCGCCTTCGCCAATGTCTCGCCAGACGTCCTAACCGCGGACGTTCTTCCGGCTGGTATCCGCGCTCGACAGCTCTTTGCCATGACCATTCCCAGCGATGCCGCCGCCGTATCGATGCGCCGAACCGAAGTCCGGCACCTGACCGCCAACGCCGTTCCCAATGGCATTGAACGTTCCAGACTGCAGACCCTTGTCATCCCGGAGGGAACCGTCGCCCTCCCCGATAGAGCGTTGTCCCACTGCACCAAACTGCGGACACTGGTCCTGCCGGCATCACTGACTGACATCTGCGACAGTGCCCTCGACGATGTTCCGAAAAGTTGCGCAGATACCGCTTTGTCCCGCTGGCATCCAGGCATTCCCTCCGACGCTGCACCTTGGCTGCCAGACGAACCCCCGCAGGAAAACATCCCGCTCGTCAGTACCGACATCAGAGAGGAAGAAGGCTGTGTCATCGTCGGATACTCACCGTACGAAGACAATCCTCCGCCCCCTCCTGATGAACACACGCGAGCATGGGAAGGAGATGAAATCTCCGGCTTTATGCCCCCACAGGGTGCCTATCCCTTGGAAGGTAACACCTGGTATCTTTCCCTGACAGATACCCGAAGAGGGATTAGCCTAGGCCCCGGTACATTCGCTGATTACGAAGGCGATGCGGTTTACACCTGTTACACCAACATAAAAGAACACTTCATCGTTCCCCCCGCCTTTGCCGGCCTACCAGTGACAAAGGCCGCCACACTCGCATTTGCCGAAACACGAAACGTCAAAACAGTTCTCCTCCCAGACACCGTCCACACTATCGCTCCCCGTGCCTTCTCCGGGAGTAAACACCTGGAGCACATCTATTTCCCTGACAGTCTAAAAGACATCGGCATGATTGCCTTTGAAGACTGCGCAAACCTGTCCGAAGTTCTCTTCCCGCCGTCGCTTACATCCGTCGGACCGGGCGCCTTTTACGACTGTACCTCACTTAAAACAGTTGTCTTTCAAGGCAAAGGCTCGCTCTCCATCGGCATTCAGGCCTTTATGGACTGCTCGGACCTCGATACACTGATATTCCCGCGGCAAGGCCCCGTCACGATTGAAAAGGAAGCCTTTCGAGCATGCCAGGCACTGCGCACGCTGATTCTTGGCCCCAACATCATCAGTATCGACACAAAAGCCTTCGCCTCCTGCCCCAGACTGAAACACCTGATCCTGTACTGCAGTCGCGAAGCACTGCAGGAACACGTCTTCGACAATGCCGCACCAGATACCCTCACCGCCGCCTTCGTCCCCAACGAACTGCGCCGACATCGCTTCGCATCCATCACCCTCACCGAAGATGCCGACCCCAATGACCGAGACGCCTTTCGAGGAGTCTCCACCCTCCACCTGACAGGCGCCTTCATACCGCCAGGCATGAACCGAACCACCCTACGCTCCATCATTGTTCCAGAGGGCACCCACACCCTCCTCGACCGCGCCTTCGAAGGGTGCACACACCTCGAAACCCTCATCCTGCCCCAAACTCTGGAACATATCGGAGATGCCGCATTCAAAAGCATCCCCGATGCCTGCCTCCAAACAACCCTCGCAGCCCTCCCCCCACCGTTGCGCGAAAGCTATCGTCCCTGATAAAAAAAGTAGCCAGCGTAAGACATCTGAACGCAAAACCTCAAATTCGGCTGCGCTGAACCCTAGACCTGCGCTCACAAGGGCTACGCACACAAGGGCACTTGCGCAGCCTCCACCACGCGTGCAAGAAGTAAGTCGCCCGTCGAAAAAGCGAAGCGCCGTAAGTCCCAAATCTTCGTTCGAATGCATCGTTTGGCCTCATCGCTCAAGTATCGGTAAAGGTAAGGGCTTCCTGTTTTGGTACCCGTCAAAACCGTTTCATTTGACATCCCCCTTCCGAATGTGAGACACTGTAGTCGCTGGCAGGCAACCTACTGTATCTAATCCATACGTGATACGGAAGCGCGCGATGAAGAATCCGGACGGCGGGAACCGCCATTTACGGTCGGCCTTCATTCCTTACCTTTTATGGGGCCTCTCGGGAGGCCCCTTCTTATTATCTTCCGTGTTTCATTAATTACTACTGTCTTGCCAATAATAAAACGAACTAAACTATTGACATTTCACCCTGTAATATGACATAGTATAACTACTGGCTTGAAACTTCGCCGGCATAACCCTCTGAAGGCCGGGGACAGTAGAATGGCTTACAGGTACGTAGCAAAGGCCTGCCACTCATCTTGCCTTTTAGAAGCCCTCCGAGTGGAGGGCTTCACTGTTTTACACTCTTTCCCGGTCAGCACCCATTTGACATTTCTCATTGAAATGTTATTTACTATGGGCATTCAAAGCAGAAGCAACCCCGATAGGCGTTCAATTCTAGGAGCCTGTGGGAGTATATCTACGAGCTGCGACAAGTGCCTTAACGTGCATAAATTCGGTTTTTTCAGTCAAGCAGGGCCACTACACTCCTTCAAAAGACTCGTTTCTGCCCATT
>SAMEA104404097__coassemble_927_pt1 | contig 26090 bp, 25 predicted proteins | sample SAMEA104404097__metabat2_high_PE_096 | metagenome-assembled genome bin SAMEA104404097 (sample SAMEA104404097) | Balaenoptera acutorostrata | reverse complement strand
GACTTTCATCCGGGCGAAGCCCGACTTTCATCCCGCCGTCAGGCGGACTTACACGGCGAGCTTTGCGACTGACGTGAGCAGGCGGACGTCGGTGCCATCGGCGACGAGGAGTGCGCGAGAGGTTCGGAAGGTAACCCATTCACCTTCCTGGCAGATGCGCATGAGGCCTGCGGGACAGGCTGCGACCATCGGCTCATGATTGGCCATGACACCGAGGCTGCCCTCATACGTCGTGACCTCCACGGCGGTGACGGAGCCTTCGATGAAGACGCCCGACGGGGTCAGGATGGAAAACGGAAAGGTAGTACCGGTTGCCATATTGCCTCGTTTCCAGCCTTACTTGGCCATAGTCTTGGCTTTTTCGCGGACATCATCGATGGAGCCGGCCATGTAGAAGGCGGCTTCGGGAAGATCGTCGCACTTACCGTCCAGCACTTCGGCGAAGGAGCGGATGGTGTCTTCCAGGGAGACGAACTGACCAGGGATGCCAGAGAACTTTTCAGCGACGTGGAAGGGCTGGGAGAGCAGACGCTCAACCTTACGGGCGCGAGCGACCGTCATCTTGTCCGTTTCACTGAGTTCGTCCATACCGAGAATGGCGATGATGTCCTTCAGTTCCTTGGCTCGCTGGAGGAGTTGCTGCACACCGTTGGCGACGCGCATATGCTCTTCGCCGACGACGGCGGGGTCGAGCATGGAGGAGGTGGAGGTCAGCGGATCGACGGCGGGGTAGATACCCTTTTCGACGATGGCACGGGAGAGTTCCGTGGTGGCATCGAGGTGGGCGAACGTAGTGGCTGGGGCGGGGTCTGTATAGTCGTCGGCAGGCACGTAAACAGCCTGAACGGAGGTGATGGAGCCATCCTTGGTGGAGGTGATACGCTCCTGGAGTTCACCCATTTCCGTAGCGAGGGAGGGCTGATAGCCTGCAGCGGAGGGGATACGTCCAAGCAAGGCGGAGACTTCGGCGCCTGCCTGGGTGAAGCGGAAGATGTTGTCGATGAAGAGGAGCACGTCCTGATTCATTTTGTCGCGAAAGTGTTCGGCGACAGTGAGGGCCGAGAGGGCAACGCGGGAGCGGGCACCCGGCGGTTCGTTCATCTGGCCGAAAACCATGGCGGTTTTGTCGAGCACGCCGGCATCGGCCATTTCCTGATAGAGGGAGGTCCCTTCGCGGGTACGTTCGCCGACACCAGCGAAGACGGAGTAGCCGCCGTGCCCCATGGCGATATTGTGGATGAGCTCCTGGATTAACACGGTCTTGCCGACACCAGCACCGCCGAAGAGGCCGATTTTGCCACCGCGTCGGTAAGGGGTCAGCAGGTCGATGACCTTGATGCCGGTAACGAGGATTTCGGCATCGGGATTCTGGTCGGTGAAGGAGGGCGGATCGCGGTGGATGGGGTCGCGGTGATCGCAGTCTACATCGCCCTTACCGTCAATACCTTCACCAAGGAGGTTCATAACGCGGCCGAGGGTGCCAGTGCCGACAGGCATGGACATGGGGCGGCCAAGGTCTTTGACTTCGGCGCCACGGACGAGGCCGATGGTGGAGCCCATGGCGATGGCGCGCACGCGGCAGTCGCCGAGATGCTGGGCCACTTCGAGCACGAGGTTGAAGGGCTTGTCGTCCAGCAGCGGGTTGGTCGTGCGCAGGGCGGTCTGCAGACGGGGACGGATCCCTGTGCCGAATTCGATATCAACGACTGCACCCAGGACCTGGATGACATGGCCGATATTTTCTTTGACGGTCTCGGACATAACGGACTTCCTTTTTTTGCGGCTCCGCGGAGCGGCCGCAGTCAGCTTAAATCAGTTCAGCGCCTCGGCGCCAGAGACAATTTCTGTCAGCTCATTGGTGATGGCGGCCTGGCGGGCGCGGTTACGCTCGGTCTTGAGCTCTTTTTCCATCTTGTTGAGGTTCATGGTGGAATTGTCCATGGCCATCACACGTGCGGCGAGTTCTCCAGTGGCGGAGTGCAACATGGCATAGTAGATAGCCAGCTGAATCCAGAGGGAGGCGATAGTTTCCAGCATCGTTTCGTCGTTAGGTTCGACGATACGGGGCATCTCCATAGGTTCAGCTTTGACTTTGGGCACGGGTGGGTGCGCATCGGGGAGCAGACGCTCTGTTTCGCAGGCGTTGGTCATGGAGTTGATGAAGCGGTTGGAGATTAGCCACACTTCATCGTACATCTTCCAATGGAAGGCGCGCATTACGAACTTGGCGGCGCGGGCGGAATCCTTCACCGTGGGATTGCCAGGTGCGGGCAACACCTTGCCGAGGCCGGGATATTCAGATCGCAGGGTCTGCGCGGCTTTCTGACCGACATAGAGGTGGTCGATTTTCGCGGCGCGTCCTTCGTGCGTCTTGTGAAAATCGCGCACGGCATGGACGACCGCATTATTGAACCCGCCGCAGAGGCCGCGGTCGGCGCTCATAACCAGCAGGAGGATGCGGCTGTTCGTTTCGGGCGGCGGCATCATCAGACGGCCGGAAGCGAACTTCTGCTGCGACACAATCGGTGCGAGCGCCGCCAGGGCCCGGGTAAAAGGCTCTGGCTTTGAAAGGCTGCTCTGCACCCGGTGCAGGTGCGACCCCGCCACCAGCTTCATGGTGCTGGTGACGCGGCGCATGCTTGCCATGGAGGCCAGCCGGTCGTTAAATTCGCGCAAACTCGGCATAACTCAATCGCTTTCGTTTACTTGGCGGGCGTTTGGAAGGGGCCCAGGGCATCCTTCATCAGGGTATCCAGCATGGACTTCAGTTCGTCATCCAGTACGGGCGCCTTTTTGAAACGAAGCGCATAGGCCTGGCCGCTCTGGGAAGACTCCAAGGCCTCGGCGAGGGTGTTCAGCGCCTCGGGGCGGCGGCGTTCGGGGATGCCGACAAGCCACTTATGGGTGCCTGCGTAAAGAATAGCCACCTGGCAGGCTGCGGACATCGGGGAGCCAGGCTTCTGACGGATAGACTGCATGAGGGCGCGGCCCACGGCGAGCTGTTCCAGGGTGCCGGCATCGAGGTCGGACGAGAACGAGGTGAAGGCCTCGAGTTCGCGGTACTGGGCCAGGAGCACACGGAGCGGTCCGGCGACCTTCTTCATGGCCTTCAGCTGGGCATCACCGCCCACACGGGACACGGAGATACCAGGGTTGATGGCAGGGCGCTGACCTTCGTGGAAGAGGCCGGCTTCGAGGAAGATCTGTCCGTCGGTGATGGAGATGACGTTCGTCGGAATGTAGGCGGAGATATCATTTGCCTGGGTTTCGACGATGGGGAGCGCAGTAAGACTGCCAGCGCCCTTCTCATCGGAGAGCTGGGCTGCGCGCTCGAGGAGGCGGCTGTGCAAATAGAAGACATCGCCCGGAAAAGCTTCACGGCCCGGCGGACGGCGGAGTAGCAGGGACATCTGGCGGTAGGCCTGGGCATGCTTGGTGAGGTCGTCGTAAACGACCAGGGCATGGCCGCCGCGCTGCATCCAGTATTCGCCCATGGCGCAGCCGGAGTAAGGCGCGAGGTACTGCAGAGGGGCGGGCTCGGAAGCGTTGGCGAGCACGATAGTCGTGTAGGCCATGGCACCGGCTTCCTCAAGCTGCTTGTGCAATGCCGCAACCGTGGAGAGTTTCTGGCCAACGGCCACATAGAAGCAGTGAACGTCGCCGCCCTTCTGGTTGAGGATGGCATCGATGGCCACAGTGGTCTTGCCAGTTTTTCGGTCTCCGATAATCAGTTCGCGCTGGCCGCGGCCGATGGGTGTCAGGGCATCGATGGCGACCAGACCCGTCTGCATCGGCGTATTGACGTTTTTGCGTTCGATGATGGAGGCAGCAGGTGCTTCGACAGGCATTTCGGCATCGGCTACGATCGGGCCCTTACCATCAAGAGGGCGGCCCAAGGCATCGACCACGCGTCCGACCAGGCCAGGGCCTGCGGGAACGGACACAACGCGCCCGGTGCGGTGGAAACGGTCGCCTTCGCGCACATTGATGTCGCTGTCAAGCACGGCAACGCCGACCACATCCTCTTCCAGGTTCAACGCCAGGCCAGCGGTGCCGTTTTCGGTCTCCACCAGTTCATTGAACATCACGTTGGAGAGGCCGTCCACGCGGGCGATACCGTCACCAACGCTCAGCACCGTACCGAATTCCGTCGTATCGACGGCACGGTCTTCCTGTTCCATTCGCTTGCGAAGCAGCGCGGACAGTTCATCGGGTTTGAGTTGCGTCTTCATAAAAATTCCTTTTATCAGCCTCGTTTGGCCCGGGCAAACTGATTGCGCAGGCGGCGCAGCCGACCAGCAAGCGATCCGTCAATCTGTGTATTACCGGCGCGGACGATAAGTCCCGCTCCAATGGAGGGATCGATAGAAACATCCATTTCCGCGCTGTCGCCGTAGGCATTCAGCGCCTTTTTACGCATGAGCGCCACCGTTTTTTCGGAGGGCTCGGCGGCAAAGGTCACTGACACGCGGATTCTACCCTCGGCGGCATCCGCGAATCGGCGGAAGCTGCGGAGCAGTGCGGGGACGGACCCGAGTAGGCCGTAAAGCGAAAGGGACTTCAACAGCACAATAACGGGCGGGGACATGGTATCGCCCCAGACGGCATCGACGAAGTCCGTATGGGCCTGACGAGGCACGCTATGCGCCTCGGTGCACCAGGTGCGGAGCTCGGGGGAACCGTTCCACTGACGTTCCAAGGCCTCCATATCGGCCCGGACCCGTGCCATCATCTTCCGATCACGGGCAGCCTGCACGAGGGCCCGGACATAGGGTCTGACAACTTCTTCGTCGCTGTACATTGCACACTCGCTTTCAGCGGAGGGTCACTTCCGCGGCAATGCGGTCCTGATAAGCTTTTCGCTGCGCGTCGGTCAGCATGCCAGGGAGGAGGCGGTCCAGGGCGGCAGCGATTTCACTGCCTGCCTGCTCGTTCAATCCGGCGAGGACCTTTTCGCGTTCTTCAGCCAGGCGGGTATCGGCCAGCTGCTTTTTGGCGGCGATGGCGTTCTGAGCCTCGGCTTCCATGGCGGTGATGTGGCGGTGAGCGCCGGCGACGATTTCCTCGGCTTCGCTGCGGGCCTTGGCCGCTGCGCTAGCAACGACTTCGGCGGCCTTTCCGTCCGCCTCGCGGGCAGATTTGCGGGCTGCTTCGGCATCGTCAAGCGACGTTTTGATTTCGGACTCGCGGTCCTCGACGAACTTCAGAATCGGCTTCCAAAGCACCTTACCGAGGATTACGGCCGCAATCGTAAATGCCACCCAGGTCAGCAACACCATCTGGCCATTAAAGCCAAGCACGCTCCCGTCGGCGGAATGTTCCGCAGCCGCCGGAACGGGCTGTTCCGTGGTGGCTGCGGTTTCCGCGGGAAGAGCAGGATGTTCGGTATCTGCCATGTTACACCTAGCGTTGGTTTACTTCAGCAGGGCAACCACGACGGCGAACAGAGCGACACCTTCGACGAGTGCGCCAGCGATAATCATCGCGGTCTGCAGCTTGCCGGCCATTTCAGGCTGACGGGCCATACCCGTGAGAGCGGCATAAGCGGCCATACCGATACCGATAGCGGCGCCAACAACAGCAAGACCAGCTCCTAATGCGTTCATTATCCGTACTCCTTAATGTTGGGGATGAACCATCATCCCGATGAAAATGGCTGACAGCACCGTAAACACATACGCCTGCAGGCAAGCCACAAAGGTTTCGAAAAGATAGAGACAAATCGCGACTGCCAGCGAGGGGCTGGCAACCGCACCGAAAATGGCGGTCAGACTGACCATGGCATAGAGCACCACGTGCCCGCCCAGCATATTGGCAAAGAGACGCATCGTCAGCGCAAAGGTGCGAGCGCAGAGCGACACGATTTCCATCAGGAACATAAAGGGCTTCATCGGTCCTGGCAGGCCGCTCGGCAGCAACGCATGCACAAAGCCCTTCATGCCGCCCATACGGAAGACAGAGAAGAGCGCCACGCTTAGATAAATCAATGCCAGCGCCGCGGTCACGTTCACGTTACCCGAAGCGCAAGTAAAGAGTGGCACCAAACCGGTGAGGTTCAGCAGCAGGATGAAAAGGAAAATCGTGCAGAAGAAGGGCACAAACTTCCGGCCGTACTCTGCGCCGCCAAAGTTGGGATATACCACAGCGTCGCGAATGAAGAGCACATACGTCTCCAGCAGGATGCCGGCCTTTTTGGGGATTCGACCGACGGATTTACGGCAGGTAACGGCAAGAATCAACAACAGTGCAGTGACCAACACGATCATGAAGCTGTCAAAATGAAACACCGTCAGGATGTCGTGACCCAATGTCTGCAACCAATCGCGGTGCGTGATTGCATCCAATGCTCCGCTGTGATTCAGCACATGATGGTTGACATATTCGAGAAATGCTGCGAGTTTAGCTTCCATGTGGCGCCCCTGCTCTAAAAAAGACATCTTGAGTATACTCCCGCCGTCGGACAAATGTCAAGCCGCAATCCCCCGTTCGCGCACAAATACGCGCAAAACAAGAAAAAACGTCTCCTTTTCCCGCTTATACGTAAACGGACACCCGTTTTCTCCGCCCCGAACGCCCCTCCCCCTCCCCGACTGCGCAAAAAAACGACTGTCGCAGTAACCGAACATCCCCGTTTAATCACCATCCCCCAAAAATCTTTAGCAAAGCCCACGGGGCAACGCAAGCGAGCATGACGAAAAGAAATGGAAAAATTAGTCAAATTTATAGACTCTTTTCAATGTGACACCCAACCCTTTACTGCCGCAGTTTTAGCATGTATAGGATTACGCCCTGTACATGATACCTCATCACGCCTCAAATGCGGCAATGTAACTTAGGCACCTAACGGTGGACCTCTGCACGGAGACTGCCTACAGCCAACGTGTATACGAAGGCCTCGCTAGGAGTCTGTAGGAGTATATCTACGGACTGCAAAAAGCGCCTTACAGGTGCATAAACTTCAGCTTTTTCAGTCATACAAAGGCCACTGCACTCCTTTAAAATCCTCGTTTCTGCCCATTTCTTTCACTTTTTTCGCCTTTTGCATCTATACCCCTTCAGACTCCTAGCCATCTTCTACTAAATATCGCGCCAATAAACGAAGGGATTGCACGTGTTTTTCATATGAGACAGAACGATAGGGGGTAACGCTACCTGAGGGAGACGATTACTTATCACAGGTTCGTGCAAGGCCCCACGTTTATCGTTCAGTATTTATGCGTTTCCCCTATTTGGGCGGTTCGCGGGCGCAGACAGGTGACGGACATTTGTGCTACAATAAACTGTATGAAAAATGATGTGCTCCCGGATGCTTTTTTAGCCTACTATAAGACGTTTCCTTCTGCCGACATGAATGACCTGAAGCTACATCATACGCGCCGGGTCGTGGAAAATGCACTACGGATTATGAAGGGAGAGCATTTTCCTGCCGATTTACGCGAGGCAGGCGAAACCGCAGCCTGGCTGCATGACTTGGGGCGCTTCAGCCAGTTCCGAAAGTACGGCACGTTCAGTGACCGAGTTAGTGTGAACCATGCGCTACTCAGCTGCGCCGAGGTTCTGCGCCTAGGTTGGCTCGACGATTGGTCCGCCCAAGATCGCAACCGCATTCTTCGGGCTATCGAATGCCACAATATGCGCGACATTCCTGAGGGGCTGTCGACGGAGGAGCAGTTACTCTGTTACCTGGTGCGCGACGCAGACAAGCTCGATATTTTCACGGTGTTAGACAAAGCTATTGAAACGAACTATCTCGAGACGCACCCCGAGGTTTACTGGGGCCTACCATTCCGTGCACCGCCGTCCGACAGAACGGTGGCATCCATCCTAGACGGGCGCAGTGTAGACTATGCCGATATTGGCTCATTTGCAGACTTCATCTTCATTCAAGTAGCTTGGTGCAACGGCGGCCTGCATTTTAACGAGAGCCGACGCATGGCGTTAGAGCGCAATGAGCTCGAGATTCGCCGCGACTATCTCTGCGACATTCTTCCCGAATATGCCGACACAATCGACCACTGCTGTGATGCTGCCGAAGCTGCGCTGAAACGGGGACTGTAAGCCATGGCCGACTCCAAATCCCGTCCTGCAAAAAAAAGAACTGCGGCACCCAAAAGCAAGCCGCGAGCCCGTCCGTTCCCACTAAAGCGGTACAAATCCTGGACACTGACGATACTGGCAGCCAGCGTGCTGATTTTCGGCAACTGGTTTGCCCATCAACCAGCAGCGGAGCGCAACCGCTACGGCGAGCTAACCCCCTTTATTGAATCGGTTGGTCTGATTACGGCCGGTCTGACCGACACCCTCGGTCTCACTGGGCGGGATGCCTCTGTACCTTATCTCTCGGAGGTGCCAGTACGCGGCCCCTTACCCTTTGGCGAACCCGAAATCACAGACCGTAATAAGGCACCGTCCTGGGTACTACTGAAGCGCAAAGGTTATTGGTCCGCCTGGGTGCCGGAGCTCCGTCATCCGCTATGGGTGGCCTATGCGGTACCAGTGCGCAAACTCTCCAACTACCCACAGCCACGTCCGAGCGGATTTGACAAAGATACTGCGGCAAAAAATTCGCCATCGTCTGGAGATTACACTGGATCGGGCTACGACCGCGGCCATATGGCACCTAATTATGTGATTGCTACCCGTTACGGCCGTGCTGCGCAGCTAGAAACATTTCTTATGAGCAACATATCCCCTCAGCGCCCCGGACTCAACCGTGGCCCCTGGAAGGACCTCGAGAAAATCGTAGCAGACGATCTGTCCGCCGCCGGCGACATAGTGTACGTCATCACAGGTGCTGTACCGAATCGCCGTCAGAAGCTTAAGAAAACCACTGTACGAATACCAGTTGGCTTCTATAAAATCATTGCCGCCGTCCACCGCGGCAGACTGCGTGTAATTTCAGCATATATGCCTCAAGACATCCGTTCTGACAAGCATCCTCGCTACACACTCTGTTCTGTGGATATGATTGAAGCCCTGACGGGACTGAATTTCTTCCCCACGCTTTCCGAAGAGCGCCAGCATACCCTCGAATCGGTCGAGCCGACGCGCTTCTGGCCTTTATGGAGTCTGTTCAAATGATTCTTCAGCCTCCCAACGAACGCCTCGCCATCGGTTTTGACACTTCGCTACGCTCGACGGGCATCGGTATAGTTCGGGCCCGCGGCAACAGCTACAGTCCGATCTATTTCGCCCCTGTTCACGTACCTGCCACGCGCCCGATGTCCGAGGCACTCCTCATATTGGACAAGGAAGTTGCCCGCGTCCTCGACGAATATAAACCCGCCGAAGCTGCGCTCGAAGGGGTCTTCTTCTTCAAAAATGCCAGAACCTCGATGATTCTCTGCCATGCGCGCGGCATCGTTGTCATGAACTGCGCCAAACGCGGCATTCCGATCTGCGAATATGCCCCGACGGACATCAAACGCGCTGTCACGGGGGTCGGTTCCGCAGAAAAGGCACAGGTACAGGCGATGGTCTCGCGCATTCTATCTATTCCTCCGCCGATTCAAAACGATGCAGCCGATGCCCTGGCCATCGCCATTGCCCATCTCAACCGTACCACTGGAGTACTAGCCAAAGTGCCGAAACTCCTCTAACGTTTCACATCCTTCCTCACAAGACTGCCATGATTTCCTCCCGACTGCTTCTTCCAGCGCTCTGCCTGATACTCCTCACCGCCGCTGGATGCCGCTCCAGCTACCGTGCCACCGCCGATGCGCTCGGCATGCCCAATGCCGAGCGTATTTTCGATAACAAAACCGTTACACTCCGAAACGGCGACAGCACCCTCGTATTTACCCCCGGTCTCAGGACGGCACGGATTAACGGCATTACCGTTTATCTCAACGACCCTGCCGGCCACAGCGACCTTGCGCCGCGCGACCGGGCAATGCTCCGCGCCATGCTGACACCAGGCCCAAACAAGAAACAGCTGAAAGTGCTAATTGATCCCGGCCACGGCGGCAAAGATATCGGTTGCCACGTCGAAAAAACCACCGAAAAGGCCATTGTTCTGGATATCGGCATCGAGCTGCAGCGTATTTTGACCGAACGCGGTCATTTAGCCCTCATGACGCGTACCGATGACACCTACCTGACGCTGGACGAACGCTGCGCCACTGGAGTCCGCACCAATCCCGATGCCTTCGTCAGTATTCATGTCAATTCCGCGGACAACCCCAAAGCCTCTGGTATCGAGGTCTATACACTCCCCTCCTATGGTGCCGAAGGTTCGTTACCCAACAGTCCTGCACGTGGCCCACTGGTCGGACATAATTCGCTAGACGAAGCCAACCGACTTGCATACCATCTGCAGGAGGAGCTTCTAAATGTCTCCATCCCCGCCCCAGCGGATCGCGGCGTGCGCCATGCCCACTTCAAAGTCCTGCGCGACACACCAGCCCCCGCCGTACTCGTCGAAACAGGTTTCATTACCCATGTCGGAGACTTCGCCCGCCTCAGCGATCCCGTACATCGTAAATGCCTGGCCAAAGCCATGGCCGATGCACTCGAAAAAGCGTTATGAGTAGCGTAGTACATTCGCATCAATGAACACTGAAAGACCCATAACGCGTAATCGTAGTAGCTGGCACCGCAAAACATTTTAGAAAACGTACCACACACCACTAGAAGCTTGTAGGAATATAGATCGAACGTCGAAAAAAGCCGAAGTTTATGCACGTTTAAGGCGCTTTTACAGCCCGTAGATATATCCCTACAGATTCCTAGACAAGACGGCACACTGTGTACACTGGGGAAATGCAAAAGAGGCTTTAAGAAGGGGTGCGTCCCCCTTCTCAAACAACTTCCGATATAAGCAAACCTTCCATTACACCGTTATATGAGCATTACCCCTCTGCAACCCCCATCCAGTTAAGCCTACGTCAGCTGCAGCGCATATCCCCCTTTCAAAGCTTCGCGCCGGCTTCAGACAACAACAAAATTTACTTATCCTCCCCACCCCTTCCTCTTTGGGTTTCCCAACTTCTCACCATCGGCTGGCTGTTTTACGTGGAAACGGCGATTTGTTTTGCCGAAAGGAGGTGCTTGTGTTAAACTATCATGCGTTATGGCACAATTTGACTACACAGCGCTGAACAGACAGAAAGCGAAGGTTACGGGAACGATTGACGCTCCGGACCGTCGCGGGGCACTGTCGGTGCTGATGGCTAAAGGGCTGATGCCGCTAGCCGTCAGAGAAACGGCGGGAAACATCGGTACTGCTACCAAATCCGCCACTTCCAGCTCTTTCTGGAAGTTCTCTTCTGGTCCGGCAAAAAAAATGAAGCCCGCCGAAGTGCTGTTATTCACATCCGAACTCGCCGATTTAATTGAGGCGGGCATGACTCTCGGGGCAGCGCTAAACGCCTTGGCGAATCAAGGAAATCCGAACGACGGCATCTGTGTGGTATCCGCAGATTTGCGCGACCGCATTATGCGCGGCGAAGCGTTTTCCGATGCTGTCGATGCTCATCCGCACTCCTTTCCGGCCATTTACGGCAACATGGTCCGTGCTGGCGAAGCCTCTGGAGCCATGGTCGAGGTTTTGCATCGGCTGACGGAGCATTACGAGCGCTCGCAGTCAATGAAGAGCAAAATTGTTTCTGCCCTCACCTATCCGTGCATCGTACTGCTTATCGGCGTGGTGGCCGTGGTTTTTGCCATGGTCAAAATTGTACCGCAGTTCTCAGAGCTTTTCAAGAGCATGGGGCAGGAACTACCCGTGCCGACCCGCATTCTAATGGCCATGAGCGACGGACTCATTAAATACGGACTATTTTACGCGGTCGGCATTGTCATCGCCGTCATTGCTCTGCGCAAATGGAGCCAGGGTGCTGGCCGTGCTAAATGGGACAGTCTAAAGCTAAAAATGCCGCTCATCAGAGGTATCATCGCCTCTGGTGCCTACGCCTCGCTAGCCTATACATTACAAACGCTGTTATCCAATGGTGTTAATGTACTAAACGCCCTAAAGATTTCCGAAGAAACTAGCGGCAATGTCATTATTGGTAACGAATTGCATCGGGCGCGCGAGCGCGTCACAGACGGCACTACCATCTCTGGTCCTCTGGCCCAAAGCGGTGTTTTCCCGCGGATGATGACCGACATGATGGCCTTGGGCGAACAAACTGGCAACCTGCCGACCGCCCTCGGCCACATCGGCAAACGCTACGAAGCAGAGCTTAACCGAAACATCAAAGTCTTTACCACGGCACTGGAGCCGCTGCTAATTTTCTTCGTCGCCATCGTGGTCGGGTTTGTTGCCATCGCCATTCTGTCGGCGGTCTTCTCCGCGACCTCCGCCATGGGCCAATAAACCGCCTGACATCACTTACACAAAGGAAACAACTCATGAATATGCTCAAAAAACAGCACCGCGCCGGCTTCACCCTAGTGGAATTGCTTCTCGTGATTACAATCCTCGGCATTCTCGGTGCCGTGGTGGTAACCAACTTCGGCGACGTGGGCGGTGACGCAAAAAAAACCGCAACCCAGCAGTCTATCATCTCCATCGGCCAGGCCTGCGATGTCTACCGCATGAAGACTGGCCGCGGCTACCCCAAGAGCCTCGATGTACTGACGCAAGGCATTAACGATGACGAACCGCTGCTGAAGGCCGGCGCGCTCAATGATGCCTGGGGACAGCCCTTTGAATACAAGCTCGAAGGTAAGCGCTACTCCATCCGTTCTGCCGGTGCCGACGGCATCATGAACACCGAAGACGATATCACCGACTAAAGTTATCGCGGTGGAGAAGCAAGCCATGGAGCGTACCACACAGCTTGATATTCAGGGCCGCGGCCCCGTCTGCGCCTCTCGCGGTGCTGTTCTGGGATCCCTGCTACCGAAAGAAATCGACGGATTGCCAGTCCTAGCGGCCATCCTAAACAACGATGTTGTCGCCCTAGATTCCCCGGCAGCAGTCGATGGCACCCTCCGTCCCCTGACGCTGGCAGATGAAGAGGGTTGGCAGGTCTACCGCCGTACCCTCTGTTTCATGTTGGCAAAAGTACTGTACGGGCATTTTCCATCCACCAACTTCCGTATTCGTCAAAGTTTTGGCCACAATGCCCTGTACTGGACATGGGATATTCCATCAGAAGACCGTCAAGTCAAGACCGCAGAGCTACGTTCCAGACTGGCCAAACTGATTGCCGCCGACCTGCCGATAACCCGACGCATTGTGGGGTACGAACAAATTCTGGCACTTTTTGCAGCACGCGGCCAGACGGACAAAATTCAGCTACTGGCGCACCGCAATCCGCCGTACTTAAGTCTGGCCGACTGCGACGGCTTCTCCGACCTGCCACAGGGCATCCTGACCATCCGTACAGGCGTACTGCGTCTATTTGACCTCGTACCGCTGCGGGACGGCTTTGTGCTGGAATTTCCCGGCGTGAAGACACCGACCGTACTAGACCCGATGCCCCCCTACGATTTTCTCTTCGATATCTACGCAGAACATCTGCGCTGGGGCGAAATCATCGGCATCCGCAGCGCCGGAGAACTCAACGCCGCCGTGGAAAACGGGACAGTCTCCGATGTCATCAACACCGTCGAGGCCCTGCACGAAAAATGCCTAGGAAATATTGCTGACACCATCGCGCTTCGCGTACCTCGCCCCCACATCATTCTGGTTGCTGGTCCCAGCTCCGCTGGCAAAACCACCTTCTCAATGCGCCTCTGCACCCACCTGCGCGTCCTCGGGCTAAAACCCACGCTGATTTCCACCGACAACTATTTCATTGGTGACGAAAAAAATCCCCGCGATGACAAAGGCGAGCTTGACTACGAGCACATCGATGCCATCGACCGCCCACGCTTCAATGCCGACCTCAAGAAGCTTCTGAACGGCGAAACTATCCCCGTGCGCAAGTTTGACTTCTTTCGACACGAAGGCTACGACTCAGACAGCACGTTATCCCTAGACGGCCCCCGCGGGATTCTAGTCATCGAAGGCATTCATTCCCTAAATCCAGCCCTCACACCCACTCTTCCGCGCGAAGAAAAGTTCCTCATCTACGTCAACGCCCTCACCCAGCTCGCACTCGATCGTAGCAACCGCATATCGACAATCGACAACCGTCTATTGCGACGCATGGTGCGCGACGGTCAGTTCCGCGGTCGCTCCCCACTCGAAACCTTGCGTCTCTGGCCTAAGGTCCGCGCTGGCGAAGAACGGTGGATATTCCCCTTCCAGCAATACGCCGATGCCGTCTTCAATACATCCCTGGACTACGAAATTCCCGTTCTGAAAACCCTAGCCAAACCACTGCTCAATCAGATTAAACCGCATCACCCTGAATATACCCTAGCCCGGCGCCTCTCCTGCTTCCTACAAAACTTCGCCCAAATGCCGATGGAAGACGTCCCCACCAATTCCATCCTCCGCGAATATCTCGGTGCCTCCCGTCTGAAATATGCCTAATATTGCATAGCCCTATTCCTTTACCTGATCCACACGGAGACCTCCCTACTATGAGCCAACCTCTTATCGGACGCCTGGTTGCAGGCGATGAATCCCTGGTACGCAAAGCTTACGAAGCCTTTGAAGCGCAGCCGATTACAGAGACCCGTCTTACGGACTGCAAAGAACCCTTCGGCACCGAAGAAACCACCCTCGGCGGCACCGAAAGCGCTAAAGGTGTCGGCACCTTCGAGCGCAAACACCATCCCGTACTCACCCTCGGTCCCTCCAAAATTCCAGGCTGGTGGATTCATCGAAGCGACCTCGCCGAACAACTCAATATCAAAGTTTCCGTCCGTAATGTCTGGACCAGTGCCCGCAACATCGTCCTCCGAGCTGGTTCCCCGCACAATTACCTCCGCATGGTCGAACACATCATCGCCCTCCGCCTCGGTCTGGGCGTAGACAACATGTGCCTCAGCATCGAAGGCGGCGACCCGCCCCTCTTCGACCGATCCAGCCTCGACCTTGTAGAAGCAGTCAATCGTGCCGGCATCGTCGGCACTGGCCGTCCCGCCCGCTATGTCACAGTGAAGGAACCCGTGACCATCTGCGGCACCCGCGGCGACTTCGTAACCCTCCTTCCCGCCGAAAAGGGCGACAAACGCATGCACCTCGACGTAGCCATCGACTGGAACACCGTTATCGGACAGCAGCGCATCCAAGTCGACCTTACCCCCGACACATTCACTTTCGGTGCAGGTGCACGCACCAATGCCACCCAAGCGCAATACCTCTTTTCCAAAACCGTCGGCAAGCTCTTCGCGGATGTCCGCAACATGGGCTACACCAAAGACAACATCCTCATCCACGGTAAAAAAGGCTTCGTTACCGAGCCCCGTCCTGACTTCAGCCTGGGCGAAGGGCGCAGTAGCGAACCCGTCTGGCACCGAACAATGCTCGACCTCGTCGCAGCCATCGCCCTCATCGACCGCGGACGTTTTATCGGCACCGTAAAATCCTACCGTGCAGGCCACACGCTCGATGTGCGCCTCATGACCCTCCTTTATATGCTCGACCTGCTCGAAACCGTCGAGTAACTCCCCCAAAAGCACCCGCTGCCCAACGAAAGGAGTCCTTTTATGGCACAGCAGAAAACCGTTCTCTGGTGGATGCGCGGCGACGAAAACTACTCCCGCAACCGCGTTTACATCGCCCTCTTTAAAGAACTCGGCTGGAAAGTCGAACTTTTCAAACCCAAAATCTGCAAACTCGGCGACATCGAATACGCTCTCCGCTTCCCGAACAGCAAGCCCGACCTCGTCTGGGTCGGTGTCTGCCGCCAGAGAGATATCGCCGCCGCCTGCCGATGGGCCCACAAACGCGGCATCAAAGTCGCTTTTGACCCCATGATTTCCGCCTGGGACAAAAAAGTCCTCGAGCAGAAAAAGTGGAAAGCCGAAGAAGGCCGCGCCATCCGTCTCAAAAAGAAAGAGACGAAACTCTTTGCGATGCCCGACTTCATCCTCTGCGACACCTCCTGTCACGCGGACTTCTTTCATAAACACCTCAGTGTTCCCCGCGAAAAGCTCCGCGTCCTCTTCACCGGCACCGACGAGAAAGTCTTCAAACCCGCCGCCGAAGGCGAAGACCCGCCTCACGACCCCAAGGCACCCCTCCGCATCCTCTACCATGGAGCCTACCTACCCCTCCACGGCATGGAAACAATCGTCGAAGCCGCTCGCCGCACCCAAGATCTCAATATTCACTGGGATCTGCTCGGCTGGGGTGCCTACAAAGCACCGACTGAAGAGCTCGCCAAAGGGATTACCAACATCACCTTCCTAGACAAAGTGCCCTACACGGAGGTCCCCCGCGTCATCCGCACCGCCGACATCGTCCTTGGCGTCTTCGGCACCACCGAAAAAGCCTCTCGTGTCATCGGTAATAAAATCTACGAAGCCATGGGCTGCTGCCGTCCAGTAATCAACGAATACTGCACCGGCTACCCGCCCGCCGCCAAGGACTGCCCCGCCATCACCTTTATCCCAGCGGGCGACCCCCAGGCACTCGTCGATGCCATCGTCCCTTGGATTGATAAGCGTGAAGAACTCCAAAACCTCCGCAGTATTGCCTACGGATTCTTTGAAAAACACCTGTCCATGCGCGTCATCAAACAACAGCTGGCAGATATCCTGAACGAGTTTGGATGCTGATGCAGCGACATTCCATGACAGATTCTCACCGACGGGCACCCAAACGGCGCCCGTCGGGCATGCTAACCGCAGCCCTTGTTGCCGCCCTCGCTATAACCTGCTTCCCAGGTTGCCGGATGATGAACGGCACCGAATTCAGTGCCCCGACCCTACCAACACCTGTCACCGCCACCTTCCGCGACGGCGTTCTCCTGCGCGGCCAGAGCCCAGAATACCCGTTGCCGATGGCTTCGATTACCGCCTCTTACGAATGGTTGGACCGTCTGACAGATCTTCTGGGCGGACCCATCACCTACGAACGCGTCCGCTCGCTGAAAAAGCCGACAGACCCTGGCAAACCCGTTTCCGCAACAGTGCCCCCCCACGGCCTCCGCAGTCTCCTCTCCCGCCTCAGCGGGAATCACCCCTCTGGTGCTCATATCATCGACTGCTACCGCCTAACCGACCGCTACGGAAACGAACGGCTGATTTACCTCGATCCCTATGCTGGCCACACCGCCCCCGATGCCCCCGAAGGCCTCCGCCTCCGTCCCCCGCACAAATAAGCACCCGAAAGCGCTTCGGCGTTAGTCAGCAAGGATACCAGTCCGCTTTTTAAATGGGGGTGTGGGGCAGCCCCACCCTCAATAGTTCTTTATTCACTGTTCGCTATTCACTATGTCTTTTTCCGTCGTCATCGTCAAAGACACCCTCAAAACCGGCCGCAACACCGACCGCGCAACCGCCGTCCTAGCCAACGCGCTCAACACCCGCGGCTTCCGCGTCTCCGTCCTCACGCTCCAATCCTCCCGCATCCCCTACGCCGTCACCTTCGATGCTGGAATCATCTGCTACAGAATCCGTCCCCCGCGCCTACTCTACCGTCTCCGCTTTCTTAATAAACTCTTCCTCCGTACCACCGCCGGGGCATGGATTCTCCGTTGGCTTCTCCCCTTCCTCGATCTCACGCTCGGCACCTCCCGCCGCGTCCAAAAACGCCTCCGCGAACTTGCCCCCGACATCGTCCTTTCCTCCGGATCGGACGAAGCCGTACTACTCACCTATGCAGGCCCCCTCGGACTTCCCTTCATTCAAATGTTCCACCTCTATCCGCCGGCCTACTTTGCAAACGGCAAACTGCAGCGTATCCCGCGATTCATTCGGGCCCTACATCAAGCCGAGGCCTGCCAAGTCCTCCTCCCCTCCCACCGGGAAATGCTCCGAAACAAAATCTCCGCACCAATCGAAGTCATCGGTGATGCCATTCCCTATCCCACCGACGAACCCCTCCCCCCGCCCGAACGTCGTGAAAAAACAATTCTTTACGCTGCCCGCTTCGGCCGAGATAAAAATCAGCTCACACTCCTCGAGGCCTATGCCAAGCTCGGCGACACCGACTGGACCCTCTGTCTTTACGGCACTGGCACGCCCGAGTGGGAAAATAGCCTCCGCCGCCGGGCTGCCTCACTAAACATCGCCCACCGCGTACAGTTCTTCGGCATCGATCGCGTACCTCGGCCAGTTCTCTCCCGTGCTGGTATCTGTGCCTTCCCCTCCCTCTCCGAAGGGTTCGGTCTAGCCCTCGCCGAAGCTATGTGGTGCGGCCTCCCCTGTGTCGGCCTCGCCACCGCCCCTGGTGTCTGTGAACTTATCACCCACGAAGCCAACGGCCTTCTCGCCCCCACCCCCGATGCAAATGCCCTCTCAACCCAGCTGCGCCGCCTAACGGACAGCCCCGACCTCCGAATCCGCCTCGGTATCACCGCCGCCAAATTCGCAAGAGCAACCTATAGCGCAGACCGTATTGCTCAACAATGGGAAGATTTGCTCCTTTCAACCCTCAAATTGGTCAAAAAAACACCTCAAACCCCTTAAAAACAGGCCTTTTGAAAACTTTTTACGTACAGAAGCCTGTCATTGCAACTTTTTGCTTGCATTCTGAACAGCAAAACCCCATAATAGAAGCATTCCGTGCGGGTGTTCCGTTGCGGTGACACACAAAACAAGGAGTTTACTCACATGGCCAAGACCACCAAGCCCATGACCAAAGCCGAAATGATTAACGCTCTCTCCGCGGCGACCGACTACACTAAGGCTTCCATCGAAGAAACCTACGCCGCACTCCTCGACCTCATCGCCCAGGAAACCAAAAAAGGTGCCTTCACCCTTCCTGGCCTGGGCAAGTTTACCGTGGTACAGCGTAAAGCCCGCATGGGCCGCAACCCCGCCACCGGCGAACAGATGAAAATCGCCGCCAAGAAGACTGTCAAGTTCACTGTCTCCAAACTCATCAAGGACAAAGTCCTCGGCTAATAACTGCCGCCGCAGCGATATACAAAAACACGGAAGCCCCCGCTTCCGTGTTTTTTTTAGGCTCTCCGTATTAATAAATGGACAAAATAGACGATAACAACTCCATGCAATATCTTTTTACAAAAATCCATGGTAGACGCTTTTAAAAACAAACAACATGTTCGTAGCCATTAGAACCCCATAATTAACAGACCGATAACTTACTTCATGGAAAACATTTAAAATAAACCCCTGTCCATTACACAGCGAGACATGTCCAGCCGATACACTTTTTACCAGGAGCCTGTTATGATATATCTACGGGCTGCAAAAAGCGCCTTAAACGTGCATAAACTTCGGCTTTTTCAGTCATGCAGGGGCCACTGTACGCCTTTAAAATCCTCGGTTCTGTCCCCTTCTTTCATTTTTTTCGCCTGTCGCATCGATACCCCTACAGGCTCCTAGCAGACACCTCCTACAGGGTTACGACACCTAAACAACACGCTATATTCCCCACGCCAAATGCCCGTCGGCAAAAAATCTCCAAAGAACTCCCGCAAGCCGATAGATTTCATACGCTTATACTCGAACCTCAGTTATCTTCCGCCCTTTCACCCAATGCGCAGAGATCCCTCCACCTGCTCGCACACCTACATCCGTGGGAAAATGTCCGTTTTTTTGGTATGCCGCCTGTATTTTTATTCGCTTTTTAGGTGATGTGTGCTATAATGCACTTATGCAGGGGCAAAAATTCAAACAATGGACATGCCGCGGTCGGACATTGACCTTTGACCGCCCGGCTGTGATGGGCATCATCAACGTGACGCCCGACTCTTTTTACGCAAACAGCCGCGCTCTGGAAACGGATGTTGCCGTTGACCGCGGGGTCGATTTTTTCCGTGACGGGGCACGCATCCTCGATATCGGCGGTGAATCGACCCGTCCGGGTGCCGAGCCAGTCACGCCCGAAGAGGAAATTCGGCGCATTGTACCAGTCATTACTGCACTCCGAAAACGCTGCCCAGAAGCTTTCCTATCCGTCGACACACGACATACCGCTGTGGCTGCGGCTGCATTAGAGGCAGGGGCGGATATTCTCAACGATGTTTCCGCCTGCGAGCCTGATGCGGGCATGTGGAACCTGGCCGCCGCCTCAGGTGCCGGTTACATTCTAATGCATGCCCGCGGTAATCCCAAAACCATGGACAGCCTCACCGATTACCGCAATGTAACAGACGATGTGTTGCAAACGCTGCTGGATACCGCTGCCCGCATGGAAAAGCTCGGCATTTCGTCTGAACAGATTGCCTTTGACCCAGGGCTTGGCTTCTCAAAAAATCATGCAGGTTCACTGGCCCTGCTCGCCGATACCCGCCGTTTTGCCAGCCTGCCCTACCCCTATCTCGTTGCTGCTTCCCGCAAGCGTTTTCTTGGTGAAATCACTGGCCGAGCCGAAGCTGCGGAGCGAGGCCCTGCTAGCGTGGCCGCAGCCCTCTGGGCCGTCACCGAAGGGGCGGACATGGTTCGCGTACACGATGTCCGCGCCACTGCCGACGCACTGAAGGTCTTCCTAGCGGCCAAGGAGGCACGCCGTGAATGATACTGGCATAATTTTAGATATCCTTGCTGCCTGGTGGCCGAATCTGCTGGATGTGCTTCAAATTCTTCTGCTGACCGCGGGTGTCTATGCTGTTCTTCGCTTTCTCCGGGGCACCCGTGCAGCCCAGATGCTGTTAGGTGTCGGAGCTATGGGACTGGGCATCTTTCTGATTACTTCCCTGCTCGACCTAGATGTTGTATCCGTTGTTTTGCGCTGGGTCTCCCTCTTTATGCTACTGGCACTGCTAGTGGTCTTTCATCCCGAAATCCGTCGCGCGCTGTCGCTACTGGGCCGTTCCGCCTACATACAACTCCTGCAAGGACGTATTCCAGACACACCCGTAGACCGCCTAGTACACGCATCGCGCAAGCTGGCCGACCGCCGGCTCGGGGCCCTAATCGCTGTCGAACGGTCCGTATCGCTCGACCGCTGGTGTGAAACTGGCATCCCGTTGGATGCCTTAATCAGCGAAGAGTTGCTTCTCTCCATTTTTACGCCCCCGTTGCCGCTCCATGACGGCGGCATTATCCTGCGCGACAGAAGAATCCGCGCGGCCCACTGTATCTTCCCGATTGATAATGAATTGGGCATCCATGGCGTAGGAACCCGACACCGTGCAGCTATCTCCCTCTCGTCCGAATGCGATGCCCTCGTAATTGTCATCTCCGAGGAACGCGGCAAAATCTCCGTGGCCCGCGAAGGCAAACTGATTCGTGATGTCTCCGATCGCGACCTGGGGCGACTGCTCCGAGCCGCCTTTGTTCCCCCAGACGAACAACATTCCTTCTTCCGGGCGGTCTTTGGCCCCCGTTTTCGCATTCCATGGTTCCTGAAACCCTTTGTCGGGAAATCACCTGAACTCGCGAGAAAGGAGTCTGGCAATGAGTAAACATTCCCCCCGGAGTATCGCGAAGCCCCACAGCCACAAAACGCACGAAATATCCCGTACAATCCTTCCTGACCCGTTACCCGCGGCCGAACCGATTCCGCCGCCAGCTCCCCGCTATCCACTTCCCGAAGCTCGTCCAGAATCCAAGTTTTTTTCTTCAGATGTGCCCACGGAGCCGTCCGCTACACTCCCTACCGGACAACAAGAAAGCGATGAAGGCAGCCGAACTGCTGCCGACGGCACAGCTGCAGGCCACAGTCGACTCTATCGGCTCTTCTGCATGGATTTAATCCGAAAATCCGCGGCATTGGTCATTGCCCTCATTGTCTTCTTTGGCATCCGCCAATCCACCAGTTATCGTCAGGCCCTGACACTCTCCGTCGAAGCAGAAATGTCCGATGGGAGCCGCGCGCTGACTGGCATTGAGCCAAATCTGGTCACTGTCACCTTCCGGGGATCCGAAGACGAAATCCGCCGTCTGGCACTCCCTGGTACCGAGCCGCCGCGCATCCGGCTGCAGCTTCAGCAACCACCAACCAATGCCTCCCAACAAGATATCCGCCTCTCTCGGCGCGATGTTACCTGCGCCGAAGGTCTGCACGTCGTCTCTATCTCCCCCGCCTCGGTTGTGGCGTATTTCGACACTAGCGACACACGAACATTTCCAGTGGAAGCCCCTAAACTAATTAATGTCCCCCACGACTGCACTGTCAGTGTTACGCTGAACACCTCCGATGTCGAGCTGACTGGCTCACGCGAACGCATGGACGAACTCGCCCTCCGCAAAATGCCACTAAAAACAGCACCACTCGACCTTTCCAACCGCACTGGCGACTTTAAAACCGTCCTTCGCGTGTTACCGCCAGACGGCAAAGGTGGTTGGGGTCTCCGCCCCGATACCGTCCGCGCCGAAGTTCGCATCGTCAGTGAAGAAGTCAGCCGCACGTTACACGACATCCCCGTCCGTATCATTCAATCCCATTCCGGCATCCGCTACGTCCCCGAGCGAGATACTGTGGATATCACCGTCACTGGCTCGCGCAGCGAAATCGCGTCCCTAGACAAATCAGCACTCATGGCCATTATTGCCGAACCCGACGGAGCCGAAGGCAGACGGACGCTTGCCGTACCACACATTTCCTTCCCTTACACCAATCGTGTCAGCCGTCTGACCGTGACACCGCCGCACATCTATCTAACCCCCCAGTCCGAATCCGATGTCAGCCCCGACCCGGAAACCAACAATACCACCAGACAACCGAAGGCCAACAAAAAAACAACCGCTCCGGCTTCCGACGAATAGCCCCCCGCCAGCAGCCTCCCAGTCGCGCCCCTTTTTGCCTTATAACACTGTTTCTCATTAACCTGCCTATGAAACCTTCACCTCTCCAGCGCCGTTGGTTTGCCGGTGCCGCCGTCAGCTTAATTCTCGCTGCTGCCGCCGCCCTCCTGACCGATGCCGTCCTGGCGCGAATCGGTCTGGCTGACCGTCCACTCTTCAGCGAATCGGCCCCCATGCTTTCCGAACGCAGCCGCGCCATTCTAACCGATACAGACGGCACCCTTGGCGCCGTCTGCCTCATGCCCAGCGATGCGCCCAATGCAGCCCCTGTCGGACGGCTTCTCCGAATTTTTGCTGGACTTTCCAAACAACTTGCAGGTGCCGACATCCGCGTAATCTATGCCGACCCAAGAACCGATCCGGCGGCCGCTGCCCAATGGATGGCGCGCGGTGCCGAAGGCCTCGGCATCCTTATTCACCGCGCCGGACGCAGCGTATTCGTTCCCGAATCAGCACTCTGTGACCACGAGGGTCGCTTCGATGCCGCCGAAGCAGAACCAGCCCTAGCTGCTGCTATTCTCCGGATGGGACGTCCGGACGGTATTCCTGTTGTCTGGCTTACTGGGCATGGTGAACCTGACAGCGCAGATACGCACGTCTCTGATGGGTTCTCTGCCCTACGGCGAACGCTCGAAAACGAAGGTTTTGCCATCCGCCCCTGCGGTCTGACTGGACCGAACGCTGAAAAAGCCCTGCCGCAGCCCCCTGGGCTGCTGATTATTGCCGAACCTCGCTATCCTGTCACCGTAGCAGAGCGCATTCTTCTGTCCGACTGGCTGGACCGGGGAGGACGTCTACTCTGCCTCATGCCTGCTACAGGCGATGCTGGTCTAGCACCGCTTCTGGAGCGTTGGGGCATCCGCTTGGGTACCACCCCCCGCCTTCCCCGCTCCCTCAGTACCGTCGGCAGCGGCATGACCCGCACCCTCAACAAGGAGCATGCTGTCACCCGCGAACTAGCCGGCAGAGCCCTGGTGGAGTTTACTGCTCCACGGGCCATTCTTCCTGCAACCGGCACCCCTGACGGAAGCTTTACCCCGCTGGCGACTCTAACCGTTTCACGTCCAGACAAGGCCGGCGCAGCATCCGACAGCGAACCCATCACCCCCCTAGCTGCCGCCGAACGTGGAGGCACGGCTGGTACAGATTTAGCCTTCCGCCCCGGCCGTCTGGTTGTTGCTGGCGAAGCAGCATTCCTCAAAAACCGCCATCTGCTCAATCACGCCTCCGCCAATCGAGACCTTGCCGCCAATATTGTCCGCTGGCTGGGTAGCCTACCAGGTAGCGGAGCGCCTGGATCCGCCAATATTGTCAGCATTGGCCAGACATCCCGCGAATGGCGCATGGACCGACTAATTTCAGTACTGATTCTTCCGGCACTTATCTGTCTAATTTTATGGCTGTTCAACCGGAGGCGTGTATGAATTTCCGCAGAACTGTCCCTTCCCTCGGCCTACTCGTCCTACTACTGGCCGGCACCCTCGTTGCCCTGCGGATTCTCCGCCCTGCGGACGAACGTATCGATGCTCCGCTTTTCCCACTAAATCCAGAACAAATTGTGCGGATTGATTGGACCGTCTTCGACGCTGACGGCCAGCCGCTGCCGACACCAATGAGCCTCCGCCGCGAGGAAGATACCTGGTACATGGATGCCCCATTCGCTGGCGCGGCCTGTGACAGCAATGCTGTTGCTGCGATGCTAGATGCCGCCCACGCTCTGCGGGTCGTCAGTCTTCCCTCCGGCCCAGGGGCAAATGCATTTACCGCCGTCCGTCGGCTAACACTCAGCTCCGCCGATGCCTCAGTCTCCTGCGATTTTGCCGCGACAGCCCCGCTGACACTCTCGGAAGTGCTGGCCCGCCTTCCCTCTGGTAAAACAGTACTGACCGATGCCGCCACCCTAGGGCGACTGCCTGTGTCAGCATCGACTCTCCGAACGAGAACGCTGCTACCTGTCGCCCCAGAGCGCATCCTGTCGCTAGACTGGCGTACCCCAGGCCAGCCATACTTTAGAGTCCAACAGTCCGCTGTCGGCGCGTGGAACGTTACGCTCCCCTTCCCAATCGAGGTCCGTCGAACGGAAGCGCTCCGCGCCCTCCGGACCCTGACCGCAGAGGGGACAGTTCAGAGCTACGTTTTCCCCGCGGACGATTATCCGACCGCCCTGCGCCCGACCGTCCCCCCACTCTCCGCATCGGCCGAATCGCGCCTAATGCCCTACGGACTGGATGAAGAATCCGCCCTGCGTATTTCCATCCGCATCCGCGGCTATGCCGCCCCTATTACACTCCGCCTGGGCAAAGCCGTTCCGGGAAGTAGCGGACACATCTATGCACTGATGAACCGTTTCCGGGCCGTTGTCACCGTCCCTGAATCGATTCGCAACATTTTTGAAAGCAACGGGCCCTTCATCACGGACTATCGTAACATTCCAATCTTTAGCGATGCTGACTCCGCCACCCGGCTGACCCTTCGCACAAATACAGAATCCGAAGCCGTCCAACTGAGCCGTACCGACGGACGCTGGCGTTTCACGCTGCCCGCCGACCTGCCCGCCGACAGTGTTGCCGTTAGAAAGCTGCTGAAAAATCTCTCCGAGCTGACGGGTGACCTCGTTGGAACGGGAGCTCCCGATGCGCCCCCCTTCGCGATACTGACTGCTGGCCGAGCCACTGGAGACGATGCACGAATCTGCCTCTACGACTCCGATGACGAAGGCATTATCCGCGTCTTTCGTGCCGATACCCACCGCCTCTTTCACGTCCGCCGCACACCCCTGAGCGGCATTCTACCCGACACCGATGCCGCCTTGAAACTCATTGACCGCACCATCCTCTCCGAAGCGGCAGGGACCATCCGCCGAATTGCAGTAGACCGCCGCGACGGTCGCTCGAGCATCCTAACGCGTGCCACGCAGACCGATGAATGGAACATTGAGTATCCTGCCGGTTCCTACGGTGTACCCTCAGTCACAGAATCCTGGCTCAATGCATTTGCCGCCCTATCCGCAGAACGCATCCTCTGCAGTAGCGCCGACTCCGAGTCTCTACGAAAATATGGCCTCGAAACGCCCGAGTTGCGCCTAACACTCGATTTGGATGGTGCCAACGGACTTCGCCGCATCCTCTCCGTCGGCCCGTCCAATCCAGTTACAGGCCGGGCCCCCGCAGCCGTCCGCGGCCGTCCAGTCATTTATGAACTTTCCGCCGATACCCTCCGCCTTCTGCGCCAAATCCCCTTCGCAACAGCCCCCCTCCGCTGATATTCCTGCATTTCATAAAAATGTCGATAACCTATATGTGCAGCGGCTTTGAGAAAGAAAGCGAATAAATTCTCTATTACAGAAAATAAATTGCGGGAAA
>SAMEA104404097__coassemble_900_pt1 | contig 26583 bp, 17 predicted proteins | sample SAMEA104404097__metabat2_high_PE_096 | metagenome-assembled genome bin SAMEA104404097 (sample SAMEA104404097) | Balaenoptera acutorostrata | reverse complement strand
CATATATATATAATATTGTCAACGATTGAATTAAGAATTTTTAAACAGCCTCTACGTAATTGAGGCCCTGAGAAAGCCCTGTAAGAATACGCGATAAGAGGGTGCGCCGAGTGGCGCACCTTGCTTATACACGTTGCTCTTACGAAATTTCTCAGGTTTCAATTACGCAACTATGTACTGCAGGATGCAGTAAAATGAATTAAAGACATCACGGATATGTGGTCCGCTTCGTGCGATAATGTAGCAAAGCGCTCCTCAAATAGCAAATAAAAACATTAACATAAACAAATCTCAGGTAAAAATACACAACGAATCAAATCATCCAACACATCAAAACAATTAATCATCCAATAGGCGATATTTGAATTCCTAAGCCATCTTGTTCATTCGATTTCACGCAACCTCGGAAACTTTATTGCCAAATTTTAGAGCGAATGCAAAATGCCACCACAACCCGAATATTCTTCGCCAACGTTCGCAAAGAAAATCACCCCGGTGCTATTCGTTCCAGGAGACGCATACTGTGCAAAAGGCCTCTTCTTCAGCATCTGTGGTGCCCCATTAAATCATAGCGTAAAACCGATACCGAGGAGACTTGTGCCATTGCTGTCACGATGAACACTGGGTGTCGTTGAAGTTTGTCGTAAGAGTCGATAGGATGAGCTATGGATGTCGGCCGACGTTCATAGCATACGTCGGCCGACGTACATGGTGTATGTCGGCCGACGTACATAATGTATATCGGCCGACATTCAGAAATTATTCAGACAGAAGATACCAATCAGGCTCAAAGCAGAAGGTTGGAGGAGGTGAAGAATTCCCTCGGGAATGACCTACAGATTCTAAGGAAGCCCCCGCAAAAAATGTCAGATAGAATGAAGCCTGGTCTCGGAGCAAAAAAATCCTGCATAACTCGCTTAAAATATTGACAGAATCTGTCCGTTGCCGAGAAAAAGCGCTGGCAGCGAAAAAAACGCTTGCATTGAGGTGCTGGTTATGGCATAATTTGCCCCATCTTTTCCAGGAGAGGTGGCCGAGTGGTCGAAGGCGCAAGACTGGAAATCTTGTGTACTCCTTGTGGGTACCGTGGGTTCAAATCCCACCCTCTCCGCCAGTTTACGAGGCAGGCAATCCCGATTGGGGTTGCTCTTTTTTTGCCCATGAGACGCGAGGAACCGTATCCGCTGCGGCAGTTCCTCACCGCCACAAGCGTCTCCCTTATCATTTGGCTTCTTTGCCGCAGGATGCCGACACCGATGCACGCATTTTCTCCCGCGGATACGGTGAGAGCTGTGCTATAATAAGGGATGTTATGGAAGAGCAAGCAAAGCCAAAACGTGTTGTTGTCATCGTGGGCCGTCCGAATGTCGGAAAGTCCGCCCTGTTTAACCGTATTGCGAACCGTCGTATTGCGATTGTTCACGACCAGTCGGGCGTGACGCGCGACCGCATCGTTCGGGAAGTCGCCTGGCACGATGAGTCGTTTCGCCTGGTAGATACTGGCGGCATCCGTCTTTTTGATGGTACCCGTGAGGCGGACACCATTGAGATGGCGGTCCGCGAACAGGTGGATGTGGCGATGGCCGATGCCGCTGCCGTGATTCTGGTGGTGGACGTGCTCGCTGGCATTCAGCCCGCAGACGAAGAGGTGGCGCGTCTAGTGCACAAGAGTGGACGTCCCTGTTTCCTAGCCATCAACAAGTGCGATTTGCCGCGCCACGAAAAGGGTACTGGCGATTTTGATCGCCTGCCTTTCCCGTCGTTTGCGGTCTCTGCGCAGCACAACCGCGGTGTGGACGATCTGATGGCGGAGGTTGTGAAGACGCTTCCGCCGAAGACCGAACAAGAATTGGCCGACGAGCAGAAGCCGCTGCGTGTGGCGATTGTGGGCCGCCCGAATGCGGGTAAGAGCAGTTATATCAATCGACTGCTACGTAGCGATCGCGTGATTGTCAGCAATGTCGCTGGCACCACGCGCGACTGCGTGGATGTGCCCTTCACTATCGGCACTGGCGCCACGGCGCGTAACTACACACTGGTCGATACAGCTGGTATGCGCCACGTGCACAAAATCGACACCTCGGTGGAGCGCTTCTCGCTCTTTCGTAGCGAAGAGGCTGTGCGCGAATGCGATGTGGCGGTGCTCGTGATGGATGCCGAAATCGGCCCAACTACCCAGGATAAATTTATCGCATCGATGATTCAGCGCGAGGCCAAGGCCTGCGTGATGCTGATTAATAAGTGGGATCTCGCCCGCGCCAAGGGCTACACAGAAACGGCAGCCATTGATCATCTGCGCGAAATGCTCCCCTTCCTACGGCATGTGCCTGTCGTCTTCATGAGTGCCCAGGACGGCTATAACGTGCGCAATAGTATCGAAGCCATCGACCGCGTCGCCGGCAACCAGAAGCGTATCCTGCCGACGGGCATCCTTAATCGCACCATGGCCAATGCCCTCTCTAAAACGCAGATGCCGAGCAAAAACGGCCGCCAGCTGCGCTTCCACTATGTGACGCAGACGGGCGCGAACCCCATGATTCTACGCCTCTTCGTGAATGATGCGCGCTTGGTGGTAAAATCCTTTCAGGACTATATTATTCGCAACATTCGCGAGGCGTTTGACCTCGAAGGCGCGGCTCTCATCCTGCAGTTTCGCTCCCGCGTGAAAGTTGGCGAGAGTGACAAACGCCCCGGTGCTGACGGCGAAGCCGACACCCCCGATGGTGAGGCTGCAACAGAAGCGCCTCCGCGTCGTCGGCGTCCCGCCCCGCGCCCCGCGCGCGGCGGTAAATCTGGACGTGGTACCCGCGGCGGCGAACGCCCCTCGCTGGGTCGCGGCAAGAGCAACTTGACGCCCAAGTCGCGCCGCCCGAAGCGCTAATGTGCTAAAGCGCATGCGCGCTTCAGTGCGGGGCAGAGGTGCCCAACACTCCAGACAAACATCATACACCGGTGCTAGGGTAGGGCGTACCTTACGCTCCCCTCGGCATGCCCGCATGGCTTTTTGTGGGCGGTAAACGGCAACGGAACGAAACAAAATGGCGGAAGAAATACGACCGGAAGCGAAGGATACAGGGAAGCGGCTAGATGCTTGGCTGTCTGAGTGTTACCCCGACGTGTCGCGTGCTGCCGTCCGAACCTTACTGGTCAACGGCGGTGTGCGCGCCTCCGACGGCCACCGCTGTTCCAAGGGTGACCGCGTTCGCCCCGATTTGCTCTATACGTTGCGCCAAAAGCCGGGCGACACGGAGCTGGTGGCCAATGCAGGCCTGCTCCTGGATATTGTTTACGAAGATGACCGCTTCATTGTGCTGAGCAAGCCCGCTGGCATGAATTGTCTGCCGAACAGGGCGAACGAGACCGATACGTTGGCGAATGCTCTACTGGCCCGGCATCCCGAACTGCGGGGCATAGGCGACGGCCCCCTCACCTGCGGCATTCTTCATCGTATCGACGGCGACACCTCGGGTATGGTGCTTGCGGCACGACGGCAATCTGACTACGATGCGCTACGTGCAGCCTTCTCTGCCCGGACCGTGGAGAAGCATTACATGGCTCTTGTTTCAGGAGATTTACGGCATGCCGGCCATCTCGAGCACTATCTGGCACATAATCCCCGCTGTCCAGGACGCATGATTGATGCCTCGCAGTGGAAGGATGCCAAGCGCCCGATGCAGGCCATCACTGATTACCGTCCCATCAGACACCTGCTCGTCGACGGCACCCCTTGCACCCTGTTAGATGTAACGATTCTGACGGGGGTTACACACCAGATTCGTGCTCAGCTCTCCTTTGCAGGCCATCCGATTGTCGGCGACCGACGTTATGGCGGACTGCAAGTCAAGGGCTTTCCCCGTCACTTCTTGCACTCCCTGTCGGCTGCTTTCACCGACCCTGTTACTGGCGTTCCCCGCCACTTCGAAGCGCCTCTGACCAACGATCTCGCCGACTTCTTGAAGCATGCCCGATAATAGCACCTCGTGCCGATGGATAATGTCGGTCGCAAGGCCTCGCCTGCGACACCTTAGCGGTAAAACAAAAATCCAGGAGTCTCTAGGGGTATAGATGCGAACGGCGAAAAAGTGAAAGAAATGGGCAGAAACGAGGATTATGAAGGAGTGCAGTGGCCCCTGCATGACTGAAAAAGCCGAAGTTTATGCACGTTTAAGGCGCTTTTTGCAGCCCGTAGATATACCCCTACAGGCTCCTAAGGCTTGCGGGCGGTTGTTACCACAGAGCACTTTGGAAAATTAGCTCTTTAACAAAGCCCTTTGTTGGCAATATATTAATTGCTGTGTTTTATTTGTGAAACCAAGTAGTTGCAAGCTATTTCGTTCATTCATTAACATGAAGCATCAATATGTTCCTTACGGCCACGAATGGTGCTGTCGGCATCTATTAGGTTCATGTACAAGGTGTCAATATACAGATATATGCGCTTTAGAGGGGCTCTGAACAATCTTCCGAGCATCCGCCTGGGCATGTCCAGCAGTAGTGCGCCAAAAAATATTATACAGGCACATATCGGATAGGTGAGATAAACATTCATCCCCTGTCCATCAACGAACATATCTTCCAACCGCCTGATTAAAGGGAATCCGATGAAGTTCGTGTGCAACATATAAACACAAAACATCGAGGGTGCTAGAAAAGTACAGGCCGATCCGACCATCCGAGGTATTTTTGCCGCTTTGAAGAGATAAAACATTAGCGCACAGAGACCTACGGTAAACAGTGATGCATAATCCCCAAACCCGATAGCGGTGAAAAACCAGAAGACTGGCAGAAGAAGTGCAATCCGTTTCAACGAGAGATATCGTTCAATGTCTAAGTTGCGACAGATGCGCGCACAGATATACACGCCGAGCAGCGTCGTCCCAGAATAGCTTCCCAATCCAGATGTCTTCGGCAGAACACAACCGATGATTGGTAGTTCACTCGCGAACGTCCATACGAACGGCAAAGCTAATACCGGGAGAAAAATAGGGGCCCACTGTTTGCGGGGAACGACCTCAAACACCTTGTCCACCAACGGTGTCAGACACATCATAAAAACATAAGCATTCAGAAACCAAAAACCCCATAAGCTATTTTTAACGAGTTTAAGATACGCTTCCGTCCCGAACGGAGGCATCAGATTGAAATAGGTCCCCAGTGCCAATAGCAACAGCCCACTCATCACTGCCATGCCATAAAGGCGCAGTATCTTTGAGGGCATAAAGCGAATCCCAAAATAGCCAGAAATAAAGACAAATCCATCCACGCAGGATAATAGGATATTCGCCAACCAAGTACGGACGTGCCCTCCCTGGCTGACGCAATGTAGAAAACAGATGCCAAACATCAACGCAACACGATAAACCTCTAAGTTTTTATTCCTCATTCCTGACATCCTTAATCGCGCTCAGTATACGATTCACACTTCTGAACGGGCGTCTAAGAGTTATCTGTCAGCAAATGAATTATGATATACTTATGACAATTTTTAACACACTTCAAGACGCCCCTTTAGAAGTGTGCTTACGAGGTACGCAAAAAGCGCTTATTTACAGTAATATATTCCTTTTGAAGTGGTGGTAAAATGCTGGCGTTCAATTTAAATCAGAGAGGCGTTACATATCAAAGAATGAATATAATGGGCCTTTGTTTATACTCAAGGGGTTTTACGAATAAAAATCTGCAATCTGTGTGTTGCCAAAGACGGGTTTCGGGAATGAGGCTATTTTGCCCAGGAGAGCCCTGAGTTAGCAGCCACCTGCAGCGGTCCGCTGTTGCCCGAGTTTTCCATTTCGAGCCTCAGAGGTATCTTGGTCTGCTCCGCTGGTCGTCACTGTTCACCATCTGCTATCGACTACGCAGCGTTCCAAGCGCCTCATTTTCTGCCACTGGGGACCAAAGTGTGCTATACTGGAGTACTTTGGAAAAGGTCCCCCCCAATCCATATAAAAACAGAGGGAAAGGAAACAGGCAGATGAGCGATATCGGCATAATAGAACCGCACGATCTGACCCTGACACCGCCAGAGGGCGGGTGGGTTTTGGAAAAAGGCGGTACGCTAGATAGTATCACGGTGCGCTACGAGATGGTCGGTACGCCGGCTGATGACGGGAGTAATGTGATTTTTGTCTGCCATGCGCTGACTGGTGATGCGCATATTGTGGGTTATCGGCCGGGGGAGCGTCCTGGAACGGATCGGCCCAGTGGTTGGTGGGAGGAAATGATTGGGGAGCACAGCGGCGGCATTTCGACTGACCGCTTCTGCATTATCTGCGCTAATATTCTGGGCGGCTGTGCTGGTACTACTGGTCCATCGAGCGTGAATCCCGCCACTGGTAAACCCTACGGCTCGACGTTTCCCGAGATTACCATGGGCGATATTGTCACTGTGCACCGTGCCCTCGTGCGGCAGCTTGGTTTCCGACGGCTTGCTGCCGTTATTGGCGGGAGTTTCGGCGGTATGCAGGCCTTGGAGTGGGCAATCCGTTTCCCCGAAGATATGGACAAGTGTGTTTTGGTGGCTTGTGCCGATACGGTCAATACCCAGGCTCTCGCCTTCGATATTGTGGCGCGTCATGCCATTATTCAGGACCCAAATTGGCGCGGCGGTGACTATTATGATGGTTCCTCGCCAGTGGCTGGGCTGGCCAATGCTCGGCGCCTTGCCCACATTACTTATCTCTCCCAGCGGTCGATGGATCATAAGTTTGGGCGTGAAAAGCGGCCCGAATGGCTGAATCAGGGTAAAGATTTTCATTCGCAGGTGCGCCGCGATTTCGGCACCTACTTCCAGGTGGAGTCTTACCTCGAGCACCAGGGACAGAAATTCGTCCGCCGCTTTGATGCCAATAGCTACTTGCATATCACCCGGGCGCTGGATGCGTACGATCCGGAAGAGACCTACGGATCACTAGCGGCGGCGTTGCGGCAGATCCGTGCACGGATACTGATGGTCAGCCTGAGTGGTGACTGGCTCTTTACACGTGACCAATGCGAACGCTTCGTTCGCGCGGCCGTCGGTGAACGGCGCAACATCTCTTACTGCCGCCTGCACGCCCCGGCAGGTCATGATGCATTCCTCACGCATATCGATGAACTGAAGCTGGTCATCCGCGCCTTTCTGACGGCCTCAGAGCCCCGGGATCCCTCGACCTACAACGGTGACCATGCCCGCGGACTGCGCACCTTCGTGAAACACGTGCCGGAAAATGCGCGCGTGCTTGATATCGGCTGTGGTGACGGCACCCTGCTCAAACAGCTTGCCCTCTCCAAAAATGTCTACGGCATCGGTATGGAGCGCGATTTGCCCAAGGTTGTTGAAGCATTGCATGCTGGCATCAATGTGATGATGGCCAATGTCGATACCGATCTGCACAACGTGCCCGACAATACCTTTGATGTCGCCGTTATCTCGCACACTATTCAGGTGCTGAACCGTCCCGACGGCATGATGAAACAGTTGCTTCGTGTCGCAGATAGTGCCCTGCTGGCCTTTCCGAATTTTGGTTACCTGGGCATGCGACTTTCCCTGCTCTTTACTGGACGGATGCCGCGTACCCGCGAGTTCCCCTACGAGTGGTACGATACCCCCAATATCCACAACTGCACTTTGCGCGATTTTTACGCTTTTGCCAAACGTTTCAACCTGCACGCCCGTTTGCTCTACTGCCATTCCGCTAGCCTGCTCGGGAAAATCCTGCTCCTCCTCGGCTTTCGCAACTTGGGGGCCGACCGCATCATCGTGCGTCTGACAGACGATGGCGCTCTAAACGGATAATACCTCCGATACGATGGCCCACTGCTCAACACTTCTTGACTGCCAATGAATCTCAACGTAAAACAATGGATGCTGATGACAGACGGCCGATGTCGGGGACAGTCGTTGTCCCTCTTCGTCTGTATCTGTTCACCTTTGTATTTCTGATTCTGTTATGACCTCTGATACGCCCTTTGCTATTTTTTCCGATTTACTTACTGATGCTGCCATCGACCGTCTGGCCGAACCCTTTTTCTGTGCTGCCTGCCCAGCTACCAATACCCGCGCTGGCGGCAATCTGCCCGGACGGCGTGCCATGGTGGCCGTGCTCAAATCCCTGCTCGCACTGCTCTTCCCTGGCTGTCTCTCGTATGAACCTGTCGATCCTGAAGATCGCGAGTCGGTGCGCATCATGATTCGCGATGCCGCCGCTGCACTTACTGACCAAATTGCGCGCATCGAAGCCTTTCGCGTGCAGAGCGGTTCGCGTCCTAAAGACTTCGACTGCGCTGCCCGGGCTCGTGAAGTTGCTGGAAAGCTTTTCGATCAGATTCCGCATTTGCGTGAACTGCTGCAGGAAGACGTGCTGGCCGCCTACGAAGGCGACCCCGCAGCTCACTCGCAAATGGAAGTGGTGATGTCTTACCCCGCTGTTCTGGCCATCGCCACCCACCGCATTGCCCATATTCTCTACTGCGAAGATGTTCATTTGCTTCCGCGCGTCATGAGCGAATACGCCCATTCGCGCACTGGCATCGACATCCATCCCGGCGCCACCATCGGTCGAGGCTTCTTCATTGACCATGGAACAGGTGTGGTGATTGGCGAAACCTGCGTTATTGGCGAATACGTCAAACTCTACCAAGGTGTCACCCTTGGTGCGCGCTCTTTCCAAAAAGATGCCGACGGCAATCTTGTCAAAGGCATTAAGCGCCACCCGAATGTCGGCGACCGCGTCGTCATCTACGCCAACGCCACTATCCTCGGTGGCGATACCGAAATCGGCGCACGCTCAATCATCGGCGGCAACGTCTGGCTCACTCACTCCGTCCCCCCCGATTCCCGCGTTTTCTACCAAGAAAGATAATCTCTCCCCGCCACACAAGGGCCCTAGGAGCCTGTCGGAGTATATCTACGGGCTGCAAAAAGCGCCTTAAACGTGCAAAAACTTCGGCTTTTTCAGTCATGCAGGGGCCACTGTACGCCTTCAAAAGACTCGATTCTGCCCATTTCTTTCACTTTTTTCGCCTTTAGCATCTATACTCCTACAGGCTCCCAGTCCGCTTAAAAAGCAGTGTGGCGACAGCATGCCCGAAATTGTTCACGCTTACTCGAGCTTTCCATTTTGAGCCCCAGAGGCATATCTGTCTGCTCCCGTTCGTTGTTACTATTCACTATCCATTGCAGCGCTCCCTCGCCGCATCCGTCCCAAGGAGGTTCTCCTCATGCGCTTTTTCGTCTTTGCACTGTTCGTCGCGGCAGCCGCTGCGGCCCGTGCCGACCTGCCCGATGCCGTTGCCCAGGCCTGTTTTTCCGCTAGTCTCCGTGAAACCGATGGTGAGGCCGTCTGGACTCCCGGGAGTTGGGAGACCTGGCAAAATAAATCCATCCGCATCACCGAGCCGAAGCCAGGCCTGACGGTGGCCGATCAAGATGGTACACCCCATCCCATGGGGTGGGTGAAGACCCGTTACACGCTGCACATGCCCACGCCCACCGCAGCAACACCATCGCCCGCGCAGACATTGACCCTCACCGTTACCGGGGCTGGCGTGTTGCCGAAGGCTGGACTGTCGACCGATTTGATTCACCGCGCGCTGCTGCCACCCTGCACCGTTACCACCCATGCGGGCTTGCCTGCACTCGTGGCCAAAGACGGCACCTGGTACATTTTGGCCGGTAGCCCCAAGGCCGCCGTCCGCTCCGAAAAGACTGATAAAGGTACCGTCTATACTCTCCGCTTTCCCGAGGTGACACTGAAGGGCGCCGCGAGTGCATCCTTTACCCTAACGGTGGGCGAGGGCCAGCCTGCGGCCGTGTCGCAGTGAACAGCGAATCGTTGCGGGCGGCTGCCGCCACACGGTTCTCAAAAGAGGGAGCACGGATATGCGTGAGAATACGGCAAAACCGCGGAAGCAGCGGCGTTGGCTGAGGTGGGTGCTGTGGTGCGGTCTGGGGGGGCTGATGCTGCCAGGCGTGCTGCTTGGCACGGCACTGGCAATGCTGGCCTATGGCCTACCAGGACGGTGGATAAATCCCCTCATTGCCGAGGCGCTGCCGTCCGATACCGTTCGGCTCACTGTTGGGCGCGTGGCATTGCGACCGTTTGCCGGATGGGTGGTCGTCAATCTATCGCTAAATGACGTGGAAAGCGGCAAATGTTACCTGTCGCTGAAGCGTGGCTCCTTCGGGTTTCGCCTGTTCTCGCTCGAACCGATAGCAGACAGACTGACATCCGCCACTTTTGATACGCTCTTTGTGGAGCAAATCGATTACACCGGAATGGTCCCAGAAACCGAACCATTGCCATTGGATCAGCGCACACCTTTTCCTGATTTTTCTGACATCGAGCTGCCCAAGTTCAAAAATGTTGCCCTCCGCTTCCGCAATCCAGATATCGTAGAAGTTCGCATGGTAGAGGTTACCGGCACGCTGAATACCATCGGTAAAAACACCTTGCGCTTCAGCAACCTAGAAGGTGAAGCCGTAGCCAAAGGTGGACAGCATGTGGAGGCCGATATCGATGTTGATCTCACGAAAGCTGAAGTGCGCGCGGTTATCCGCGGCACCATCGATCACGACCGCCTTCACGGAATCTACCGCGCTGTCGATTTCCCCATTATCGAACAGTATAGCAGCAACTTCAAAACCCGCGGCCCTACCTGGGCCGACAGCCGCTTTACGGTCGGATTCGATAAGTACAATAACAACTTCTCCCTCACTGTCGACATCCTCAACCGCACCGGCGGCACCTACTGCGGGGTGCCCTTTGACGAAGCCTCCGCCACCATCCGCTGCCGCGGCATCTGGGATGCCCGAACCGAAATCGGCCCCATCCGTATTACGCGTAACGACCGCCAGGCTGCCCTCGGCTATCTGGAATTTGACTGCCCCGATAACCGCTTCCGCTTTAGGGCTGAAGGTGATGGCGTCTCCGTAGCCGACTGCCTGAAAATTATCGACTGCCCCTTCACCGAATCCATCCCCCCCATCCTTACGGATCGCCCGCCAACCGTTCGTCTGTCGGGCAGTATCCCGCTGTTGACTGAACAGGCCCCTGAGCACGTACTGCTCGAAGGCTTCGTTGGAACCGACGGCCCCGGCTCCTTTGAACGCGTTCCCTTCGCCTCCCTGCATACGCAGATGTCCATGAAAGATGGTGTCTTCTCGCTCCGCGGCACTGAAGCCACCCTGCCTCACGGCGGCAAACTGTTTGCCAATGTTGATATCCGTGTGCCACACTCCGCAGAATACACCGATATCAACACCCTTGTCATCGCCCGCTCGGCCGATATCGGTGATTTGCTGAAGCCTTTTGGTGTCCATGCGCTGCCCAATAGTGAAGTAAACGGATCGCTTATCCTCGGTTGTCGTACGGATGCGACCTTTAAAACCTCGCTCAATGCCGATCTGGATCTGAAAATCGGTGGCGGATTGGTCGAGCGATTGCCGATTTTCGCTGGTTTTACGGATATGATTGCCGATCATGTCCCTGGCGTGTCCGTGCTGACCGATACATCCGATATTAGCCTGAAAGGTACCGTCCGCAACGGCCTGCTGACATTGCCCAATTTTTCGTTAGCTGGCTCACTCTTTTCCATTGAAGGCCCCGTTACCTACAGCATCCCCGATGACCGGCTAGATGCCATGGTCATCGTGGCAGTCTTCCGGCGCGAATCCGTTCTTGGCACGCTGACCCGCTGGGCGACCGATACTGTCAGTAAAGCCTTGTGGCGCGTCCATATCTTTGGATCGGCGGGCAACCCCGAATGGAAGAGTATCCCTATCACCCGTGCGATTTACAACACGTTTACCGGTCAGCGTATCCGTTTGCCAGATTACTCCCCCGAACACCTTGGCGCCGACGCATCGCTCGCTCGCCCAGACGATCCGCAGGGCCTCCTCGATAGCCGCCTCCGTCGTAGAGAGCCGTGAATAGAGCATAGTGAATCGTGACGACCAATGGGAGCAGATTGTGATGCCTCTGAGGCCCGAAATGGAAAACGCGAACAATTGTGAGCCGTTTCGGGTGGCTGCCGCCAAACTCTTTTCGTGGCGGGCGTTGCAAAACGGCACCGAATTGCGGTGTGGTGTGGCAGGTGAAGGAAAGCGAAGGCGTGCTGAGAGCTGAAAAGCAGACTCGGGTGTGCGGGTGGCGTGCGGCGTGGGGCGCGCAGCGTGTGGGGCAGGGCTTTGTGCGGGGGGTGCATTTTACAGTATCATTTTAGGGGATGGGATTCTGCGGGAAGAAATTGTTTTTGCTACAATGTTGGCGTTATGGGAATTGCGTTATCTACATCATATTTTGCTGGACGTGGTCTGTCGCCTGCAGAGATGGCCGCGCAGACGCGTGCTCTCGGATTTGAATCGGTTGAACTGGGCTATTTCACCCGTGATATCGAACTCGCTGCCTGGGAGGATGCCCTTGCAAAGGAAGGGCTGACGGTCACATCGCTTCATTCGTTCTGTCCGATGCCGATATCCATGCCGCAGATGGGGCCGGAGGCTTTTAGTCTGGCCGATCCAGATCCAGCCGAGCGTAGGGCGGCAGTTGAAGCCATGCTGCGCACGCTGGATTGTGCTGTACGCTTTGGCGCTTCGGCGATTGTGAATCACGGCGGACGCGTCTCCATGCATACGCGCGGTGGTTTTTTCAGTCGGGGAGTGCCGTACCGCTCTCAGCTTTCTAAAGCATTGGCCCGTCCGCCTCACGTGCCTGACCGTGCCTTGGCCGAATACGAATTTGGACTACGAGAGCAGGCGGCACCGGCCTGGATTGATGGTGTGTCTGAATCGTTGGAAGTGCTATTGCCGCGCTTTGAAGCGGCGGGTAGGGTGCTTGCCTTTGAAAATTTACCAGGGCTCGAGGCCTTTCCCGATCCAGCGGAAATGACGTTACTCCGCCGACGCTTCCCATCTCCCGCCCTGGGAGCTTGGTATGATATCGGTCATGGCGAACGCAAGGCCCGTGTGGGTGATTGGCCCGTAGCCGAAACGCTGGAGCTGACGGCTGATTTTACTGTCGGCATGCATATTCATGATGTGCGAGGGCTTGAGGAAGATCACTGTGCGCCCGGGGAGGGAAGCGTGGATTATGAAGCCTTGCGTCCGCTGATGACGAAGCCAGGCATCCTTCATATCTTTGAGCCTGCACCTTCCGTGGAGCCCGGTCCGCTTGCCGCTGGTCTGGTTATGCTTCGTGAACGTGGCCTGCTGCAAGCGGCTGGTACATCGTCGGCACCCCTGTATGACTGAATGCGCTGAAGTTTATATTCATTTAAGGCACGTCGTGCCGATGAATGATGCCGATGAGTGAAAAATAATACAGGTGGCTATCGTCTCAGGGTCTCTCGAAGAAATGCCCTTAGGAGCCCGTAGGGGTATAGCTACGGGCTTCAAAAAGCGCCTTAAACGTGCATAAACTTCGGCTTTTTCAGTCATGCAGGAGCCACTGCACTCCTTCAAAAGACCCGTTTCTACCCATTTCTTTCACTTTTTTCGCCTTTCGCATCTATATGCCTAAAGACTCCTAGACTGCAGGTCTTTGTCCAAGGTAAGTCATAGGTAGAATTTATTTTTCGGAAACAACTGCTTATAATTGATTGGCGGTTATTTCTCGGCTCTTAGCGTCATTTATTGCCATCGGGTTTTGTGCGGGCGGGACGTTTGCGGACGGGGGCAACATCGCGAACGGCGGCTAGGAACTGACGTACATCGTCGAAAGCTGAATAGACGGAGGCGAAGCGGACATAGGCGACATCGTCTAGGCCGCGCAGGCGCTCCATAATGAGTTCGCCGATGTGTTCGCTGGGGACTTCCTCGATTGTATCGCGTTCTAGTTCGGTCACGACACTGTCGATGAGACCAGACAGTTTGTCGGAGGAGATTTTACGTTTTTGACAGGCGGACAGCAGACCGCGCTCGATTTTTCTTCGGTCAAAGGCTTCGCGGGAGCCATCTTTTTTGACGACTAGCGGCAGGTGGAGCTCGACCCGTTCGTAGGTTGTGAAGCGAGTGCCACACTTTAGGCATTTACGCCGGCGGCGGATGAAGGAGGCATCTTGGGAGGTGCGGCTGTCGGTAACTTTGTCACAGTCGGCACCGCAATGTGGGCATTTCATAGAAGACCTCCTGCTAATAATAGGGTGGAAAGACGGGGGAGCGGCTGTACGGCTGTCAGTCGATGGCCGTAATGGCTGCATTGGCAATTTCTTCGGCATTAATCCCGTCGATACGGGTAACTTTTCGGGGATCGATGAAGGCCCATTGGTCGGCGTAGGCGGAGCCGACGTTGTAGACGATGGCGGGCAGTGATTTCCCCGCCGGAAGCTTGCGCAGGATTTCGAGTACGATATCCGCTGTTAGGCCGATGGAGTCCATGGGCAGCACCAGACCTGCGGGGTGTCGCGCAATGACGGCTTCGACCGCTTCGGCTCCAGTACGGACGGCTTCGACACTGAAGCCCGCTTTGGTTAGATGTTCGCGCAGCATATTCGAGCGCACCGCATTGGGTTCGGCAATGATAACTGTCTTGCGGATATCGTCGCCGACCATGAGTGTATCGCCGCGCGGAAGGTCGGCTGCCATAAAGAGGATGCGCCGGATTTCTTCCAGCAGTTCGTCTGGGTCGGCTGGTTTGGTGATGAAGCCGCCGATTTGCTTGTCGGCAAAGAATTCGGCCATGTCGCCGCGGGCGGTGAGTACCAATACGGGCACGCGGGTGCGACCCAGGCGGTCGGTGATGCGTTTAAGAAAGCCTACGCCGCCGATACCAGGCATGCCCATGTCGAGGATGACCAGGTCAGGAAGATGTTCCACCATGGAAACGAGCGCTTTTTCTCCAGATTCGGCACAGGTTACTTCATACCCGGAACCAATCAGAAAGTCACCGAGGACTTCGCGGATATTGGGGTCGTCGTCCACCAGTAGGAGGTGTTTCACGGGAGGCTTCCTTTCTGTGATGCGCGGTGCGCGGATGAGCGGAAAAGGGAGCGCCCCGCAGCGGGGCTGCGGGGCGTTGGGCAGTTATTCTGCCAGGAAGGCGCGGTAGGCGCGATAGGACATGTAGCAGTCGAACTTGGAGGCTGCTTCCCAGGGGGCGTGCATGTTAAAGAGCGGCACGCCGAAGTCTATCACGTCCATGCCGTAGCGGGACATGAAGAGGGCGATGGTGCCACCGCCGCCCTTTTCGCAGCGGCCGAGTTCTCCTGCCTGCCAGACAACGCCATCGGCATCGAAGATGCGGCGGAGGTCGGCAACGAATTCGGCGCGGGCATCGTTGGCACCACCCTTGCCACGAGCACCCGTGTACTTAATCATGCAACCGCCGGCATTCATTTTTGCCATGTTGTTTTCGGAGTCGGCATAGCTGAAGTGGGGATCGCTTGCGGCGCAGACATCGGCGGAGAGCATGCGGCTGGCTTCAAGGCAACGGCGCACAGCGAGTTCCGGATGGGGCGTGTCCTGGCGGGCAATCATTTCGGCTACGGAGTTTTCAAAGAAGGTGGAATCCATGCCAGTGGCACCGACAGAACCGATTTCTTCCTTGTCACAGAGCAGGACCATGCCGGTCTTTGTGGGAATGGAGGGGAGGTCCATCAGGGCGCGGAGACCAGCATAGGCGCAGACACGGTCATCATGGCCGTAGCCGATAATCATCGAGCGGTCGAGACCGAGTTCGCGGGGCATACCAGCGGGGACAATTTCGAGCTCGGCAGAGAGGAGATCTTCTTCGCAGACACCGTACTCCCGGTCCAGAATGCGGAGAATGTTCAGTTTCACCTTGTCCTTGATGTCTGCGTCATCGTCTTCTTGGGCCACCGGTACGGAACCGATAAGAAGGTCCATGTCTTCTGGGTCGAACGCTTCGGAGATTTTCTTGCTGGATTGTTCGGCGCCGAAGTGCGGCAGGATATCGGTAATCTGGAAGACCGGGTCACCGGGCTTGTCGCCGATGGCGATTTCGGCCTTGGTGCCGTCTTTGCGGACGATGACGCCGTAGACGGCGAGCGGGTGGGTGAGCCACTGGTATTTTTTGATGCCGCCGTAGTAGTGGGTGTCGAAATAGGCGCAGCCGCCTTTTTCCATCAGGGGCACGGGCTTGATGTCGATGCGGGGGGCATCGGTGTGTCCGCCGATGACGCGGATACCTGTTGCCACCGGCTCGGAACCGATGACGGCTGCCATCAGCGTTTTGCCGTGATAGCCGCGGTAGATTTTATCGCCGGGCTTGAGGGTCTCGCAGGTGGAAATGTCGCGGAAGCCGAGCTGCTCGATGCGGCGGACCGCTTCGGCATAGGCGCGGCGTTCAGTTTTTGCGATTCCAAGATAGCTAAGGTAGTCGTCGCAGTATTCGGCGCAGGCCTTGGCCTCAGCCTCGGAGAGATTGCGATATGCATTTTCGCGTTTGTAAATACCCGTGGTGTTGCTCATGGAGTTAATCCTTGTTGTTACGTTAAATGGGTTTTCGAAGGTTTTCCATTCGTTGCCATGCCCTGCGTCGGTGTTTGACCATTAAGATATCGCAGGCGGGGCCTTACGGCCTACACGATTCATCGGCACAGTTCTTTTAATATCCGTTTCTGTAGATATCCATCACTTCGGCACGGGAGGGCATGGTGCGGCAACGCTGCATTACTTCGAGCCGGAGCGGTTCTTGTGCAAAGCGGTAGAGTTCTTCTTCAGTGGGTTGCGTCCGGTCGCAACCGTTGCGGTCCATCAGTACGTCAATCAGTGCCTGCAGCTCGTTGGTGGAATCGAGCCCTGCCGCACGAAGGATACGTTCGGTGAGGTCCGTGCAGGAGTCGTACATGAAATCGAGGTAACCAGATAGCAAAATGCCGTTAGCCCGCCCGTGGGGCATCCCCTTGAAGAGTGTTAGCGGATAGCCCATCGCGTGAACTAGGCCTGTGCCAGCCTGGGCAATTACAATGCCTGCCAGCATAGAGGCGTACATCAGCTCGCCCAGGTTTACAAACTCGCCGTGGGCCATCCGAATCAGTTCTGGCAGAATTATGGCAATGGCGCGTTCGCTGAGGCTGAGTGAAAGACGGCTTGCCCGGAGGGAATAGGCTCCTTCGATGGCATGGGATAGCGCATCCAGCGTGGTATCTGCCAGCACGGCGGGGGGCAGGGTCTTTAAATAGGCTGGATCTAGCAGTGCGACCTTTGGGAAGAAGTTCGGACCGGTAACATTGCGTTTCGCCTGGCGCTCCGAATCTGTAATCACCGCATAGGGTGTCACTTCGCTACCCGTGCCGCAGGTGAGCGGAATAGCAACAATGGGGAGTACGGTGTCTTCGGCCAACGGTTTGCGGCCGAAGAAGTCCGCTTCCGGAATCTCTGACCCACGGACCCAAGCAATGGCTTTGGCGGCATCCATCGGCGAACCTCCGCCGACAGCAACGACAAAATCGCACCCTTCGGCCGCTGCCGCGCCAGCATAAACCTGTTCGCGGCTCGGATTGGCCCCGATGCCGTTAAAGTGCGTGTAAGGAATGCTGTGCGCATCCAGCACCGCCGTTACATCGGCCAGAGCACCAGAAAGTTCGGCACTCTTTTGTCCCGTAACAATCAGCGCTTTGGAACCATACAGCCAGCGGTCGACATGATTCCTGACGGAACCTTCGCCGAAAAATACTTCAGTGGGCATGAAAAAGCGAAACGTGTCCATAGTTTCCTCAAAAAAAAACTTTCTAATAGTATATCATATTTTGCGACTTCTCGTCAGATTATTCCACTTTAATTCACCGGTAAACGCATAAAATTTGTGCCCTCCACTAAAATCCGTGGAGATCGGATGAGAGAAAACAATGAAGCACTGTCTTTGTTGTCTTTCTCAGTGTGGCGTTTGGATGAAGATACAATTGCTTCTGTTTAATCAACGGACCATACCATTAATCTATTTGGGTAACTTCCTATTGGAATATTGGCCCTCCTTATTATAAAAGGGTAGCTACTCTTATGGCGATAGGCTAGCTACCCTCATAGTAGTATGGTAGCTAGCCTTATGGTTGTATGGTAGCTAGCCTTAGAATAGAATCCTGGCTACCCTCTATTAAGTATCGAGACCATAATCGAAGATATAGCAAGCGTCTTTTATATGAGGGGGCGTTTCTAAAGAAGGTTGAGTGACGCTTGTGGGCGGTTATTGTCTGTTATAAATTTGTGTAAAGTTCTCTTTTGATAATCGCGGTTTATACATTTATTCTGGAAGGGTGCGGATAAGACTTGCGCTTCGCGTCGGTTTGGTGTATTGTACAGTCATACGAGTATGTCTGTGGGAGCGGGCATGCACTGTGCTGTCCAGGAATACTGTCGGGAATGGTTTTCCCGAAACATAACCTTGCAGTCTGTCGTCAGTTGTCAATGGATGGAAAGGCTGACAATGAAACATTTGATTGCTCTACTGTTAATCGCGGGAACCTGGTCCTCAGTGATGGCTGCTCAGCCAGTGGCAATGGTTCAAAAGAGCCGGCTTGCCTACACTCCTGTTCAGTTCCGAGAGGGACTCTCTGACAGGGATTTTTGCCTGATTGATGTAAATCTCCGTTTGGATTATCCCGTGGCAATTGCGGGCGTATCTCAAGCATCCGTCGAAAAACTGCGTCGTCGTCTGCTTGAGAAAGCGCTGTTGCTTTCCGAGAAGGCTACAGGGGAGCGGGCTCCCGCCCTTCTGGAGCCTCTGCTTAAAACCATCGAGGAAAAGCAGCGGATGACACGTGATGATGGTTTTTGTATGGCATCGTTGGATTACGAGGAACGTCTTTCTGTGACCTGTGCCAATGCCAGTTATGCGGCGGTGTATCATGAAGGCGTTTACAATGAGGGGGGTAACGGCTGCCATCGGTTTTCCGAGTCGGAAATTCTCAGGATGGACAGTATGAAACCGATTGCCTTTGGCGAACTGGTTACAGATGGCGCCGGTTATGCCAGGCTACTGGCGGACGAACTGCTGCGTAGCGCATCTGCCGAGGACCAGAGGGCAATGAAGGATTTGAAAGATGGCGGAGTTGATTTTGTGCTGAAAAATACGCTGGATACGCCGCCTCGTATGATCCCGACTGTGCGCGGAATGCGGTTTGTCTATCCCCCTTATGCCTTGCTTGCTGGTTGTATGGGAATGCCGACGGCGGTAATTCCCTGGGTAAAGCTCCGTCCAGTTTGCAATCGTGAGCTGCTTGCCGAGCTTGAGGCTTTGGCCAAAGAACCGTAATCGGTGCGCGTAAACTGGTGGGCGGTTGGAGGCCGCTGTCGCGCGTTGTATACAGCTGATGGTGTTGTGTGCTGTCGTTCTGGAGGCAGCATCCGAATCTGTCGGTAGGCGGCTCCGTGCCGATGGTATGGGGCGGGGGCCATTTGGGGCACCGACTCTGGCAGAAGCGGTGCTTTTATCCGCGCTTCGGCGTGTAATGTGCTATACTGCATCCTGTGAATCTGCTGCCGCAGAAGGGCGGCGCCTGCTTTCAGAGTTATAAATATACTGGAGTTTTTTCATGACCGACTGGTCCTCGCTTCTGAATTCCGAACAGTGTGCCGCCGTGACGGCACCAGACGGACCGCTGCTGGTGCTTGCTGCTGCCGGCACGGGCAAAACACGGACATTGACGTATCGTGTGGCGTTTTTGATGGAGCAGGGGGTCGCGCCGTCCGAGATTCTGTTGCTGACCTTTACCAACCGTGCCGCCCGCGAGATGCTGGAACGTGCCGAACAGCTGGTCGGGCCAGCGATTACGCACCTGTGGTCAGGAACGTTTCACCATGTCTGTAATCGCATCCTGCGTTCGTATGCAAGTCGCTTGGGCTACTCATCGGGTTTTGTGATTCTCGACCGCGATGATGCCAATTCGCTGCTGGGTAAATGCCTAAAGGCGGTAGTGTCCGATACCAAGCATTTCCCGAAGAAAGAGGTTATTGCCTCGATGATCGGCAAGGCAGCCAATACGCAGACAGACCTCCTGGATATTGTCCGTGCGGCAACGTTCAAGGATCCCGTGAACGAGGAGCAAATCCTCGAAATTGCCCACCGTTATGAACAGTCTAAGCGCGAAACCAACGCGATGGATTTTGACGATTTGCTCACCGAAACCTTGCGTCTGTTCCGCGAATGCCCCGATGTGCTGGAGCGCTATGCGAGATCCTTTCGCTATGTACTGGTGGACGAATATCAGGATACGAACATCATTCAGTCGCAGTTGGTGGACATGCTGGCATCGCATCACCGGAATATTATGGCGGTGGGCGACGACTTTCAGTGCATCTATTCCTGGCGTGGGGCCGACTTCCGCAATATCATGGAGTTCCCGCAGCGTTGGCAGGGGTGCCGCATTGTCAAGCTGGAGCGCAACTACCGTTCCGTGCCAGAGGTGCTCTCGGTGGCAAATGCCTGCATTTCGGGTAATCCCGAACAGTTTGAAAAGGAGCTTCGGCCGGTACGCGGTCCGTCGCATCGGCCTATGATCGCCTATCTGCGGGATGCGCAGGAGCAGGCCCAGATGGTGATGCGACATGTTCAGCGGGCGCTTCAGGCGGGGTATAAACCAACGGATATCGCGGTGCTATATCGTTCGCACTTCCACGTGATGGAGTTGGAACTGGCCATGCGCCGTCAGCGGATGGAGTATACGCTCACCTCCGGACAGGGCGTCTTTGAATCTATGCACGCCAAGGATGTTATCGCGTGGCTACGTATGTGTAACGGCGGTACAGACCTTTTCGCCTTTACTCGCGTAATGGGGTTACTGCAGGGGGTCGGACCCAAAACCGCTGAAAAGCTCTGGCAGAAGCTCGGCGCGACCTTTGATTCCTCCCAGGAGATACAGCGACTGCAGTTGAAGTCGGTTATGCCCAAGAAGGCGAAAGAGGACTGGGAGGTGCTTGACGGCCTGCTGGCGGAGTATCACCGTGAGGGACTGGACAACAATGGCAACCGTGCCGTGACACGCTTTCTGGATGCCTGGTATGAGGCCTATCTGCTACGGACATATGACAACGGCGAGGACCGCCGCGATGATGTGGCTGCCATTGCGGGACAGCAACTCCAGCGCGGCGTTCCAGTGGGACAGTTCCTGTACGATGCGGCGCTGATGACCAATCTTGATGCTGAAAATATGCCGTCGGCCAGGCAGAGCAGCGGTGTGCGCCTGTCGACCGTTCACCAGGCCAAGGGCCTCGAATGGCCCGTCGTAATCGTGCTGTGGTGTAACGAAGAGATGTTCCCCTCAGGCCGTGCGATACGCGAGGGAACTGAGGCCGAGGAACGCCGCCTGTTTTACGTGGCGGTGACGCGCGCCAAAGATGAACTGCTGCTCTGCGTGCCATCGTCCCGCTTTATGCCAGGAAATTCCGGAACCCTCTACCTGCGTCCTTCTCGATTTATTAAAGAACTTCCTGCCGATTTGACGGAGCGACGCTATGGTCTTTATTAAACGAATAAACGCTGCTTGGGGAATCTTCCTGGCCCTGTCGGCCGGCGTGCTGTCGGCACAGATGCCAGTAACCGTGCCGTTGCAGACCGAGGCACGTCTACCACTGTCGCAAGCACAGGAAGCCGAAGGCTGCATCGACCGTGCCTGCCAGTGGCTAAAGACCAAACCTCAGCCGAAGGACCGAGGACAGATGCTGGTCCGTCGGTATGCCGAGACCCCAGCGGACGGACTCTTCCAGGTAGCCCCCTGCGATCGTACGCCACTGGAGCAAATCCTAAAAAAGACCGCCGAAGCGGCTACTGAGGAAATGGAAACTACCCGACGTGCCGCCGAAAAGGCACACCAGGGCGAGGCTCCCTTCGTCTGGACTTTTGCCGACGCACTGACCGTTGCAGCGAAGAAACCGTCACGGCTTTTCGCGTTTCAGGCTGCCTTGAGGCCAGAGGCATCGACACCGCCAGATTGGCGGCTACAGATTGCGCTGGCACTCGTAACATCCCAACAGATTGATGCGGAGGGCGGCCACTGGGGCGATGCCGAATCGACCGTCTGGGCGGTCCTCACGCTCCGCTCCATGCTGGGGCGTTCTGCGGAAATCTATTACATCACACCGTGCCCCATGCCGATGTCGATGCCTCCGAAGAGAGGAAAGTGAAATGAATTTGAGCGAACGGCTTTCAGCTGATTTGGATAGATTGCGCGCTTCTGGCGCATTGCGTGGTCTGCCGCAGGTGCCGCAGGGGATTGTCAATCTGTCCGGTAACGACTATCTTGGACTGCTTGAATGTGATGAACTGCGCGAGTCGTTTTACGAAACGCTCGCGGGCGAAGCCCGGCTGCTGAGTGCCGCAAGCTCACGACTACTGACTGGGTCCGGCGATACGGTGCGTCTGCTGGAGCGTGAATTGGCGAAAGCCTACGGCGCGGAGGCGGCACTGGTCTTCGGTTCCGGCTATCATGCCAATACGGGCATCCTGCCGGCGCTCACTGGTCCCCGTTCGATGATCCTGGCCGACAAACTGAGCCATGCCAGCATGATTGACGGAATCCGCGCCTCAGGATGCAAATTTCTCCGTTACCGCCACAACGATTTGGCGCATACCCGCCAACTGCTAGAGCGCTACGCCGGAGACTGCGATGAGGTTTTTGTGATGACCGAGAGCGTCTTCTCGATGGACGGCGACCGCACCAATCTGCAGGCACTCGTGCAGCTGAAGCGCGATTTCCCAAACGTGATCCTGTATCTCGACGAGGCCCACGGAGTCGGGGTTTTCGGCGATACCGGACTCGGCTGCGCCCATGAGGCCGGTCTGCACCGTGAAATTGATATTCTAATCGGTACACTGGGAAAGGCTTTCTGTTCGACCGGCGCCTATGCCATCTGCACGGAGCAAATCCGCGATTGGCTGGTCAATCGCGTGCGTCCCTTTATCTTCACGACGGCACTCCCCCCAGTCAATCTGGCGTGGACGCGACATGTGCTTCATGCGATGCCGACATTCGGCAAACGTCGCGCTTGGTTGCGCAGTATGGGCCGTCGGCTGGCGGACGAGGTCCGCGCAAAAGGCGTGGAGTGCGTCAGCGATTCGCAGATTGTACCCTATATTATCGGCAGCAACCAAGAGGCCATCGCTGCGGCGGAACGCCTGCAGGCGATGGGCTTCTATGTGCTGCCCATCCGTCCGCCTACAGTGCCAGAAGGCACCTCGCGTCTCCGTTTTTCGCTGACGGCGGCACTAAGCGAGGCTGATTTCAATCGACTGCTAGAGGGCGTGCGCGCATGAATCCAGGGGCGGAGCGGATTTCCGGGACGGTGGAGTCGGTGCTTTTTCGCAACGATAACACTGGCTATACCGTACTCTCCGTATCACCCGTTGCCGAAAATGCCATGGATAAGCGCCGCGTCACGATTGTGGGGCGCTGCGCCACAGTCTGGGAAGGCGAGGAGGTCAACGCTGTCGGGGTCTGGCAGGATAATCCACGTTTCGGACGGCAGTTCCGTGCCGATTCGCTAACCTGCGTCGCCCCGACATCTGCCGAAGGCATCCTGCGCTACCTGGCCGGCGGGTTAATCAAGGGTATCGGCAAGGTAAAGGCTAAAAAGATAGTGGATCGCTTCGGCTCGGATACCGTCGATGTGATGGAACATCATCCCGAACGTCTGCGCGAAATCGATGGATTCGGAATCAAAACCTGCGAACGAATCCGCAAGGCCTGGTCCGAGCAGCGCCATAGCCACGAAACGATGATCTATCTGCAGACGCAGGGTATCGGCTCCGGTATGGCTGCTCGTATCTGGCGTCGATACGGCCCCGATGCGATTGCGATAATGCAGCGCAACCCCTACCGACTCGCCGAAGAGGTGCGCGGTATCGGATTCCTGACCGCCGACCGTATCGCTCTGCGCATGGGAATCGCCAAGGAATCCGAAATCCGTGCTGAGGCCGGACTCCTGCACTGTCTGTCCGTGGCCGCGGAAGAGACTGGCCATATCTATCTCCAGCGCACCGAACTGTTGCTGATGGCTAACGAAATGCTGGGCATCCCCGTGGAACCGCTGGATGCAGCCCTCGAAAAGGATGCTCAGCGAGGAGTCGTCACCATCGAAGACGAGCGAGTTTATCTGGCGGCGCATTATGCAGACGAAATCGTCATCGCCCGCCGAATCGCCACGCTCATGAAAACGAATCCAGCGTTTAAGCCTATTCAGGCGGCCAAAGCTGTGGAGTGGGCCGAAAAGCAAATGGGGCTAACCCTAGCCGCTGCCCAAAGTGTGGCACTGATGACCGCCGTCAGTAATAAGGTGTCTGTAATTACAGGCGGACCCGGCGTCGGTAAAACCACCATCATCCGCGCACTGGGTGCTATCTTTACGCGCCGGGGACTCAAGCTGTCGCTTGCGGCCCCGACCGGACGCGCGGCCAAGCGCATGACCGAGTCGACAGATTTTCCCGCGACAACCATTCACCGCCTGCTGAAATACCGTCCGCAGACCGGAGGCTTCCTCTACGGATTCGATAATCGAATGGAGGGCGATGTCTTCATCATCGACGAAGCCTCTATGCTGGATGCCTGGCTAACACGTAAATTTGTCGAGGCGTTACCAGATCAGGCCGTACTGGTACTGGTCGGCGATACCGATCAGCTGCCCAGCGTCGGAGCAGGCAATGTGCTCGGCGACTTAATCGCCTCCGATGTCATCCCCTGCGGACGCCTAACCGCGATTTTCCGTCAAGACTCCTCCGGATATATCGTGCGTAATGCCCACCATATCAACCGCGGCGAGGGTTTTGAACTGCCCGAACCAGGACGGGATAGCGATTTTTACTATATCCGAAGCAACGAACCGCACAAGCTGACCCATGCGCTGATGGCCATGCTTACAGAGCGTATTCCGCGCAAATTCGGACTCGACCCGCTGCATGACGTTCAGGTGCTTACGCCCATGCGCCGTGGCGAACTCGGTACAGATGCGCTTAATCGAATGATTCAGCAGCGGATGAATCCGACGGGGCCCGCGCTGACCCGCGGCGAAACCGCCTTCCGGCGCCATGACCGCGTGATGCAAATCTCCAACGACTACGACAAAGATGTGTATAACGGCGACATCGGCTTCGTCTTGACGGTCGATACCGAAAACGACGAGATGGTCGTAGATTTTGACGGAATCCCAGTGACATATAAGCATGAAGAACTTGATGAGCTCGTCCTAGCTTACGCCACCAGTATCCACAAATCACAGGGTAGCGAGTATCCCGCCGTGCTAATTCTAATCCATACTCAACACTTCAAGCTCCTGCGCAAAAACCTTCTCTACACTGCTGTCACTCGCGGCAAAAAGCTGGTTCTGGTCTTCGGCTCCGATAAAGCCCTCCACATCACACTCAATGCTGAAGCCGACCGTGTCCGCCAGACCACCCTCGCCATGCGCATCAAAAACGCCGTCATCACCGGCGAACTCCCAAAACTCCCCGCCGAATCCAATCCCGAAGCCGAATCCTAAACTCGCCTTCGGTGCCAGTCTCCGTTTCCTGTTCCGCGCCCCGAATACACTCACACTCATATTTTGCTAGGAGTCTGTAGGAGTATAGATGCGAAAGGCGAAAGAAGTGGGCAGAAACGGGTCCTTTGAAGGCGTGCAGTGGCCCCTGTATGACTGAGAAAGCCGAAGTTTATGCACGTTTAAGGCGCTTTTTGCAGACCGTAGATATACCCCTACAGGCTCCTAGGAGTATCGCTCGTCTGGTGCCGCTTCTCCGCCAGTTCCGCAGCACTCAGAGGAGAGCCTGCAACCCTATTGTTACGCCCATACCCATCCGTTGCTTATTATTTAGCTGCACGCAGTACAAAAAAACCGCGGTAGCCATGCGGCTATCGCGGTAAAATGGTCGGACCGTCGGGATTTGAACCCGAGACCTTTTGCACCCCAAGCAAACGCGCTACCAGGCTGCGCTACGGTCCGAAGTTTGGTGGGAGATACTGGACTCGAACCAGTGACCTTCTGCATGTCAAGCAGACGCTCTAACCAACTGAGCTAATCCCCCATGGGTGTTAAAACGGCGCATACTATAGCATTTGTCCGAAAGGAGGTCAAGGATTATTTTATCCTTCGTTATTATTTTTCTAGAAGTAGTAGCAATTTTTGCGTCCTCATCTGTCTCAGTATCAAGTGTTTGTGATTAAAGAAATAGATGCCTTTTGGAGGCATGTGCCGGCAGATTTAGAAGGACGTGTCGCGGCTTTTTAGTCGAAAGAGCAGGCATAAAAAGGTGCAGATGGGTTAGGGAAGCTTCGCCAGTGTTTAGACGATGCCGACACCGCAGCGAAGCCCCTGTGCGAGCGGGCAATGTGCGCTGAGGGTGTGGCATGTGTGCTGGCGTGTGCCGCGTGGCCCACCGGTGGTCGCTCGGGTGGGCTATGCCCACACCTTTTTAGTGCGGGGCTGTCGTCCCTTGAGCGGGGCTGTCGCCTGGCTGCGGGGGTGGTGCTGGTGGGGGGTGTGCGCTAGGGGGCGTGGTACGCAGCACTCGGAGGAGGACCTGCGGCCTCTATTAGCACCCCGTATGCGGGAAAAGTCGTACGGGTCACCCTGTGCTAAAATGCAGCGGCAGATAGCAGGGCCACAGAGCAATGGCTGCGGAAGCGCTGCGCGTGTGCGGCGCGGTCGATCTCTTGGCGCGGGAG
>SAMEA104404097__coassemble_819_pt1 | contig 28281 bp, 14 predicted proteins | sample SAMEA104404097__metabat2_high_PE_096 | metagenome-assembled genome bin SAMEA104404097 (sample SAMEA104404097) | Balaenoptera acutorostrata | reverse complement strand
GTCGACAAATCAAAATTTACAATTCAGAAGAGTCTTGATACACTATTAGTGCTGAAGAAATCGTTGATGCAGACGTATTTCGGCTGATAGGAGACGGGTAGGGGATGCGCAGCAACTTTATCTTTTTGGAGTCGGATGCGACCTTCGCTTCGTTTAGGGAAGCGGCGGTTGAGGCGGAGCGTTGTCTTCGCAAGTTTCCCTCTGAGAGTGTGCTGCGCTGTGCCGCGTCGGCGGAGGAGGCGGTGCGTTGGGTGTATGCCGCCGAGCCGTCGCTGCAGGAGCCTTACCGGGATGCGCTGCCGGCGCTGGTGGCCGAGGATTCGTTTCGGAATCTGGTGGGCGAGGCCTGTATTCAGCGTCTGAATTTTATCTTGCGTCTGTCGCAGATTGCCGAGCGTTCGCCACGCAGGATTAAAGTCGATCAGGCGTTGCTCTGTCTGGAGCATTTGCATCGGTTTCTGGACTATGTTGCGTTTTGCTACGGGTGCGGCAGCAGTGCGGCCAATTTTGATGCGTCGCTGGTGTCTCAGCCGGAGGTCTATGAGGAGGCCGGTATTGAGTTGGTGCGGGAGATTTCTGCACCCGAGCCGATGCAGCCGCTGATGCTGGCGGCATATCGGGAGTCGTTGGCGGGACAGCAGTCGTTGCTGTCGGAGCGGGCGGCCAAGCGGCGCAGGAATTATATTGCCTCGCCGCTGAATCTTTCTGAGTTTTCGACGCGCAAGATTTACATTGATGCCATGCTGACGGATATCGGCTGGATGGAGGGCAAGGACTGGCTGAATGAGGTTGAGTTGGTCGGGATGCCCAACGGGGCCGGTGTCGGGTATGCGGATTATGTGCTGTATGACGATGCGCATAAGCCGCTGGCGGTGATTGAGGCGAAGAAGTCGTCGGTGGATCCGGCGGTGGGGCGTCAGCAGGCGAAGCTGTATGCCGATCTGCTTGAGAAGCAGTGCGGTCGGCGTCCGGTGATTTTCCTGACGAATGGGTTTGATACCCGTATCATTGACGGACAGTATCCGGAACGTCGCTGTGCGACGGTTTATTCCAAGCGAGATTTGGAGCAGCTGTTTAATTTGCGTACGCTGCGCAGTCCGCTGAAGCATGTCATTGTAAATCAGGATATTGCCGGGCGTTACTATCAGGTGGCGGCGATTAAGTCTGTCTGCGAGGCGTTTGCCAGGAATCGGCGCAAGGCGCTGCTGGTGATGGCGACGGGGTCCGGCAAGACGCGGACGGTGATGGCGCTGTGCGAGATTTTGCTGAAGTTCGGTTGGGTAAAGAATATTCTTTTTCTGGCGGACCGGACGGCGCTGGTGAAGCAGGCGCATAAGAGTTTTAATAAGCTACTGCCGAATCTGACGACGACGAATCTGTGCGAGGAGAAGAACAATCTGTCGGCGCATTGTGTGTTTTCGACGTATCAGACGATGATTCACTGTATTGACGCTATTCGCGACAGGCAGGGAAAGATTTTTACCTGTGGCCATTTCGACCTGCTTATCTGCGACGAGGCGCATCGGTCTATTTATAACAAGTATCAGGATATTTTTGATTACTTTGATTCGCCCCTGGTTGGTCTGACGGCAACGCCGAAGGACGAAATCGATAAGAACACGTATGAGGTGTTTGAGCTCGAGAAGGGGGTGCCGACGTATGCCTATGACTTGGCGACGGCGGTGAAGGACGGGTATCTGGTTGACTTCTCGACCTTTGAGACGCATCTGAAGTTTGTCGACGAGGGCATCGCCTATGACGACCTGACGGAGGAGGAGCGTGAGGCGTATGAGGAGACGTTTGCCGAGGACGGTCAGATGCCCGATCATATTCAGGCGGAGAAGATTAACAGTCAGGTCTTTAATACGGACACGATCCGCAAGGTGCTGGCGATGCTGATGGAGCACGGTCAGCGGGTGGATCACGGGGCGACGCTGGGGAAGTCGATTATCTTTGCCAAGAGTCATTTGCATGCCGAGAAGATTCTAAAGGTGTTCAATAAGGAATATCCGGATTATGTGGACTGGGCGAAGGTGATTGACAATCAGACCAAGTACTCCGAGACGCTGATTGACGAGTTTTCGAATCCTGCGTCGCGTCCGCAGATTGCCATTTCCGTGGATATGCTGGATACCGGTATCGATATTCCGGAAATCCTGAATCTGGTCTTCTTCAAGCCGGTGAAGAGTAAGGCGAAGTTTTGGCAGATGATTGGGCGCGGGACGCGTCTCTGTCCGGAGCTGATGGACGGGAAGGACAAGGATCACTTTCTGATATTCGACATCTGCAACAACTTTGCGTTCTTCCGTGTGGAAGCGGGCAGTGAGGTGCCGAATGCGCTGTCGGTGCAGGGGCTGATTTTTCTGCTGAAGGCCAATATGGCCCGTGCGCTTCAGGACCTGAAGTATCAGACGGAGTATCTTGTTGGCTTTCGCAGGGATTTGGTGGCGTATCTGTCCGAGCGGGTGCAGCGTCTGCCGCGGGGTAACTTCAGTGTGCAGCTGCATCTGGAGTCGGTGGAGACATTTTCCGACCCGAAGCGCTACGATGACATTTCGTACGAAGACACGCAGACGATGCGGACGGAGATTGTGCCGTTGCTGATTCCCGATGATGACGAGCCCAAGGCGCTGGGTTTTGATGCGCTGGTGTACGGCATGGAGCTGGCCCTGCTGACCGAGAAGCCGATTATGAAGGCGGCGGTCAATGTGAAGCGCAAGGCGTCCGCACTGGCGGCGAAGGCCAATATCCCCGCGGTTGCCGCGCAGAAGGAGATGCTGCACACGCTGCTGAATACCGTTTGGACGGAGCACCCGTCGATTGAGTTCTTTGAGAAAATCCGGTTGGCCCTGCGCGATTTGATGATTTATATCGACCGCAAGACTCATCTGTATGACACATCCTTCGAGGATACGGTGCTGTCCGTTGAGGAAACGCAGCATGTGCTCGGCAGCGATGCCGAAGGCGACCGTTTTGACAATCTGAAAAGTTACCGCGAAAAGGTGGAGTTTTATATCCATCGGCATCTGCACGATGTACCGGCATTTGCGAAACTGAAGGGCAATCAGCCGCTGACGTACGAAGACATTGATGCGCTCGAGAAGGTGCTTTGGGAGAAGCTAGGCACGCGGGATGATTACAGGGAGACGGCAGGCGAGAAGCCGCTGGGTGAGTTTGTCCGCGAGCTGGTCGGTCTGGATGCGGATGCCGCCAAAGCGGCCTTTGCCGAGTTCCTGAACGACAACTCGCTCGACAGCAGTCAGATTTACTTCGTCAACAAGATTGTGGAGTATATCGTGCACAACGGTCTGCTGAAAGACCGGCGTGTGTTTATGGAAGCGCCTTTTTCCGATAATGGCATGGTGACAGCCATCTTCCCCGACGGCACGCTGCTTCAGCGTATTCTGGCCGTGGTGGAGAGCATTAACGAAAATGCGTCCGTCGGTATCGGTGCGTAGTTTTTCGCGCTTTTTCTCTCGTTTTCAGGACTCCGACTCGCTACAATAAGCCTTTTTGTATGCGAGAGGAAGAGCGATGAAATTACGCCTGATTCATGATATCGAAGAACAGATGGCAAATGTTTTGACCCAGCAGCAGCGGGAGGTGCTTCGGCAGGTGCTGGCGGTGACACTGAAGCCGTTGACGGTGACTCCGGAAGCGGGAAGTTCTGTACAGAACGATGAGTCGCTTCTGCAGTCGTTTATTTCCTCCAAGCGTGTGGAGGGCTGTTCCGAAAAGACACTGCGCTATTATGAGTCTACCATCCGAAAGATGCTGTCGCAGGTGCCTTCCGGCGTCTGTGAGCTGTCGACCGATGCGTTGCGCCGCTATCTGGATGCCTATGCACACAACGGTCATGCGGGCAAGCAGACTATCGACAATATTCGGCGCATTCTTTCGAGCTTCTTTTCCTGGCTGGAGGACGAGGATTATATTTTGAAGAGTCCTGTGCGGCGCATTCACAAAGTGAAGATTGCCAAGACGGTGAAGGCGACGTATTCCGACGAGATGCTCGAGCGGCTTCGTGACGGATGCAGGAATCTGCGCGATTTGGCACTGATTGACATGTTGTCCACGACCGGCATGCGTGTCGGGGAACTGGTCCGGCTGAACCGCGACGATATTGATTTTGAAGATCGGGAGTGCGTGGTGCTCGGCAAGGGAAATAAGGAACGCAAGGTTTACTTTGACGCGCGGGTGAAGATTCATCTGAAGAACTATCTGGCATCCAGAACGGACGACAATCCGGCACTGTTTGTTTCCCTACAGGCTCCGTACAGACGTTTGGAAATCAGCGGTGTGGAGATCAGACTTCGGGCGATGGGCAGGGCGCTGAATATTCCTCGGGTGCATCCGCATAAGTTCCGAAGAACGCTGGCAACGATGGCCATCGACAAGGGAATGCCGATTGAGCAGGTGCAACACTTACTCGGTCATCAGAGCGTGGATACGACACTTCGCTATGCCATGGTCAGCCAGGCCAACGTAAAGCTTGCCCACCGGAGGTACATTGCGTAGCGGGTGGTGTGCGGGAGAGCGGGAGGCGGGTGTATAAACCCCAAATTCGGCTGCGCCTTCCCGGGCCCGGCGCGCTTCGCGCGGATGAATGATGAAAAACGAACAATGGAGCGGGCCCTTGGTGGCGGGGCTCTGCGTCGCAGGCGACGCATACTGAACCGGACGGGGACTGCGCCCCTCGGCCCCGCAGGCTTCGCTGCCGCCTGACGGCGGGGTCTTCGCGAAGAACAGCGGCTGCGCGGGTCACCCCGCGCATGCCCAAAATGAAGCGGTAGGGGGACGGACCGCGTGGCCATGGCATCGCGGACGCTGAGTTCGGACGGGGTACAGCGCGTAAGCGAAGGTGGCAGCCCCCGCAAGGACTTACGGCACTTCGCATCTTCGACCGGCGACTTGCTTTTTGCGGGCGGGAGCTTCGCAGGGCTTAAGTGGCTGTTGCAGCGTGCAACGACGCGATGACGACCGCGCGTCGCATGTCGAGCGGCGTAGCCGCCCCCGCACGACCTTAACGTTCGGCCTCCGCCCGCCTCCGCCCGACTTCCATCCCGCTCCGCCCGCTTTTCATCCCGCCTTTGGCGGACTTTCATCCGGCCGTTAGGCCGACTTTCATCCGGCCGTCAGGCCGACTTTCATCCGGGCTCCGCCCGACTTTCATCCCGCCTTTGGCGGCACTTCATCCCGCCTTTGGCGGCCTGCGCAGGAGGGAGCGTTTTGACGCGGAGGAGTGAAAAAAGTTTCGGAAGGCGGTGAATGGTCTAAAATTACTTTGCCATGGTTCATATTTATGGTTTTTATGTATTTATGTATATTTTTATGTGGGTAGGCATTCGGACGGTGAGGCTGGAGGCAGAGGGCCGGAGGCGAACATCGTAAAATGGCAAAAAACGTACATATTGCATTTGACAAGGTGTGTGTGTTATCCTTCAAATGTCCCCGAACATTTGTACGCGGTTTTTCGCTGCGGACAGTTGATGCGAGGACGATACTGAGTGCTTCTTTTTTCATAAAATAAGATTCGAAAGTTACATATAATCCGTATATCGGACGGATGCGGCAGGGAGGTTCCGGGGCCGTCTCCTACGGGCTTCCTCCGCCACTTCGTCTCATTCCCTCTCTATATATAACCCCTGATGAACACATAAGATGCCGATAGTGCATCACGGGGCCCGGCCTCTTTCCCGGACGGGCCCCGTTTTTTAGCGGCCAAGCAGGCTGGGTGTCGTGGGTGACGTTTTCACAGCCGTTTGGCTGTATGATTCTGAAACGAAGAACCGAAAGGATCCGAATGAATATGAGGTATTGTTGTTTGGGACTGGCGCTGCTGGTCTCCAGTCTGTCGGCTGCGGCCGGAGCTGGTCACTGCGATCGCGGGCATGGTGTGATGCCATGTAATCCGTCCGCTTCAGCGGAACTAGAGGAGGGGTGCTTTGCGCCGTCGGCTCCCTATACAGAGTTGCCGGTGAAGCATTATCCGAAGGAGGGGCAGTCGACGGTGCTACTGAAGCCAGGGGAGACATTTAGGCTGACGGTAGATTTCCCGAAGCGCAGCATCCCGACCAAGAAATACGTGCGTGTCATTGGCGGGGTGGATATGCCTGCACCGTTTACGGCACGTGGCGAGGATTTGTTCCGCGAAGAGGAGTGGCTGATTGAAGATAATCTGGATGCCTCGGTGCATTGCCGGGATGCCAGGACGCTTTATTTTAAGGGGGAGGACGATGATTTCGAACGTTATGTGTATATGCGCATTCCTGCCAATCGATTGGGAAGTGCGCCGTTGACGTTCCGTCTTCCGCTGGTGCGCCGCCGGGCGTTTGAGGTGATGCCGAATGGTCATTTTACGGCGCGTTTTGAGATTTACCGGAAGAAGGTAGGTCGTCATTCGCTGGATATTTACGATTCGGCTGACAGCGTGATTGAGTACGATTTGCCTTCGGGTACGGCCGATTTGACCGAAATCTGTAAGACGGTGGCGTTTCCCGAGGATACCGCCTGTGTGCTGCTGCGTATTGGTGGCACGCATTTTCGCGGGGAGTGCTGGGTAGAGGCTCCCGATTTTCTGCGCGACGGGAAAACGGTTTGGCACAGTCCGTTTGTGCCAGAGGCGGAGCGTAAAGACCGGGAAAATTACTGGGTCGGATGTAATTTCTCGACACGTTTTTGGCCGAAGTGGCGGTTGGAATGCAACGGTAAGCAGATTTTTGAGGGGCATGTGTTTGACCGTGCCTCGAATATGGCGGATTTTTATCTGCCGTTGCCGTCGGCACTGTCTGGCCCGTGCGAGCTGGCACTGACGCTTTTGGATGAATCTCCTCGCCGCTCCTTTGCCTACGGAGTGCATCGGGTTGAGACGCTGGAGACTTCGGCGCGCGGATTCGAGACCGTGGCGGTACCGAAATATGTCCGGGTCGGCACGTCGTTTGGCCTTCTGTTCGAGACACAGCGGCCAGGAACCACGCTGACGGTGACATCGCCAGCGTTTTCGCCAGCCTGCCAGAAGGTGACATTTGATCGTGCCGGTCTGAATGCTGTGACTCTGACGGCTGGGATGCCGGGAATCCGTCTACCGGTGACAGTCAGTGACGGAACCCGGACGCAGACGGTGGTGGTGCAGCAGGTGCTTGATTTGCCGTACGAGGCAATGTATGTTTCTTCTGGTGACGAGATCTACGTGGACAAGGAGTTTATGCCCTATGATCTCTTCTTTAAGTGGTATTTCTCGCAGCGTATTGGCAACTGGTACCATTTTCGTCCGTCCTATCAGTGGAGCGGTACGCGGGTGACCAAGCCGGAGGTCGTTCGGTGTTACACCGACCTGCTCAATCTACTCCGGGTGCCCTATACCTGGCAGCTGGATGGACGTACCACATCTGTGGCCCGGCTTAATCTGCCTTACAGCGACCTGGCCTCGCCGATGTTCCGTGGCTTTCAGACGCATGAAAACGACGGCAACTACCTCTACTGGAATAACCATATCCCGCACAAGGGATTGGTATCGGATATTCTTGCCCGCACCTTCCCCAAGGGGGGTATCTTCTCTAAGCACCGTCCCATCTACAGCGAACAGGGGGCGTTTGCACGCTTCAGTCCGTATGCGGCCGAGAGTGTGCCAGATGGTGCCCGCCAGTTTGTGACCAATCTGGCCGATGCACGCGGAGATTATGTGCGCCGCCATACGGGGCCTTCGGTGCAGTTCCGTTCGCTTTACCGCGCAGGCTACGATTGGCTCGGTACAGAGCAGATGTACGGTCTGGAGGATATTACGATGTCCGCGCTCCGAGGTGCCTCGAAGGTCTATGGCCGTACGCATTACGGTTCAGTGCATCCCATCCAGTGGGGGAGCAGGGATTTTAACAGTCCTCAGCATGCCCGCCGTCACTTCCTGTCCCTAGCTGTCGGATACATGCATGGGTCGTCGCATATGCACACCGAGGAAGCGCTGTGGCTAGACGAATGGGTCAACGACCGCTATTCTGAAGGCGGACAGGCGCATATCCGCGCACAGCACACGATGCTCGATTTTGCGGAGACCCACGCCCGCCGCGGAAATCATCATACGCCAATCGCCGTGCTGCAGGGGCGGTGCGATCCCTGGCATATTTTTGGACATACGCCCGTGTGGTCGCAGTGGGGAGGCAAGTGGGCCTTCAATCGCGCATGCGAGAGCTTTGACCTGCTGAAAGTCTTTTATCCCAAGTCTGCCGTTACGACTGCCGGACCGGACCACTGGTTTACCGATACGCCCTTCGGTGTCGTCGATTTGCTCCCCATCGAAGCAACACCCGCGCGATTGGCCGAGTATCGTATGGTTGCTTTCCTTGGATGGAATACCTACAGCAACGATGATTTTGCTCATCTGCTGGAATATGTCCGTCAGGGCGGCACGTTGCTGCTTACCGCGGCCCATGTCAATGCCGAGGAACAGCCGCATCTGCCGCCTAAATTCCCAGCAGAGGATACTGCTGTACGCCGTCTGCTCGGGGATGGCTACCGCGCACTGAAAACGCCAACGGTCATTCCGAACGGCCGCGGACGTGTAATCTATTTCCCTGAGAACCGTTATCCAGCCGATCCCGCCCTGCGTGAGGCCTATACCGAAGCACTAATGGCGGAGGCTCGCCGGGCGGTCCAGCCCGAAAGTAATCGTGGCTGGGTCCTGCCCGCACCTTACATCGACTTCTCAGTGTGGGATGAAGGTGTCCGCCGTACGGTTTACGTGCTGAATACCGACTGGAAAACCGAGGTAAATGCACATCCCTTTACGCTGGTCTTCGGCGGGGCGAGCTTCGAGCTAAAGCAGCCTCGGAACCAACTCGGGACCATTCACTGCTTCCCCGGATTCGCCCTTGTTCCAGATGGTAATACCACAGATGTCCTGTCGCTGACGGAAAAGAACGGCTCGGCCGAGGTGGTTATTCAGACCACGGGCCCCGACCGCGTGGAAATCCTCTGCGCAAAAACGGGACAGCGCAGCGTCCGTACGCTGCCGGCAGCGGGAATTCACAAGATAGTGCTTTCTTCCGAAAAATAAAAGATGACCATCTGCGGGATACCGCAGTGGCATCAGGCCCGTCTTCCTTCGGGGGGGCGGGCTCTTTTTGTACGCTCGGCATGCAGGCAGGCTGCGGGTTAACGCACCGTAATTAGCTCGGCGGCGCGTCCGTATGCGCATGAGAGAATGGATAAAATCCAGATTTGTCCGCAGGAGAAGTATCTATCGCTAACAAAATCAATCAGGGGATATAAAACGATGACGTTACGCTTTTGCCAAAACGGAGGCCGTCAGTCCAGCCGATAGGGTGCGGCTAACCATCGGGCGCCCTTTCTGAAATAGACCGAACTCCACGCCCGCATCGCAGCAAAAGAAAACATGAAGGGCGGATAGGAAACGCAGATCCAATTTTTTAGAGGATGATGAAAAGTGAATGAACGGTAATATCAGTGTGTTATGGTTTATTTTTACATTTTTAAAATTAGTACTTGCATAGGGGAGGGGGGTATGCTATTATTCAACACGTTTTCGGCCTCTAGCTCAGTTGGTAGAGCACGGCACTTTTAATGCTGGGGTCGCGGGTCCGAGCCCCGCGAGGCCGACCATATCTAAGTCCTTGAAAGTAAATAGCTTTCGAGGACTTTTCTTTTTTTAAATGGGCATTTTTTCTATTGTAGTACGCGGTTGTATAAGCGCCTGGCGGCGGAGCGATTATGGTGCAGCGGACGGTGGACAGTGAATCGTCGCGGGTGGCTACGCCCATACTGCTTTTTAATGTGCCAGAGGCGCCTGTCGCAGTGCACGTGGTCTTCGCTGCAATGACGCGATGACGACCGCGTGTCGCATGTCGAGCGACGCAGCCGCCCCCGCATGATCTTACCATCTGGGTTTCGCCCGCCTTTCTTCGGCGCTTAGTGTACGCCTCATTGGTCGTCAGATGTCTGATGATGGATGAAATGGGGTTTGGTGCTTCGGTCGTTGGGGCTTTTTTGACGCAAATAGGGACTTTCAATTGTCAAGGGGGGGGCTTTCGCGAAAAAAAAAGACAAAATAGGGTGTAATTGTGTGTAATATCTTGTAAATTAGTTATTTATTATATTATTTATTATGTAATTTTTATTGGTTGGCGTGGGGTGAAGCGGAAAAAGGGGGTAAAACATACATCTTGAGTTTGACAGGGGTGTGTGTTATTTTAAAAATGCTTGGAAGAGCACCTGCAGTGTATGCCATCGGGTGTCGGCGGCTTGGGCAGGGCTTCGAAGCAAAGGAAAGAACAACATGAACAGACAGATGATTGCGATGTTTGCGGCTAGTGGTTGCCTGGCTGGGACGCTGTTTGCCGGTGACGGCGGAGTACCGTTTGCTCAGCCGGGGGCGGTTCTGTCCAGTGCTGCTGCGCAGAATGAGATTGTGCCAGAAGAGGCTTCGGCTACAGCTGATTTGACGGTGATATTGGGTGATGCAACCTCGTTGGACGATGCTGTGTGGACTGATGCCAATGGTGTGTGCGTGGAGCCCAATCCGGATATTGATGGAACGCTGAGGATTGTCGGTAGCGGGCAGGTTATCGAAGCGGCACCTGGGGCGAAGCATTTGATTCTTGAGAACGTGACGCTGAAGCTGACAGAGCCTTATGGGGACAATTACGAAACGTATGGGATTACTGTTGGTGTTGGAGCAACGCTGGATGTCGGTACATATCAGATGACTCGTCAAATTGTGCTGGCTGGCGGAACACTGACCAATACGGTCGGAGAACATAATAACAGCCAACATCAGTTTTTTAACATATCACTGTCCGCTGATTCGACGTGGAATGTTCCTGAAGGAAAGACAATGGCATCCATTGCAGGAAGTTATGCGGATCACACGCTGGCGTTGAATGGACATACGTTGAAGAAAACTGGCAAAGGGATGTTACGGTTAATCAGTGCGGCGATGAATGGCGGTACGTCCGAAAAACCGGGCACGTTTTATATTGCAGAGGGCAAGGTCGAGCATATTTATGGTAGTCAGTACAGTGCCCCTGGTTTTGCTGTTTCAAGCAAAGACTGGGAGCTGCGAAATCTCACGTTGAAGATTGACGAAGGGGCAGAACTGAAGATGTCGTCTGAGCATTGGACACGTTCGTCTGGAGTCATTGCTGTCGATTTGGGTAGAGGCGTAACGTTGGATGTTCCCGCGAACTGGGGACATATCTCTGCCAATGATCAGGTGACCTCGTTTACGAAGCGGGGCGAGGGTACGTTGAATTTGATGCTCTGCGAGGTGCATACGGGGTATGCTGGCAGTGAGAATAATAGCATGTACACTTGCCCGACGGTGATTGAGGGTGGCTGTATGAATTTTAATGGTGCCTGCACGTTGCCTAATGGGGTGACGGTGAAGGCTGGCGCAGCTGTTGGTACCTGTGGCAATGCACCGTCCGTGATTCCTGAACTGACGTTTGAGGCGGGGTCCGTTCTGAAGGCTGCCGCCGATGTCTGTGTTTGCGCGAATGTGGTGACTGGTACGGCGGAGGGTGATTTGTCTGCACTGGTGCCCGATTCGACTTCCATGGTTCTGAAGGCACCGCAATCGGAAACCTTTGTACTGTCTGCGCCGGCTAAAGGGCGTTTTTTCCATAAAGACGGTGGCTATTGGTATACACCCATTGACAGCGTGCTTAGTGCGGAGGCTTCGGGCGAGGCTGCGTGGGCGAAGCTGAACTGGAACAAATCCAACGTTTCCTGGGATAAGCTCGGGCCCTATTCGGAGGCCGAACTGACGCTTGGTGGCGACACGACGCTGAAGATGGACTGTCCGCTGTCGCTGGGGACGCTGACAGCTGCCGGTATGGCGGGTGCCGCGCCTGAACTGGCGGTGAAGTCTACTGCCGTCGTGACGGCGAAGAAGGTGCGTTTGACCTTGCTGCGGCGCAACGATAAACAGAACGACGGCTGCGCTTTTTCCGAATTTCGTCTGATGCATGGGGGGAAGCCGCTGTCGCTGCGGGCCGACAAGAACGAACATCAGGTGCTGGTTGACGGCAAGCTGTGCGACGAGGATCTGGACAGCAAGTGGGCGCACTGGGGATGCGGTGTTGAGCTGAATGATGTGTTCGAATTTTATGTTTCGGACGGCGAGACGTTTGTCTTTGATAGCTACGGGCTGGCTTCGGCGGATGTTACGCGGCGCAATCCTGCAGCCTGGAAGCTTGATCTGTGCGATGCTGACGGCAATTGGGTTCCGTTTGATACGTTTGAGATGACGAGTGATGCCGCGGATCGGTGGGCTCCCAATACGTGGTTGGACCGGACGGTGAGGGGACATGTCGATACGGTCCGTCTGAGCAATGTGACGCTGACGGAGCTGACTTGTGCTGATTCGTTGGTCTTTGGTAGTAACTGTACGGTTAAGGCGGTTGCCGGCGGTGCTGTGGCTTGCAAGCAGGCTTCCGGTAGTGTGACGGTTGATACCGCGGCACTGACTGGTGCGGATTATCCTTTCTGCGCACTGCGTACGGCATCGTCTGGGGCCCTGACGGTTACGTTGCAGGGCGAGGGTGTCCTGAAGTATGTCAATGGTGCTTATTGGGTCTTTGCTTTTGAGCCTATGCTGACAGCGGAGGTGTCTGATGAACAGGGATGGGAGACGCTTGTCTGGACGGCGCCCGATGGCACGCAGGTGTCTGCCGGAGAGTTGATGCCCTCGCTGGAAGAAAATGCCGATATCACGCTGACTGGGCGGGGGACGGTGCTTCTGAATGCTCCCGTGAACGTGAATGCGCTGACGATTGCCGGCGATGTGGTGTTGGGCGGCACGGGGATGTTGACGGTTGCCGGCGCGGTGACGGTGAACCAGGGGGCAACTCTGACTGCTGATGCTACGCGGCTGACGCTGTCCGAAATGGCGACAATTAACGGTGTATTGAAGTATTCGGCGGCAGCGGAGACTGCTCTGGCTGTCCGCAACGGTTCTGGTAAGGTTATGCTCTCGTCGTCCAAGGCGGGAGAGACTTTGGCCGATAGGCGTGTTTGCTGGGATGTTTCGGGAACGTACGGTGTAGGCATTTTCTGCGACAACGGCGAACTGAAGGTTACTGGCGGTAATGCGACATTCGGCAGAGCTGTCCAGCTACGCCAGTCTATTTTGGCGCTTCGGGGCATTCAAGATCGGGTAACTTTGGGCGAAGGCTGCGAGCTGACCCTGTGCGAGAGTATGGTCTATTCCGATGCTGGCAAAGGGGCGCTGAGGGGCGGTAGCATTGCTGTTCGAGACTCGGCAACGTTGACAGGATCGTATGCGGGCAATGGTTATTCTATTGATTCGCCGATTTCGGGTACTGGTACGCTAACCCTGTCGACGCCGGCAGCGGGCCATCAGAATCGCTGGAGGCTAAACTCCGTTATTTCCGGAGGGCTGGAGGTTCGCGTTGATCCTGGAACCTATGTGACGCTTGCCGGCGACAATACGTTTACTGGTGGTCTCACCGTTTCCGAGGGCGTTCGGCTGGCACACAGCCGCGCGGCCGGCATCGGCGATATTACGGTTACTGGTGGCCTGGAGACGGAAGGTGGAGCCATTCTGGAGGTTTGCGCTGGCAAGACGCTGCTTTTGAAGGGCGAATTGAAGGGGGCCGTTCTTCTGAATGTCGGTGCTGTTGTGGATGGTTCTGCGGGCACCATTACTGGGGATGTCACCTTTGCGGATGGCGTTACGTCTGGGACACCTGTAATACTGAAGCTGCCCGAAGGGGCCACCGCCGGGAGTAGGGTGTTAGCCTGTGCCAATGCCAGTACGCTCGATATCGGCTGCTTTGCGGTATTCGATTTACTGGATGGACTGCAGCTGGTGTGCAATCCAGAGGGGACGGCTTTTGTACTTGCCGAAGGTGAAGTCGGGCCCGAGCCCAAACCGGAACCGGAGTTCTCGCTTCCCGAGGGCTTTGGTACGCTCCCCGAGGGGGTGGTGGCCGAACTGAAGTCGTTGCTTGCGTCGGTCACTGTGCCCGAAGGCGCTCAGATGCCGACGAAGGTCTCTCAGATTGTGGCGGATGCCGACAGCGATGCCACGCCGGGTACGCTGGCGGATGCACTGGCGGTCTTTACCGATATTTCCTCGGCAACGGTGGATCCGAACGATCCCTCTGCGGCTGTGGTGACGGTGTCGTATATGTTCGGCGTCGCTGATATGCGCATGGTCTCGTTGGAGGGCGTGCGGCGTCCCGTGCTGGTTGTTTCGGTCGAAACGCGGAAGAATGGCACCATCGTGCCTGCTGGGTTTGCAGCGGGGACGCAGGTGCTCGGCGCGTCTGTGATGCCCGACGGCACTGAGGCCCGTAAGCTGTCGCGTGCTGAGTCATCGGGGACTGAGCTTACGGCGGAAGAGCGCGCAGCGGTCTTTGGTCCGGATGCCTCTACCGCTGGTCGGGTGTATCTGAAGTTGCCGCCTGTTGATGGCGACAGTGCGTTCTTCCGGGTCCGGGCTGTTAGGCCCTGACCGATGTCTGCGCAGATTCCCGTCCCAGGGTATCCAGGCGGGAATCTGAGCAGTTCTGCGTCGGTGTGCGGTTCCAGTTGCCACTGGGCTTTGTCTGCTGGCAAGCGGATTCTATTTTAAAGGTATTCGTTTGCGGTATGTAGCCTGTCATTTTTTTTTAAAAACTGATTGTTTACAGAAGATTATGGACTGTCCATTCGTACGGGAGACCATCAAGGAAGGTATGTATGAGCAATATGGCACGTATTGTTTATATTACGACACTGCTGGCTGTCGGCGGGCTGTCTTATGCTGCTGGCCGGATGATGACCGCACCAGTAGCGGAGGTTGTTCCAGTGCGCGATGCTATCCCTGTTGCGGTTTCGGCCGCGGATAGTGAGGCGGTGTTGGATTTGCGCCGGGCAGAGAGCGAAATTGCGGCACTGAAGGCTGAGTTATCCAGGATGCGGACGGCGGCTGCAGAGAAGGCTCCTGTCGCTGATCCTCCTGCGGCACCGATGGCAGTCGATGCGAAGATGGATTTTTCGAAGCTGCTTGCATCGGCTACTGACAGTATGGAGCAGTTGAAGCGGAAGAATCCAGAGAAGTATGCCGCCGTGACTGCGGTTCGCGACCAGCTGATGAAGTCTTTCCGCGATGCCCGAGCGCGCCAGGACAGCTTCTTGCAGTCGATTGATCTGTCGCTGCTCTCCGAAGAGGAACGCGCCAACCATGCTGCCTATCTCGAGGTTCTGGAACGTAGTACGAAACAGAAGGACGCGCTGCGCGATGCCGTGCTCGGTGGCGGACAGTTGTCACAGAAATCGCTTGTGGAAATAGCTCAAACTGGTCAGGAGTTGTCCCGGTTGCGCGAAAGCGAGCGCACCGCGTTGGCGAATGCTGTCGGCAAGAGTGTGGGTCTGGACGAAGCTGGCTCCGCCGAGCTGTTTTCGGTCTTTGAGGATATTTACAAGGCCACGGAGCCCGGGATGCCGTCCTTTATGCCTAACGGTATTGATGTACAGGTTTTGACAGGGCCGATACGCTGATCGTTGCGTCTCCGAAAGCGGCCTGCGGGCCGCTTTTTATGTGTCAATTGGGTGGATGTAGGTGTCGTTGGCGCAGTGCACGTGGCCTTCGCTGCAATGACGCGATGACGACCGCGTGTCGCATGTCGAGCGGCGCAGTCGCCCCCGCACGACCTGATCATCCGGGCTTCGCCCGCCTTTTATCCCGCCTCAGGCGGACTTTCATCCGGCCGTTAGGCCGACTTTCATCCGGCCGTCAGGCCGACTTTCATCCGGGCTTCGCCCGCCTTTTGGTTAAGGGGTGTAGCCTTTGACGCGGAGGGCGCCGGGTAGGCAGCGGATATGTATGGGGAAGGTTGGGCCAGGCTCGCCGTCGAGGTCGGTTGCGTCGAGGCTATCGCAGTCTACGGTGATATCGGCGGCGCGCATACGCAGAACGCGGTTGCTTTCGACAGATTCGCCGTTGAGGATGCGGATGAAGAGGGGGAGAAGCTCGATGACTGGCATGGCGCGAATGATTAGTAAATCGAGTTTTCCGTCGGTGATATTGGCCTTGGGGGCGAAGCGGATGCGGCCGGCGGTGCGGCCGTTTAGGACGAGGAGGAAGTAGGTGTCTCCTTCGAAGCGGTTGCCGTCGGCAGTGATGCGCATGGGGATGCTGCGAATGCGCTGCAGGGTTTCGAGACCTTTGAGGTAGTAGGCGAGTTTGCCGATGGCCTGTTTGAGGTTGGGTGATGTTTTTTGTGAGACATCGGTAAAGAGTCCAGCACCGGCGACATTAACGAAGCGTCGGCCATTGGCGCTGCCGATATCGATGGGGGTGGGGGTGGAGTGGAGGATACGGCGGCAGGCATCGCTGATTTTGTGCGGCATGCCGAGGCAGCGGGCGAAGTCGTTGGCGGTACCGGTGGGGAGTAATCCGACAGGGATGCTGAGGCCGAGGGCGTTCATGGCATTGACAGTTTGGCCGACGGTGCCGTCGCCGCCAGCGATGAGTAGGTGGTCGTGGGTGGCGGGGGAGACATCGCGGAGGGCGATATCGGGGGGTTGACCGCCGTCGAGACGGAAGGGTTCGGGAAGATAGCCAGCGCTTTGGTAGATGTCGATGATTTTATCCAGACTTCGGATGATGCGGCCTTCGCCGGAGTGGGGGTTGTAGATGAATTTTACGCGGCGCATGCCGGAGTTCCTTTTCTTGAGGCCAGCAGGGCTCCGGGAGGTTGTGGGCTCACAGATGCGAGAAGCGAATGACGCGAAAGATGCGGGCTGACATGGTTGTTGGTGAGGAGCAATGGTATTATGGTAGCATAATGGTGGTATGTTTTGCGCGGGCATCAGTTTTTTGGTATGCTTTGGCGTTATGTATCGCTATATTTTGAGACGTCTTTGGGAGATGGTGCCGACTACGTTCGGTGTACTGATTCTCTCGTTTGTATTATTTTATGTAGTAGGCGGATCGCCGGCGCAGACCGTATTGGGTCAGCATGCGACGCAGCGTGCCATTGCGGCGTTTGACGAGGCCAACGGGTACGATTTGCCGCTCTTTTTGGGGCGCTGGGCTACGACTGATGCGGTGAAAAAGGCGGCTGGTGGCGGCACTGATTTGGCGTTTCCGCTTAGTGTCGGCACGTATCGGTTGGATGGTGCTGTCGCGGCTACACTGACGCAGCCTTCGACAGGTGCCATGAAGTCTGTTTCCGCGGCAGACGGTGCGGAGATTGTTGTGGAGCAGGGCTGGCAGATTATCGCCGCCCCTGGGGTTGGCGAGGTGCATCGTAAGACCCGCGGTCTCTTTGATTCGCAGTTTATTCGTTATCTGAAGGCGCTGATTAGGTTTGATTTGGGTGATTCGCTTGAGACGCATCAGCCTGTGGTGCAGGTGTTGAAGGATGGCATTTTGCCGACACTATCGCTGTCGGTGCCTATTCTCTTTTTTGGCTCTGTATTTGGCGTGGTGCTTGGTCTGCTATGCGCGGCGGCCCAGGGTGGGCTGCTTGATCGGGGTATTTTGGCGCTGTCCACGCTGCTGATGAGTGTGAACTATGTGGTTTGGGTGTTGCTGGGGCAGTTTCTGCTTGGCTTTAAGTGGCCGGTGTTTCCGATTTGGGGTTACGAGAGTGTTTATTATCTCATCTTGCCAGTCATGATTGGTGTGGTGAGTTCGTTGGGATCGGATGTGCGGTTTTACCGAGCGGCCATTCTGGATGAGGTTTATCGGCCATATGTGCGCACGGCGGTGTCGAAGGGGATGTCTTCGGTGCGCGTACTTTTTGTGCATGTATTGCGCAATGCGCTGATTCCCATTGTGACCTATATCTCGCTGTCTATCCCTTATCTGTTTACGGGCAGTTTGCTGCTGGAGAGTTTTTTTGGCATTCCGGGATTGGGCAGTGTATCCATCAATGCGATTAACTCGGCTGACATGTCGGTGGTGCGTGCGGTGGTGATTTTTGGTGCGTTGCTTTATCAGGTGGTGAATTTGGTAACGGACCTGGCGTACGGTTGGCTGGACCCCCGCGTGAGGATGGCATCATGAACGAACCTGTGAGTGTGAAAGATTCTGAGGCAGTGGCTCTACGCGGACCGTCGACCTGGCAACGGCTGTGGTCTAATTGGGTGACGCGGTTTTGCATTATTGCTATTGTATTGTACACCCTGACGGCTCTGTGGGGTGAAGGGGTGTATCGTTATTACAAAGGTGCGCTCTGGGAAGATGCTCCTGCGGTGCTGACCTGGGGTCCCGAAAAGACACCGCCATATAATACGTTGCATATGGAAAGTCGTTATGTGCCGCCGATGACGTCGGTTACCTGGCCAGCTCATACCGAACCTGACGGGACGCAGGTTGCGGCGAAGCGTCACTGTTATCTTCTTGGCTCGGACAATCTGGGGCGCGATGTGTTGCAACGTCTGGTTCAGGGCGCGCGCATAGCGTTTCATGTTGGCATTATGACATCGCTGATTGCTATTCCGCTGGGGGTGCTGTTGGGCTGTCTTGGTGGTTATTTCGGCGGCAAGGTGGATAGTTTTGTGGTATGGCTGTGCGCCACGGTGAGTGCGATGCCAGGGTTGCTCTTTATTTTGGCCATTGCGCTGATTGCGGGTAAAGGCCTCTTCGGTATCTACCTGGGGATTGGCCTGACTACTTGGGTCAGCGTCTGTCGCAATGTGCGTGCGGAGGTGGTGAAGCATCGCGATCGTGCCTATGTGCAGGCTGCCCGTGTGTTGGGTTATAGTCATCCCCGCATCCTGTTCTTGCACATACTGCCTAATGTAATGCATATTGTGCTGATTTCATTTTCTATTCGTTTTCCTGCCAGTGTCGCGACGGAGGTATTTGTTTCTTTTCTCGGCATTGGCGTGCAGGGTGAGCCTTCTTGGGGTATTATGATTAATAATGCCCGCGCGCGTCTTTGGCAGGGTATTTGGTGGGAGCTGGCCTTTGTTTCGTTGGCGATTTTCCTGCTTGTGTTGATTTTCAACCGTCTTGCGGATGACCTTCGCGATGTGTTTGATCCTGCGCTTCGCAATCGCGGCTAGGAGCCTGTAGGGGTATATCTACGGGCTGCAAAAAGCGCCTTAAACGTGCATAAACTTCGGCTTTCGCATTTATACTTCTACAGACTCCTAGCTGGGGTGTTGATGGAATCCGTGGCTTGCGTTGTTTCTTGGTGCGAAACGTTCTTTTGTTGGACGGCGGGGAAACACGTTGGGCGGGAGGAGTCGCTATAGGAAGCAACCTATGTTTATAGCAGAAAAATATTCGGACCCCGTGATTGGGGGATATGTTGCGGATGTTGCCCGTCAGGGACGTGCTTCGCTGGCGGAGCGGCGTTTGGCGCGGACGCTGATATGGTTTCATCCTACGCTGGCTAAGGTGACGATTCGTCTGCCTCGATTGGCGTCGATGCCGTCACCGGAGGAGCTTCGTCTTGCCTGGGAACGTCAGGGGGCACCGCTAGTGCACCGTCTTGGCGTTGATGAGTGTGTGCTGTTCGGGAAGATTTTGAATCTCCGTCGCATTCCCAATGCTGGTTGGGAGACTGCGGATTTGCGGGGGGATACGCTGACGCTCTGCTTCCGAAAGAAAGCCGATGTCGCTATTGAGCAGGCCTTGATGAAGTGTTTTTGGGCGGAACAGACTCAGCAACGGGCCCGGGCCTTTTATGACAGTCGCTTTCGTGATGTCGTTGCAAAACCGCCCGTCCGGATTATTGCCAAAAAACTCGGTGCGCGGATTTTGGGGCAGTGTACCTTTGATGGCGAAATCCGGATTGATCCGCGTCATGCGCTCTGGCCTGAGGAGGTGCTGCTTTCTACGCTGGCTCACGAACTGACCCATCTCGTTCATTTTGACCACTCTACGGCCTTTTGGAAGGAGCAGACCCGTTTACTGCCTGACTGGCTCCCGATGTCGCTGATGATGCCCTCGGATGGATGAACGGTGTATAGAGAATAGTGTATAGAGAACAGTGAACAGTTGCGGGTGAGGTGCTGCCTCATGCCCCGTTTTTAAAGCGGGCTTGCGCCCTTGGAAGCACAGCAGAAGCTGGTAGGGCGGGGCATTGGTGTGTAAAAAAACCTCCGTCAGTAAGCTGACAGAGGTTAAATTGGTAGCGGGAGTAGGATTTGAACCTACGACCTTCAGGTTATGAGCCTGACGAGCTACCTGGCTGCTCAATCCCGCAATTCGATGTATGGCGCGCCTTGGAGGATTTGAACCTCCAACCTTCTGATCCGTAGTCAGATGCTCTATCCAATTGAGCTAAAGGCGCTGAAAACGAGATATAATATAGCAAGGTTGACATTAGAATGCAAGCACTTTTTTTGAAAAGTATGACCTGGTCCTGTGTGTCTTGTTTATCTATATGATAGTAAGTGTCTTTTTTATGCAGGAGATGGGTTTCTTTTTACGATTATGGCGGGATGTTTTCGGAATCTGCGCGGAATCAGAGTTTCATAGCGGGGAGGCCGAAGGCGGTGGCTCCAGCGGGGAGGTTGTTCATCAGCACTGAGCCGGCCCCCAGGGTGGCGTCGTTGCCGACGGTTTTTCCGGGCATGACTTTAGCTCCTGTATAGAGGGTGACGGAGGTCCCGAGGCGGGCATAGCCTCCAGCAAAGGCGGTGGTGTCCATGCGCAGGAAATCACCAACGATGGTGTCGTGTCCTAGAATGGCTCCTGTTTGCATGAAGAGGAAGTCGCCGACTTTGGCATCGGCCCCGATGTAGGCATTGGGGGCGAGTATTGCGCCGCGGCCGAGGGTGGCGTTGCAGATGCGGGCGGTGGGATGGATGCACGATGCGAAGATGGCTCCACGTGCTTCGAGCTGTCTGATGCAGGCGCGGCGGATGGGGTTTTGGCCGATGCCGCAGAGCACGGGCGCGGTGAGGGGGGCGGTTGTCATGCCGCCGACGATGGTGGGGTAGGTGTTTCCGAAGGGCGCGAGGGCGTTTGGGTTGTCATCGATGAAGCCGATGGGGGTTAGGCCGGCTTCGCGTGCCCAGTAATAGAGTTCGCGACCGAGGCCGCCGGCACCGAGGATGAGGACGGGCTGTGCGGACATGGCTTAGTGCTTCTTTTCGAGGGGAGCGGGTAGGAGTTTGCCGTAGGCGCGGAAGTGGCGTTTGACGGCCACGCCGTCTAGGGCGCGTCCGCATTCAATCAGCATATTGCCGTAGGCGTTGACGAAGTCGGCGGCGGTTTTGGGATCTTCGGCCATCATTTCGGTGACGAAGCGTCCCATTTTCACACCTTCGTCCATGCGTCCTGGCTGTTGAGCGATGCAACGGGCGATGAAGAAGCGGCTACGGGCGTTATCGGCCGTGCCGACGGATTGCTTTAGGATGCGGCGGCCGAGGTCTTCGGCGCGCTTGAAGCGCTTAGTTTCGTAGAGGAAGGCAGCGTACTGCGTTAGGAAGAGTGGGCTATCGGGGCTGAGTCGTTCGGCCAGGGTATAGAAGGGTTCGGCCTTGGCGGGGGAGACGGAGCGGTGGGCGATGTTGGCTGCGTCGAGTACATCGTGCAGTTTGGGGCGCACATAGCCGAAGGCTGAGGCGTAGAAGCGCAGGGCGTTGCCGTGGTCGGCGAGTTTTTCGAGGCTGCGGGCGGAGCTGATATCGCGGTCGTACATGCCCATGAGGAAGGTGTCATTGGGGTTGAGGCGCGAGGCTTCGGCGGGTTTGCCGTTCATGGCTTCTTTGCGGGCGGCGCGCAGCGAGGCCAGGATTGGGTTGACATCGGAGCGGATTTCTGCGGGGATGTCAATCCAGGGCATTTCGTCTTCGTAAACGGAGGCAAAATCCTTTAGCAGTCGGCGGCTGCCGGCACCATCAAAGAGTAGGCGGCGGCCTGCGGTGGCGGAGAAGCGTGGTAGTTTGGAGGGGATATCCTTTTCGAGTGCGCCGAGGATTTTTTTTGTATCGGAGGCGATGCAGGAGGGGAGGAGGTAAATTGGGGCGGGGATGCCGACGGATTCGAGTAGGGCTACCACACCGGGGCGTTCCATTAGTGAGGCCATGGCGGGGAAGCTGAGGGTGATGGGTTTACGGGAGGCGACGAGCTGCCAGTCGTTGAGGCCGGTCATCCAGATTTGGATGTAGGGGAAGACGGCGTTCAGTGCTTTGTAGCGGATCATGAAGCTTAGGGAGTCCAGAGCCCGCGCGTCGAGCACGTAGATGAGTAGGCCATCTTCTTTGAGGTGGTCTGTGACGCTGTGCAGTGCCGTGGTGCCGAAGTAGTCGCGTTCGCCAGCAATCCAGGCGGGAGGGACATCTACCCAGATGGCGTCGTAGAGGCCTTTGAGTTCGCCGGTTTCATAGGTGGGGATGCGGGGGGCGCCGACGGCGGGGCGGGCGGCGATGCGGGCGGAGGGTTGCGGACGCAGGAGCAGCGGGAGTAGTTGGGAGGCGGTGCGCGCGGCTTCGTCGATGCCGACGGCGTACACGACGCGTCCGTCTTTTAGCACCACATCACGGCTGCCGATACCTTGATAGAAGACATCGCGGGCGGCGGTGACGGCAAAGGGGTGGACTGTGGTCATTGGGTCGAGGGCTGCGTGGCGCGTGCCGAAGTAGGAGGCGAGGAGCAGCAGCACAGCAAAGAAGGCGAAGGAGATGCGCAGTAGACGGTTTTTGCCGCAGATGGCGAAGATGAGTAGCAGCGAGCCGAACAGCATGCCGTTGAGGGCTATATCGAGCAGGATGTGGGAGGGCACTTTTGCAACGCCGATGCGGGCGAGGATTAGACCCGAGCAGGCGGCGAAGAAGACGGCGAGTTTGCCGCGCTTGGGGTCTTCTGCGCCGTTGCGGAAGAGGAGGAAGGGCAGGAAGAGTGCTCCGGGGGCTATCCAGAGTAGGGCATATCCGAGGATGGTGCGGTACCAGTCGCCGTAGGTAAGGCCGATGCGTTTGGGGAGGAGTAGCCAGTCATGGACGGTTTTTTCGGTGCTACCGAAGGCGGCGAAGGCTAGCAGAACACAGATAAAGCTCAGCGCTGCACAGGTTTTGGCACCAACGCGTCCGCGCAGGAGGCGAACGAGGGCGAAGCCCATGACGGCGGGGGGGATGACGGCGGGCCAGAGTGCGGCACCGCAGGTCCAGCGGTCGAAAAGCGCTGTGCCGAAGCCCGTCAGCAGGGCGGAGGCGAAGGCGAAGAGGAAGAGTCCAGAGAGGAAGGTTTTGTGCATGGCGGACAGTGGAAAGTTACAGTGAACAGTTGCGGGTGGGGGGTGTCCCACTTTTTTAGCGGGGGAAGTATCGGCGGCGGTTGTTACGGGGGTCGGCGTAGATATCCTGGGAGCGGAGGGCGTAGCCGACGGCATTACGGCCCCAGAGGGATTCGAGTTCGGCCAGGCATTCGGCGCAGGGGTTGACCATCCAGGAGGTGTCGGGGGCAAATGTTACGATACGGCCTGGGAGGTCAAGGCTTAAGGTAATGGGGAAAGCGCCGGGCCAGCGAGTTAGTAGGTCGCGCAGCTGTTCCATTTTTTCGGCGGAGGGCTTGTCGTTGCCGACTTTGCAGCGGACCGTGAGGGCGCGGGCAAATTTTGCGGGGGCATCGGTTAGCGGATAGATTTCCTTGGCGAAAATCGTTGGATCGCGGCCCTCTTCGAATTTGAGATTGCCGCAGACGAGGACCGCGGAGTCGGCCTCGAGGGTGGCGGCGTAGTTTTCGTAGGTATCGTTGAAGGCTAGAGCCTTGCAGGTGCCGCTGCCGTCGTCGATGGACATTTCTGCCCAGGGGCGTTTACTCTTTTTGGAAATGGCGGTGCGCATGGCGGAGAGATAGCCGGCAATGCGTACGGAATCGCCGTCTTGAAGTGGTACGGCGGGGCGATGTTCTTCGTCTGTCTGCGGACCGGAGAGGATGATTTTCTCTGCGGTGGCGGTCTGGAAAGCGCGCACTAGGGTGCGGTAGCGGTCGACGGGGTGCCCTGTCAGGTAGACGCCGAGATACTCGCGTTCGTTCTGTAGGCGGTCCTTATCGGAGATATCTGGGGCATCGGGCAGTTTGTCGGAGACGCCGAAGTCGTCGGCGTTTTCCTCTCCGAAGAGGGAGTCTTGCCCTGAGATGCTGTCTTTATCTTCTGAGGCCACACGGGCAAAGGCGAATTCGATACCGGCGAGCATGCATCCTTGGGAGGTATCCGTGAAGCAGGCCATTGCGCCGCTGCGGATTAGAGCTTCGACGGTGCGTTTAGTCACGGGTTGTCGGTTGTCGTTGGCGGCCCGGGTAGCGGCGCTACAGAGGCGTTTGCAGAAATTGACGAGGCTAGTGTAGGGGCCGTTGGCGCTGCGTTCGGCGACGATTGCTTCGCCGGCGAGTTCGCCTACGCCGCGGATGGCGCCGAGGCCGAAGCGGATGGCATTTTTGCCTTCGGGAAAGAAGTGGTTGCGCGAGGCATTGACATTGGGGGGGAGGACCTTTAGGCCCATGTCGGCGGCGGCATTGACCAGCCCTGGCATTTTATCGAAGTTGCCGATTTCGGATGAAATCTGGGCGCACATGAAGTCCGCGGGATAGTGCGCCTTCAGGTAACCGGTTTCGTAGGCGATGTAGGCGTAGCAGACGGAGTGTGATTTATTGAAGGCGTACGAGGCGAAGGCCTTCCAGTCGGACCAGATTTTCTCGGCGAGCTTGGTGGCGGTCTCTTCGTTCGGGCAGGACTTCATGAACTCTGGATTTTTCAGGCAGCCTTCGAGGAATTTGACGTAGAGTTTTTCCATTGTCTCGAGCTGCTTTTTGCCCATGGCCTTGCGCAGTGTATCGGATTCGCCGCGGGTGAAGCCGCCGAGTAGGCGCGAGAGCAGCATCACCTGTTCCTGGTAGACGGTGATGCCGTAGGTGTCCTTCAGGTATTTTTCCATCAACGGATGGTCGTACTTGATTTCTTCCTCGCCGTGTTTGCGCTTGATGAACTGGGGAATGTACGCCATTGGACCAGGGCGGTAGAGGGCGTTCATGGCGACGAGGTCTTCGAAGCGGTTCGGATGCAGCGAACGTAAGTGCGCCTTCATGCCGTCTGATTCAAACTGGAAGAGGCCGTCTGTTTCGCCGCGCGAGAAGAGTTCAAAGGTTTCTTTGTCGTCAATCGGCACTTGCGCCATGTCCACATCGATGCCGTGAGATTCCTTGATGGAGGCCAGGCAGGCCTTGAGCACGGAGAGGGTTTTCAGTCCGAGAAAGTCCATCTTCAGTAGACCGATGGGTTCCACGAAGTGGCCGTCATACTGGGTGGTCATCAGACTTTCGCCTGCGGTCGGCATAATGGGGATGGTTTCCATCAGCGGGTCACGGCTGATGATGATGCCGCAGGCATGGACGCCAATATTGCGCGTGGTTCCCTCGAGGCGCATGGCCAATTCGAGGATGCGGCGCTTCTCTGGATCGGGACCGTCCATTACCTCGCCGAGTTTCGGATTTTCCTTAAAGGCCTTGGCGAAGGTGATTTTGGGTGTTTCGGGGATGAGGGCGGCGAGGGCATTGGCTTCTGCCAACGGATAGTCGAGTACACGGCTGACATCCTTAATGGCACTCTTTGGGGCCATGATGCCGAAGGTAGCAATGTGGCTTACGTGGTCTGCGCCGTACTTCTGTGTTACCCATTCCAGGACGCGTCCGCGCCCATTATCGTCGAAGTCTACGTCGATATCGGGCATTGAAATGCGGTCGGGGTTTAGGAATCGTTCGAACAGCAAATCGTAGCGGATGGGGTCGATGTCTGTAATGCCCAGGCTATAGGCGACGGCGGAGCCTGCGGCCGAACCGCGGCCTGGCCCCACAATCACGCCGATGCCTCGCGCGGCATTGATGTAATCTTGTACAATCAGAAAGTAACCAGGGAAGCCCATCTGTTTGATGGTGTTGAGCTCGAAGGCAATGCGTTCTTTCTTCTCTTCGTCCAGTAAATCGCCAGGCCAGCGTTTTTTGGCACCTTCCCATGCCAGATGCTCCAGGTAGTCGCTTTCGAGCTTGATGCGGAGCACCTTGTCGTAGCCGTCGAACTTGTCGTAGCGCTCGAATTCGTTGCGCAGGGCTGCCTCGTCGTACTTCTTTTCGTAGGCCTCTTCCGTACCGAAGTCTGCTGGAATGGGGAACTTCGGCATGATGGGGTCGGAGTCGAGTTGGTACTCTTCGACCTTGTCGGCGATGTCGACCGTATTTTGAATCTGCTCGATGTAATCGGGCAGAACGGCGCACATTTCCTCGTAGCTCTTGAACCATTCCTGCTGGGTGTAGCGCAGGCGTTTCTCGTCGTTCAGCTTCTTGCCCGTGCTGACGCAGAGTAGCACATCGTGAGCTGGACCGTCTTCCTTCATTAGGAAGTGGACATCATTGGTGGCGATGACCTTGATATTTAGCTTTTTGCCGAGCTTCATCGTGCCGTCGATGACTTTTTTCTGCCGTCGGAGCAGGTCGGCTCGGTCCTCTTCACCGAAGCCTTTGACTTCGGATGGGTGCAGCATGATTTCCAGATAGTAGTCGTCGCCGAAGAGGTTTTTGTACCAGAGAGCCTCCTGTTCGGCTTCCTCCATGCAACCTTCGGAGATTAGCCGCGGCACAATGCCAGCGACGCAGGCGGAGGAACAGATAAGGCCCTCATGGTATTTCTCCAGCAGCTCGCGGTCGATGCGAGGTTTTCCATAGAAGCCCTCATTGAAGGCAATAGAGATAAGCTTCAGCAGATTATGGTAACCGGTGAGGTTTTTGGCGAGCAGAATCAGGTGGTTACCGCTGCGCTTTGTGCGGTCCTTGTGGCCCAGACGCGCCACATAGGTTTCGCAGCCGAGAATCGGTTTGATACCCGTTTTGCGGCAGGTATCGTAAAACGCCTTCAGTCCGTACAGGTTGCCGTGGTCCGTGATGGCGCAGGCACGCATCCCCAGTTCTTTCGCACGTTTCACCAATTTCGGTACCTGGCAGGCACCGTCCAGCAGCGAATAACCGGTATGCACATGCAGATGCACAAAGGGAACCTGTGCCGGTTCTTGCGTTTCAGTCGAAGGATCGCTCATACTCACTTACCGTTAGATATACCAAAAGAGGGCGGTCCCGGGGCACCGCATAAGAACTATAAAGTATAACATAAGCCGTCCAGACCTGCTCAGAGCCCGAGCGCATCGGCTTCGAGCGTGAGCCCGAAGAGATACATCGCCACCGCTTGGACTGCAAAGGGCAGTTTGCCAGGAAAACGGAGCGGCAGATTGCGGCAGATATCGGAGATAGCATCCAGATTCGGCAGGCGGGATCCTGTGGGCAGCAAATCGCGTTCGATGTGTTCCCTCAGATTGGTAACATATTTAAACCCGTCCGACAGCGCTCGGTAGTAACCTCCCGCCTTCAGTTTATCCGGATTTTCGAGCCACAGATGCACCATGCCCGCTGCGGCATAGGCGCATGTTTGGAAAATGATGTCGTCCAGGGCTTCTGTATTGGTGTTCTTCAGTCGTTTGCGCAGTCCCTCGGCAATTAGCATGCAGGTAGGGTTGGCTGCAGCAATCAAGTCGGGCAGGGGAGCCATGCCAGAACGTGAAATCAGGCCAGCGGTGCGGCCAGTATCCAGCAACAGATTCAGTACTGCGCACACTTCAGCGGAAAACTCCTTCAGTAGCGGATCGCCTGTCAGGCGGATTTCTGCTGGCCCTTCAAAGAGTCCGTCGAGCAGTCCATCGTTGTAACGCGCCCGGTAACATGTCTGCCAATGCTCCGCCCGGCTACGCAGACCCGCGTCGCGTGCCGCCCGGGCAGCCCCGCTCAGCGCTGGCTTAGAGGTAGGGTCGGTGGCGAGCACCGCCTCAAAATCCTGGAGCGCATCGAAAAAATGGCCGCGCATCGCCTTGCAGACCCCGCGGTTGCAGCGCGCAGCGGTACAGTCTTCGGCTATAGACAGCGACTGATTAAATAGCGGCAGCGCTTCGTCGGGATGGCCCGCCTGCAGGTGGTGAAGCCCTTCTGTATTCAGCCATAGCGGGCACTGTGAATCGCAGGTGCCTCGTTCCTTTATGCAGGTGCAGTCCCTCCCGGGACAGTAAAGCCGCCCCTGCGGAGTCCGCCAGGGATATTGGGGCTGCGCTGGGTGGGCTGTTTTGTGACGAAACCAAATACTCATGTTACTGTACCGTTCGCTGTAGTCAGGAGATGCCGGGCAAAGTGTTGCTACGGGAGAGCGCTCATAGTGTACGAAACCTGCGCGCCACGCGCAACCTCTCCTCCCCCTCGGGCCTCCGTATCATATGAAAGACGCTTGGAATAACTTCGGCGATGGTTACGATGCTTATCAGAGG
>SAMEA104404097__coassemble_788_pt1 | contig 29248 bp, 21 predicted proteins | sample SAMEA104404097__metabat2_high_PE_096 | metagenome-assembled genome bin SAMEA104404097 (sample SAMEA104404097) | Balaenoptera acutorostrata | reverse complement strand
GGTGGACTTTGCCCTCGCCCTTCTTAATCACGTGCTTTGCGCGCCCCGCCTGTCGTCTGTCCGCCATCAGGCGATGCACGACAGAGCCGCGACAGACAAGCACCCGCAACCATTTATCGTTCATCGTTCGTCATTCGGGCGCACTACACCTGGATCAGTGATGCACGGGGCGGAACTTGATGCGGGTGGGACGGTCGGCATCGTCGCCGAGCTCCTTACGGCGCATTTCGTGATAATCGGAGTAGGAGCCTTCGAACCAGCGAACCTTGGAGTCGCCTTCAAAGGCCAGGATGTGCGTGGCAATACGGTCGAGGAACCAGCGGTCGTGGGAGACCACCACCGCGCAGCCGCCGAAGTCCTGAATACCTTCTTCGAGCGAACGGAGTGTACCAACATCGAGGTCGTTCGTCGGTTCGTCGAGGAGTAGCAGGTTGCCACCAGCGCGCAACAGCTTTGCCAGATGCACGCGATTGCGTTCGCCGCCGGAGAGGACACCGACCTTCTTCTGCTGGTCGGTACCACGCAGATTGAAGCGCGAACAGTAAGCTCGTCCGTTCATCATGCCCTTGCCAGCCAGATTCACAAATTCGCCACCACCGGTGATTTCCTCGTAGACGGTGTGGTTCGGATCGAGTGCCTCGCGCGACTGGTCCACATAGCTGAGCACCACCGTCTCGCCCACGCGGAGCTCGCCAGAAGTCGGTTTCAGCTTACCAGTAATGAGCTTAAAGAGCGTGGTTTTACCGGCACCGTTGGCACCAATGACACCGACAATACCGCCGCGGGGCAGATCGAAGCTGACGTTCTCGAAGAGCACCTTGTCACCAAAGGCCATCGTGAGGTCCTTCGCCTGAACGACCAGATTGCCCAGACGAGGACCTGGCGGAATCTGAATCTTCAGCTCTTCCTCGCGGGTATCGACCTGCTGAGAGATGAGTTCCTCATAGCGGGCGATACGGGCCTTGCCCTTTGCACGGCGACCAGACGGATTCGTGTGAATCCACTCCAGTTCCTGACGAATCATCTTCTTGCGGCTCTCAGCCTGCTTGGCCTGCGTGGCCATCATTGCCTGCTTCTGCTCCAACCACTGCTCGTAGTTTCCCTTATAGGGATAGGTGCGACCGGCATCCATCTCGAGAATCCACTCGGTAACATTGTTCAGGAAGTAGCGATCGTGCGTCACCACAATGAGCGTACCAGTAAACTTCTTCAGAAAGGCTTCAATCCAGGCCACCGACTCAGCATCGAGGTGGTTGGTCGGTTCGTCGAGGAGGAGCACATCGGGATTGGAAATCAGCAGGCGCGTCATCGCGACGCGGCGCTTCTCGCCACCAGAGAGCACCCCGGCCTTCGTATTCGGATCTGGACAGCGCAAAGCTTCCATCGCCAGCTCCACCTGATGATCCAGCGACCACAGGTCGTTGGCATCAATGATTTCCTGCAGGCGGGCCATTTCCTCTTCGGCCCCGGGTTCATCCAGACGGCAACAAAGGTCTTCGTACTGCTCCAGCATCGCCTGTGCTTCGGCCACGCCTTCCATGACGCATTCCTGCACGGTCTTCTCGGGATCGAGCTCCGGCTCCTGAGGTAGATAGCCAATCTTCTTGTTCTTGGCAACGATGCAGTTACCCATGTAGTCTTTGTCGAGTCCTGCCAGAATCTTCAGGAGGGACGACTTACCTGCGCCGTTGGCACCAATGACACCGATATGCGCACCGTGGAAAAACGCCAGGTTGACATCATCCAGAATGACCTTTTTCTCATGATGCTTGGTCACGTTCTGCAGATTAAAAATATACTCACCAGCCATAACCGAATCTTTCTTTGAATGAAGGGTGGGATGTAAAAAGAGACGACTCCGGCAGCCGCTGTTCGGGAGGGAACAGTCCGGCAGCCGGAGCGGGAACCGGAGGGTTACGCCTCGGGATGTTCGTCGGAAGCGGGTGCCTCAACTGGCGCGGGTGCTTCACCGTCGGCAGGCGTACCTTCTGCACCTTCGCTGCCTTCCGCGGGTGCTTCACCGTCGGCGGGGGCTTCGGGCGCTTCTTCGTCGGCGGGGGCCAGCGAGAAAGTGGCCAGCACCGCATCGCCCTGCAGGCGGCAGAAATTGACACCCTGGGCTGCGCGGCTATAGCAGCCGATTTCGGAGACATTGGTGCGGATGAGCGATCCGTTAGAAGCCAGCATAACCAGCGTTTCGTCACCCTTCACGGTCGCAATGCCGATGAGGTCGCCGTTCTTTTCGCTGTTGCGCGGATTGCCAGTCACGCCCATAGAACCGCGATGGGTCACACGGAAGTCCTCAAAGCTGCTGCGCTTTCCGCGGCCATTTTCGGTCACAAAGAGCAACTGCGACTCGGGCTCCTCAATGGCAAAACCGCAGACACGGTCGCCAGGGATCTTGAACCGCATACCGCGAACACCCATGGCTGAACGTCCGCAGCGGCGCACCTCGTCAATCATGAAGTTGTTGACCAGACCGCCACGCGTCGCCATAAAGACCTTGTCGCCAGGCTTGGTCAGTGCAATCTTGACAATGCTATTACCCTCTTCCAAACGGATGGCAATGATGCCGCGACGGTTGATATTCGCGTAGTCGGACAGTGCCGTGCGCTTAATCGTGCCATCGCTCGTAACAAAGGTGATATCCTGATCTGTGTCAAAGCCACGGATGGAGAGGATTTCAACAATGCTCTCGTCCTTCTGTAGGTTGCCGTCAAAAATCTGCGCCACATGAGTGCCGACCGACACGCGACCAGTTTCCTGAATGTCGTAGGCGCGAATGGCGTACACGCGGCCAGTATTCGTAAAGAAGAGCAGCGTGTCGTGCATGTAGGGCACATAGATGCGCTCGATAAAGTCTTCGTCCTTAATAGCCACACCACGCTTGCCAGTGCCGCCGCGGTGCTGGGCCGCGTAAGCCGTCAGCGCGGACAGCTTCACGTAGCCACGGTGCGACAGCGTCAACACGCAGGGCTCGTCCGCCACCAAATCCTCTTCGCCGACCGCCCCCTTCATGGGCACAATCTGCGTCAGACGGTCATTCTCCTTGGTGTACTGCGCCTTGAGTTCTTCCAGGTCCTGCTTAATCAGCGCGAAGACCTTGGCAGGATCCTCGAGAATAGCCTGCAATTCGGCAATGCGGGCACGGAGCTCGGCCTGCTCAGCGAGCAACTTGTCGCGTTCCAGTCCGGTCAACTGACGCAGACGCATCTCCAGAATAGCCGTCACCTGCACATCGGTAAATCCGAAGCGCTCCATCAGACGCGTCTTGGCCTCGTCATTGGTCTTGGAGTCACGGATAATGTGAATCACCTCGTCCAGATTGTCCTGGGCAATGAGCAGACCATCCACAATGTGAAGGCGGTCCTGCGCCTTCTTCAGATCGAAGCGAGCCCGGCGCGTATGCACCTCAAAGCGGTGATCCGTGTAACAACGGAAGAAGTCGCGCAACGTCATACGGCGCGGACGGCCGTGATCGAGCGCAATCATATTCGCGCCAAAGGTCGTCTGTAGATCCGAATGCTTATAGAGTAGGTTCAAAATGACACCAGCGGGCTTCGCATTCTGCTTCAGCTCGATGACCACACGAATACCATCCTTGAGAGACGTCTCATCGCGGATTTCGGAGATGCCGCGCAGCGGCGTATCGTTCTTGGTTAGGTCGGCAATCTTCGCCACCATATTGGCCTTGTTGACCATATAGGGAATGGAGGTAATCACGATAACCTCGCGCTTTCCCTCCTGCTCAATGCGTGCCTCTCCGCGCACTGTAATGGATCCGCGCCCAGTCTTATACATCGATACGATGCCAGCCTTGCCGCAAATCAGCGCCCCAGTCGGGAAGTCGGGCCCCTTCACGAACTGCATCAGTTCGTCGATGGTGGCCTCAGGATGGTCGACAAAGTAAATCAGACCGTCGCAGAGCTCGCGCAGGTTATGCGGGGGAATATTCGTCGCCATACCCACAGCGATACCCTGCGAACCATTCAACAGCAAGTTCGGCAGCTTGGACGGCAGCACACGAGGCTCACGCTCAGTGCCATCATAGTTCGGCACAAAGTCCACCGTATCTTTGTCGATATCCGACAGCATCTCGTTCGCCACCTTCGCCATACGGCTCTCGGTGTAACGCATAGCTGCCGCGCTGTCGCCGTCAATGGTACCGAAGTTGCCGTGCCCATCCACCAGCGGCACTCGCAAACTGAACCACTGCGCCATGCGCACCAGCGTGTCGTAAATGGAACTATCCCCATGCGGGTGATACTTACCCATCACGTCACCGACAATGCGGGCTGATTTCTTATAAGGCGCATTGTAAAAATTCTTCGTTTCGTGCATCGAGTACAGTACACGACGGTGCACCGGCTTAAATCCGTCACGAGCATCGGGAAGCGCACGCGCTACAATCACACTCATCGAATAGTCAATGTAAGAGTTCTTCATCTCCTCTTCAACATTGATCGACGTCAGCCGCGTATCTTTGGCCGGGGTCACCTGGGTATCTTCGTCCATTAACAAGGTCCTTTCAAGTCATACAGTATATCACAATTTTAACGCACGCGCGTACGCGCATACGCGCATACGCAAAAATCGACTGTAGTATACACTCGCCCCAAAAAGACGCGTGACAGCACTCCGCCACAACCGTTTTCAGCCATCATTCTCATCCGTCAGCAAACGTATCAAAAAAGCGACTCACATACCGAGCCGTTTGTGCTAGACTAATGGAAGAAGGAGGGACAATATGACCAAGTACGCCATTGACCGACTCATCAAACGACTCCGTGCCGAGGGAACCCTCCTCGGTACGCGCAAAATTGTCTCGCAGACCGAAACGCACACCTATACCCTCTATGCCTTGGGCGATGACCGCTTTCTAATTCAGACACCGCTGAAAGGACTCCACGAAGAGCGGCGCCACCCCGTTGTCGGCGCCAAACGCAAAGATCTCGGTGCTGGACGCAAGGGGTGGCTCTTCTGTGCAGGTACTGGCAATTTCGGCACCGTACTGCGCCCCCTCCTTGCCGGACAGCTGGGTAAAGATCTTTGCAGTGTCCCGCCAGGGAAACGCTCCCGTATTATCGCCAATCGCATTGTCCTGGCCAATTACGGAAAAAACGGCCTGGGGCTGCTCCAGCGCGACACCGACTTCGCCCTCATTGTGGAATCGGACGAATGGTTCCGCTCCATTGGCTTCGGTCTCGACGAAGTCTCCTTCATCGAACGCACGCCCGATATCCTCCGCTACACCGAAGAACGCGGACAAATCTGGCGCGTCCGTCCCCGCCGCTTCACCCCTGAGGAGATTACCGCCGCCGTCCAGGCCTCCCACCACCGGATGGATGCTGCCGTCAGCTACTTTGTCAGCATCCGCGGCATCCATTGGCTGACCGCAGCCGACTTTGAATCCGTGGCCGTTCTAGCCCGCTCCGATGCCGAAGCTGCCGCTGACTGCCTGCGCGAATGGGTCGGTCCCGCCCCTGACCTCAATGCCCCCGTTGCCATGCGCCGCATCAAATACGGCACCCTGCACGTCATCGAATTTTTCGGCATCCGCTATCGTGGTGCCGAACGCCTCATTATCCCCGCTATCGAACGCCTCCTCTGCAGTATCGAACGCGGCGATGTACGCCCCGAAGATATCGCCGACACCCTCTCTGGCATCAGCCTCATCTTCCGCTCCCTCCTCGCCTCTCCCGAATACGCCGACAGTCGCTCCGACATCTCCATCCGCGCACTCTACAGCCGCGTAGCCGATGATATGGACAACGCCGCGCGCACCGACTTCGATGCCCGCCGCCTCCCCCTGCCCGGCGTCACCTTTGAAAAAGGTAAAATCATTCCCCATCCCGGCGCCGATATCCATACCCTAGAAATCGTCCGCCACCTCGTTAGCCGACTGAGCCTCAACGAATCTGCCCTCTGGATTAATATCTACGCAGTCCGCTCCACCAAACTCGGCCCCCGCACCGCAGAAAGTAACACCTCGCGCGAAATCATCATCAAAACCGACCGCACCCCACTGCCCGCCTCCTACATCGAAAAACGCCTCGGCAGCGTCCGTGTCGGCTATGCTGACTACATGCTCACGCGCGCCAATGTTTTCCGCGCTCTAGGTGCCTCCTATCCAGCCTTCCAGCTTCTAACCACCGCCCGCCGTCGAGGTAGCCAGGAATCCCCCTACTTCCTCCGCACCCGTAGCCCCGGCAACCCCATCGATGCCATCCCCCCCTCCCTCTTCCGCATCGACCCCACAAACCCCCATGGCGCCGAAGACCCCGATGTCGTCCTCGCCCTGGCCACCCTCTACGGCAAAGCCGCCGCACAAAACCTCATCGTCAAAAAATACATTCCCAGCGAATCCACCTGCCGCTTCGGCCGCGGCAAAGAAATCTTTGAATTCGCCTATGATCCCTTCCGCCACCGCCTAATGCCCGTCCGCATGCAGGTCTGCTCCATCCGTGGCACCCTCGGTTGGCCCAATCTCACCCGCGACGAAACCAACCTCGAAGAATCCTACCGCTTCTACCTGCGCTGCTACGCCTCCGTTACTGGCAGCTACTGGCATGCCCACGCCGAAGCCTGCACCCTCAACGAATGCGCCTCCGCCTTCTTCGATGGCTTCATCCTGCAAACCAAACTCATGTACTGGAACTACATGCAAAACCGCACAGGCTTCGATACCTTCGACCCCACCCTTCGCCCCATCTACCACTTCCGCGAAAAATTCGACTTCGCACTCTGGGCCCTCGACGAAACTTCCAAACGCCTCCCCCAACTGCGCGAACGCTTCATGGACTACGTCCGCGACGTCTTCATCAAAGCGTAAACCGAGCCGCCAACAGCGAGATGAAAGGGCGCCTGCACGCGTTTAAAATAGTGTGGCGCAGCCACCCGAGCGGCCCAAAAGCCGCTCCGCCGATAGGTGGCAGCAAAGGCCCCGCGCAAAGGCTCCGCCGTCAGTTGATGCGCGTCAGAAACGTAAGCGTCTCGAAGTGGGCCGTCCGCGGGAAGAAGTCGAAGAGCTGCATGCTGTCGATACGATAGGCCTGCTTCAGTTCGTTCAAATCGCGCGCCAGTGTATCGGGTCCACAGGAGATATACGCCACCCGCGGCGGACGGCGTTCCAGCAGTTCTTTGCGCACTTCTGGCAGCAGGCCGTCGCGTGGTGGATCGACAATCCACAAATCGGCAGCTGGCACCGCATCGGGGATGCACTCCGCCGATGCACAGCGGTATTCGCCGCGAACATTGAGCACCTTTGCATTGTACGCGGCCGATTCCACCGCGCCCGGTGTTGTTTCCAGACCAAAAATATCGGTTGCACCAGCCTGCGCCGCCACAAAGCCGAATAGGCCGCAGCCGCAGTAGAGGTCAAAGACCCGCTTTGCATCGCCGACCCCCGCACGAAAAGCCGTCAGCAACCGTTCTGCTGCTGCGGGATTCACTTGGAAAAAGGCCTCAGCTGCCACAGTCAAGCTTAGGCCTGCAATGTTTTCCGTCAGCTTGCCGGCAGGCGGCTCGCCGAGCCCCACCACCACACCGTCCGTCGGTGTGTAGCGGAAGGTTACACGCTGGCCCTTCTTCAGCGATTTCAGCGCAATCTTATCGGCACGCAGTTGCTTCAGCAAATCATTGATGGGAGCCTCAGATAGCGGACATTCTAGCGTGTTCACCACCGTCACATTGTCATCGCCGATATAGCCCAGCCGCTTCCCATCCCAACGGAGCGTCAGTTTGTTGCGATAGTGCTCCGTCTTGGGCGCAGCCACCGGTGGCTTCAAAAACGACAAATCATCCAACCGGCCGATGCGTCCCAGCAAAGCCTCCAGCTGGTGCTGCTTCAGCGCCAGTTCCGCTGGATAATCCAGCGCGGCATACACCATGCCTGGCACCGACAGTGTCGGCTCGATGCGCGATGGCGAAGGTGTAACAATCCGTAGCAGTTTCCCGATGGCAAACCGCTTCTTCTTCGTCAGAATCTCCACTTCCACGGTTTCGCCCGTGAAACAACCGGGAACAAACACCACGCCGTCGTCCGTCCGGGCTACCCCCAGACCGCCGTACCCGACATCTGCCACTTCTACAGTCATGGACATAAAATGCGGCTCCTTTTAGGCAAGCGCCGTGAAGATTTGACCACCCCACAGAACACCATCGGTGAACTGGGCAATCGAATAGGATTCATTCGGGCAGTGAATGCGGTCTTCCTGCATCCCGAACCCAACCAACAGCGGCGCTGCTCCAGTAATGTCACGCAGACGCGCCACAATCGGAATGGATGCCCCTTCCCACGTAAAGACCGCCCCGCGGGCATCAAACGTCCGCAGTAAATCGTGGGCAATACGCGTAATCGGACTGTCAATCGGCAGACGGAAGCCTGGCTCGCACCCGGTCATATCCGTCAATTCCAAACGCAAACCGCGCGGGCAATGCTTCTCAAAGTGCGCCTTCAGGCAATCCCACACATGCGCGGGACTCTGCCCAGGAACCAGACGGCAGGAGATTTTGGCAATTGCCTCCGTCGGGATGACCGTCTTCGAGCCAGGGCCGCCGTAACCACCATGGATACCGTTGACTTCGACTGTTGGCCGGAATGCGTTGCGCACAATTGCCGGCACGCCGCGTTCGCCGCCAATCGGCTCCACGCCGACTTCTTTCAGGTACGCTTTCTCGTCAAACCCAGCTTCGGTTGCCAACGCAAACTCCTCTTCCGTTGGATTAACAATCCCGTCGCAGAAGCCCTCCACCGCGATGGCACCATTGGCATCGTGCAACGAAGCCACCAGCTCGGCAATACCCTGCGCCGGATTCGGCGCGATGCCGCCGTGCTGACCCGAATGCAAATCGTAAGCCGGCCCACGCAGCGCCACCGTAAAATGAATCACTCCGCGCAGCCCCGCCACAATCGCCGGCCGCCCGGAGGCATCTTTACCTGTATCGGCCACTAACAGCACATCCGCCGCCAGCCGCTTGCGTAAATCATAGGCCATCTCCGCCAGTACACCGCTACCGCTTTCTTCCTGACCTTCCAACACCAAGCGGATGCGTGGCAACTTATCGCCCGCCTCAATCGAGGCACGCAGCCCCTGAAGCAACGCAAACCACTGCCCCTTGTCATCCTGTGCCCCGCGAGCATAAACGCGTCCGTTCCGCTCCGTCGGCTCAAACGGCGGCGAATCCCACAACTCAATCGGATCCACTGGCTGCACATCATAATGCCCGTACACCAGCACCGTACGGACATCACCATCCGCCGGACGCTCACCAACCACCAATGCCGGCAAATCCGCCGACTTCCGCTCAAGCCCGACCGTGAAGCCCAGCTTCCGCAGGAATCCGCAAATCCACTCCGCGCAGGCATCGCAGTCCTTCACATGCGTCGGATCCGCCCCAATCGTCGGGTAACGGAGCAAATCATAATAATCGCGGTAAATCTCCCCGCGATGATTTTCAAACCACGCGGTCAACGCTTCTCTGGTCATGGTAGCACCTCTTAAAACAACGGCAGCGCCCACAGCGCACCGATACCCCGCTATTATACCACACTTCGCCACCCAGTGTCCCTCCCCTGCCCGCAACTTGCTGGCACGATGCGCGATGCGCTCGGCTCAGAAGGCACCTTACTCATATTCGCAGACGAGGTCGACAATGGCATTGCCATAATGGGCAATTTTAACGGGCCCGAGGCCGGGGATGAGCGCCAATTCATCCAACGACGTGGGACGACGGCGGGCAATGAGGGCAATGGTCTGCGATTTCAGGATGCAGTATGTTGGTAGGGCACGGCGCTCCCCCTCCTCACGGACCCAGCGTCGGAGGGCGGAAGCTAAACCGCCACCAGCAGGGCCTGTGCCAGCATCAGGAGAAATATTGGGCGCGGCCGAAGCGCGTCGTTTGCCGCGAGGACGCACCATGGGATACCGGGCATCGGGATCGTCTGGCAGGGCGATTGTATTGGTTGCCATGTCGGTGTCGGCACTATCATCACGGGTGGACGGCGGCGGAGCGAGGGTCATATCCGAAGCAGAGAGCGCATGACTGCGTCCAGTATGAAAGACGGCCAGAGGCACAGTTTCGCTTTTGCCCAATACCAGATCAAAACCCGCGCGAGTCAGCTGCATACCCAAGAGATACCCGTCCATCTCGAGCGCCTCGCATGTCTGAATCACGTCTTCAGTTTTGGCCCGGGGCAGAATGCCGTAAGTGGTCAGCGATTTGAAGCGGTCGGGGGCGGTGCCTTTCAGCACATCGGCCAGCAGCGTCCAATTCCCTTCGCCGTGCATGCGAACGATGCAGGACATCAGCTTGCGCAAATCGGTCAGACGTTCCTCGGTAGGCATGAGCCGCACTGGGAAACTATTCATCGGATGGCAGTTGTCACACTTGGTACAGCGGCGCAGCGCTGTTTTTTCACCAAAATAGGCCATCAAGAAGCGGTGACGGCAGCCTCGGGCATTGGCAAAGGCTATCATCTCATTAAGACGTGCCTCGTCGGCATCGGCTTTGGCGGCAAGCCCGTCACAGATGGATTTGAGTGCGGCAATAGGAGGTGCCTTCGGCACGGTAATCACGGAATAGGGCGAACCAGGATAACGGGTGCGATTCAAGAGACCATGACGCTCAAAAAGTGCGATTAGATTGCGGACCGCCAGTGCGGATTTCATGCCGGCGAGACTGGCCCAATCTTCTGGGCTCATGCAGGCCTCGCCATTTTCCCCCTGCGCACAAGCATTACGGACAGAAGAGTAAAGCTCATACACCTGCCCCTGGGGCGGTGTCGAGGAATCGTTGAAAAACTCCTGAGTTCTGCGGTCGGCATACGAAAACAGCAGCTCACACCAGGCATAAGCACCATCGCGCCCCGCACGACCCACCTCTTGATAATACGCCTCAAGCGAACCAGGAATATCCCAGTGTACCACAAAGCGGATATCGGAGCGGTCCACCCCCATGCCAAACGCATTGGTAGCCACCACAATGGCAGCATCGCGCCGCATGAAAGCATCCTGCACAGACGAACGCTCTGTATCACTCAGCCCGCCGCTGTACGCCAGCGCTTTCACGCCATTCTCCCGGAGCATGGACTGCACACGCTCTACCATTTTGCGCGTTGCGCAGTAGATAATGCCCGTACCGAAAAATTCGGCCACATTCAACAACCGTTCAAGTTTTTCGGCGTGACTATGCACGCGCGTGACATTGAGGCTGAGATTGGGACGCGCAAACCCCGTCACGAAAACCGCTGGTTCGCCCCGACCGTTCTTCCCCAGCGACAAATGCTCGATGATGTCACGGCGGACCGCATCCGTCGCAGTGGCAGTCACAGCCAAAATGCGCACATCAGCGGGCAGACCGCGAATCAGATCCCCCAAGTGCAGATAATCGGGGCGGAAGTCGTGGCCCCAAGAACTGATACAATGCGCCTCGTCGATTGCCAGCATGGCAATCTTGGTCTCCTTCAGCGCCTCCAGAAAGCGTGGATTCCGGAAACGTTCGGGAGCGACATAAACGAGTTTGTAGTGCCCCATACGCAGCTGCGAAAGACGGCCAGCAGATTCTTCGGCAGTGAGGGACGAATTAAGAAACGTTGCTGGAATACGGCGGGCACACAGCGCATCCACCTGATCCTTCATTAGCGCAATCAGGGGCGAAACAACCAGTGTCGTGCCTTCTAACATCAAGGCCGGCAACTGAAAACACAGACTCTTACCGGACCCCGTGGGCATCACCACAAGCGTATCGCATCCGGACAGCACACTGCGAACCACCCGCTCCTGCCCCGTACGGAAGGAGGGAAAGCCAAACCAATATGCCAACGCTGCGCGAACGGGATCTGCCGCAACGTCTTTCCCTAGAGCATCAGTCATATCACGGAAGAGGCGTATTATAGTCGATACGAGCCTGCTTAATCATATTGTTATACACTTCGGGCGTACCGAGACCAGAACGAAAAGCCAGCTGCGAGCCATCGGGCCCCATAATAATAATAAAGGGATAGTACCAGCCTGAATCCGTAGCGGAGAAGTGCGCTTCAAAGACCTCGTACGTCTCAGGATCGTCCGTGGAAACATCGGCGTACAGAAAATCCTTCGGAAGCTTCACCTGCTCCTGCCCGAGCATATTCCAGACCTTCTGACAGTTGGTGCAGTTGGTGCGGCCGAGCTGAATAAAAAGGAACTTCTTCTGACGCTTGGCCTCCGCCATAGCGTAAGCGAGATCGTGTTCGCCGCGTAGTCGCTTGGCGACTTTCACCTGAGAACAGGTCTCTGGCGCGGCAACCGTCGATTCTGCAAACTTCCGGTCGGAAAATTTCATAGGCGCAACAGGCTTCGCAGACTTCACCGATGCAGCGGGCGCAGCGCAGGCACCGCCTACACAGGGGGCGGCAGGTGCCGCAGCAAACGACAAACCAGCAGCCAACATCAGTGCCGTTATCAGCATTTCTTTCATAGCAGGGGGCCTTTCAAAAATACATCGATGTGCACAGTGTAGCACAAAATACGCCGAAAGCATAATCCAAATCCGCGCTCGAGGAGCCTTGCCGCGTAATTAGCGGACAACGTGAAGCGTCTTCAGGAGAGCATCCGTCTGCGGGGGAAGGCCTTGGATATCGGCAGCAAATTCAAGGAAGGAAGCCTGTTGCTGTGGGGCCAGCTCCTCCCAGGCGCGGGCAGCAAGCCGTATGAGGAGGGGAAGCATGGCGACATCGTGCGTTTGATGCCAGAGGGCGGATGCCGCACGGAGACTGTCACGGGCATGATCCGCGCGGAGATACCAGGCTAGCGCAACGGCCATCGGATGCTGGGCAGCAGAGCCACCGCCAATGCCTTCCTGCAGGTCGCCGAAGTTTTCGGGATGCGGCAGAACGTGCGCCTGCGTTCGGTAATAAGCAGAAGCCCCATCTGCCGAACCACAGATTTTATCCTCCCAAAACCAACCCATCTGGCGCAACAGGACGGGACTATCTGGCAGGCGGCGCAAGCCTCGGGCAATCAGTTCGATGCCGCGTCGCACCCAGCGCCACTTTTCGTCGGGGTCCTGGTGGATAGCGCTGAGATTATAGGCTAGATTCCAGGCATTGTAGACCCAGGTATCTGGCGAATCGGGATCGAGGGTGACCAGAAAATCGGTCAGCGGTAGGAGCTCTGCGTAACGGGCCTGCTTCTGCAAGTCACCGATACGCCACCAAAGAATCTCGGAGAGGATACCGCGGGTACCTCCGAGGGCAACAGAGAGCGCCGTAAGGGCGGCAGTATCCTCGCCGCCGCTCGACGGCAAAGCCTGGCGCGTGGTCCAAAGCGACCCCAGGAGCGCGCAGAAAAGCACGCTCCCGGTCAGTAGCAGAGATATGCGCACGGACCGCATCTCAGCGTCCGGAGTTTTCGCGAAGATAGACAGCAAATTCGCGCAGATCATTGACCTCTATGTCAAATTTTTCGCCACGGGGCTGTCCGAAGCCATAAGCACAGTGACAAACCCGAATGCCAGCATGGCGGCCAACTTCAAGGTCGGTGTAATGATCGCCAATAACCCAGTCCGTCGCTTCGACATCAACATTCATTTTCTTTGCGGCAAGATACAGCAACCCCGGATCGGGCTTCAGCACTGGCACGTCGCCGCCGCCAACGGTGACATCAAAGTATCTAAGAATACCGAGCGTTTCCAGGATTTTCGGGATAAGGACGGAGGTTTTGTTGGAGGTAACAGCCATTTTGCAGCCAAGTGCTCGGAGTTCGGCGAGGCCTTCGGGAACACCGGCATACATCGAGGTATGCACAACCGTGTGCTCAGCATACTGACGGCGATTGTTGGCTACCAGTTCGTCAATCCTGTCTTCAAAGCCAGGCATGGCACGCAGCATGAGCTGGCGGGCACCATTGCCGACCATCTTGGTAATTTCAGAAAGGGGAATCGGCTCCAGCCCGTAGTCGGCACGGGTCAGGTTGACACTGTTGGCAATATCGGCACGGGAGTCAATTAGGGTGCCGTCAAGGTCAAAAAAGAGGGTAGGAACTGCTTTCATAGTGCGCGCATTATAGCATAATTCAGCAGATGCGCCCGACAAAAGGATGCCGTTTCAGAACACCTCCAACAATAGCCCCGTCCGAAAAAGGCCACGAACGGCTCGATTCGTCCCCACATTGCCATCAGCCGCAGCCAGTAACTGTCTGCGGCAAACGGAAATACAAAGACGCGGCCAGGGCCGTTCAGCCCGTCGTCCGCGCGAAAACTTACCAAACGATGTCGCGAGATTCGAAGACTGGACCGTCAACGCAGACACGTGCGAGCACTTCGTTACCGTCGGGCTTACGAATTTTCTGAACACAGGCGAGGCAGGCACCGATGCCGCAGACCATGTGCTTATCGAGCGAAAGCCAGCCCTTAACACCATACTTGATGGCCAAATCGCCGACCGCGTGCAGCATACCATCGGGACCGCAAGCGTAAAGTTCGGCATCAGCACGCTGTTCAAGTTGCTCGATGAGGGGCTTCGTGACGAGGCCTTCAACACCGAGGGAACCATCTTGGGTGGCAATCCGAACCTCCCACCCAGCATCGACGAAGCGTTGGGTTTCAAGAATGTCGTCCTTGGTACGACCACCGACGAAGAGGATGCCTTTTCGGGGGAGGCGGGAGGCAAGGAACCACAGGGGTGCTACGCCGTAGCCGCCTCCAACCAAACACGGGGTTCCCTGAGGATTGAGGGGGAAGGGCTTGCCGATGGGGCCAAGGATTTGGATATCAGTGCCGACCGGAAGGGCGGCAAGGCGGTCGGTGCCGTAGCCCACGGCTTTGAAAAGGACATATAATTTGCCGGTGGCGGGGTCGGCATCGTAGATACTAAAGGGGCGGCGGAGTCGGGAGGCTTCAATGGTGGGCACTTGCACATGTACGAACTGACCGGGCTGTGCCTCGGCGGCAATAGCTGGGGCATCGAAGGTAAAGACGCTGTAGCCCCGGGCGAGAGGGCGGATGTCGGTCAGTTTGGCGGTGATATCCTGCATGGATTTACTCCTTGGAGTCGGCGGCAGAGGCCGCGGACGGGATCGTGGTCGGGGAAGAGGGCTCTGCCGAGACGGCAGCAGGAACGGCGGGATTCCGCTCGGGTTCCGGCCGGAAGATTTCAATCATTCGGGGGTCTTTGCGGATATTTTTGAGTTCCTGATTAACGGCGGAGGCATCGGTCATTTTGCCCTGTTTGGTGAAATCGGATTTAATTTTTTCCAATCGGGCGATATAGGTTTGACAGTATCCGATTAAGGCCTGTCGGCTACCGACTTCGGCGGAACGGAGGCGGGTGATGAAAGTTTCCTGTATGCGGTGGAGTTCTTCGGGGAATTCGAGCAGGTCGGATTCACTGAGCGCCGCGTTGCTTTCAAAGCGGAGGAGTTCTGCCGCGGCAGCTTCCCAGGCATTGAAGTTGCCGGAACGCTGGAAATCGCCCATCAGCGACTGAATGGCGGCAATATACTGACTGCCCCAGTCGCCGAGGGACTTTTCGGCATTGCTGCGCTCTGTATCCAGTTTGGCGAAGAATTTTTCGCGGGAGGTGCGGAGCAGGTCGAGGGTGCTGATAGAGGGCTCGGCGAGGTGGGTTTCATCGTTGAGGGACTGTGCAGGCGAAAGCTCATTGCGATGAGCAATGAGGGTTTCGGCAGCGGTGACTTCGCTAATTTTTCGGACGCGGGCAAGTTCGCGGGCGACGATGCCAGCAGGTTCCATCTGGCCCTGCTGGGTATAGCTGCGCTGAGCTTCGTCAAGGGCGGCAATGTAGCGTCGGGTAGCAGAGATAATTTGGCGAGCGCTGAGGACGGCCTGTTCGTCGCGCATGAGGGCGTAGCGCCGTTTGATGGAGGCCAGGGAGGCGGGATCGTTTTCCGATACGGTACCGAAAGTGTTGGATTCGGCATATTCGGCAATGGCCCTATCTGCAGCAACCACTTCTTCGTAGTTGCCAGCCTGCTGGGCGGCGCGGCGCAAATCGGTGAGTTTTTGGCTGTACTGCATCAGAAGGCCAGATGTCTGTGACTTAGAGCGCTCGGCCAGTTCGCGCAGCAGCTGATCGAAGCGGATACGGAAGGGCATAATCGAGTTCGGCAATGGCAGCGTCTCCGCAGAGCTGATTTCTGTGGTAGGAACCGATTCGCGGATAAAGCAGGCGTAGACATCGGAACGGTCGGAGGCAATGCGGACATAGGCATCAGCAGCATAGCGAATACCCGGGATGCCGAGGATGAAGCGCGCGGGGGTGTAAAAAGCAGCAGCAACGGGACCGAAGACGCCGCCAGAGAGACGGGCAGCCCAAGGCAGGGAAAGAAGATAAAGAAAAAAGGTGACAGCTAGAGCCAACACCCGAAGGCGACGGCATTTGCTGACGACATGCTTCTGAAGAATACTGCGAACATCTTGATATTCGGGCACATCGCCATATTTGGGGGCAAGATCGCCGATAAGATGGCGGGCGGTGGCCCAATCTCGGGAACGCATGCACTGGCGGATGCGGACGAGATCGCGCCGAAGGATGTTCATAGGGATGTCGCGGAGCTCTTCTTCGTAGACCAGGGGATCTTCGTTAAGTTCGCGAAATTCCTCGATGAAGGTGCGGGCACGCTCGAAGTTTTCGGCACGAAGTTCGTTGGGAATCAGTGTGGCCAGACGGTTGCGGCGTGCGATGCGGCGCTCGGCCTCTTCGACGCGGTCCTGTGCCTCGGCAAGAATTCGGCGACCATTGGGACCGGCAGGCTCGAAGCCGTGGAGGCGCCCAGCGATGGTAGGAATACGTTCAAAGTGGCGATCTTCCCAGGTGCGATTCATTTGCTCAATGATGGAGGCAACATGCTCATACATACGGCAGTCCGCACCGCAAGAGGAACAGTACTGTTGACCAATAAAGGTTTCGGCACCACATTCGGGACAGTGCTCGCTACCATCCCAGCCACATTCTGCGCAGTAGCGGGTGGTAATGGGATTGACGGCATCACACCACTTGCAGCGCCATGTAGTTTTGACAGTGGGGGCAACGGTTTTGCCGTGGGAAGCAGCTTCGCCCAGAGCGTGGACAAAATCCTGTGCGGTACGAAAACGCTGTTCGCGGACAGTTTCGAGGCTTCGGCGCATCACCTCACGCAGGAAAGCCGGCACATCCTGTTCACGATAGTAGCGAGGATTGCGTCCTGTAAGCAAAAAGTAAAGAATAGCGCCGAGGGAATAGATATCGGCACGGCCGTCGCTGGTGGAAGCATCCTGCTCCAGTTCTGGAGCAGAGTAACCGAGGCTGATAAGTTTTTCACCAGGAACGGTCAACTCTTCCGGCACCATCGAGTCATCTTCGCGCGGGGCAATGCGTGCCAGACCGAAGTCAACGAGTTTTGGTTCACCAGAGGGATCGAGCAGAATATTGGCTGGCTTAAGGTCGCGGTGGATAACGCCACAGCCGTGGGCATAGACAATCGTCCGGGCAATTTTGAGCTCCATCGCAATGGCCTCTTCGGCCGTCATGGGGCCATTCTGGCGGATGTAGCTTTCAAGGGAGAGATTGCGGGGAGGATGCGGACCATCGACGGAGCCCTCGGCGAAGGCATCTTCCGGACGCGGAGGTCCGGAAACATATTCCATAACAATATAGGGGCCAAGCCGATCTTCGCCGAGCGCGTAGATATGGACGATGTAGGCGTGATTGAGAGTGGCTACAGCGCGAGCTTCCTGAAGGAAGCGGGCGCGGAGCGTGGGATCCGCCATAGCCCGATCGTTGAGTCGTTTAATGGCAACATAACGCCCGAGCCGGCGGTCCCGCGCCAGATAGACAATGCCCATGCCGCCGTCGCCAATTTTCCCGCAGAGCGTATAGTCACTGTCTGCCGATGCTGGAGCCGCTACCGACAGCGTTCTAGGAATAAGCCTACCACCGCTGTCGGTACCAAGGACGAGTGTCTTTTCATCGGTCTCTTCGTCAGGTAAGATGACAGTCGTCTTGGGGCCATCCCCGTCCTCCTCCATCGGGGGCGGAGCGGAAATCAAGCGGTCGGAAAGCTGAACTTTGTCGGACATGAGCACGGCTCCGTAAGGGCGTCAGGGCTGACGCTGGAAAGTATTGGGGTCCTGTGGCACAATATCGAAATTCGGCTGCCAATGGTCGGAGGCCGAATAGAAGGCCATCGGGTTATCATGGGTAATAGCTTCCAGGACGGCATCGTCGAATCCATCGGCACGCATACGGTTGATGACCTTGATAAGCGAGAGTGGGTCGCTGATACCCCAGTCGGCCGAACCGTTGACCAGCACACGTTCGTGGCCGTGTTCCTTAATCATGGCACTGACACGTTCGGGCGAAAGCTTTGAATAGGGATAGACAGTCATACCGGCGTAGCAGCCACTCTCGAGGGCGAGGGCGATGGTCTCTTCCACATTGTGGTCGATATCGATGCGTTCGGGGGTGAAACCTTCGGCCTTAATGATTTCAATGCAGCGTTTGATGCCTTTGAGCTTATTAAAGTGCGGCAGATGCAGGACCACAGGCAGCTTGCGTTCTTCAGCCATCTTCAGCTGACGGACCAGAGCATGCTCTTCGTTCTCAGTGATATTGTTGAATCCGATTTCACCAACCGCCACGCAGCGGGAATGATCGAGATACTCGCCCATCCCGTCCATGACCTCATCGGCCAGCTTGCGGTTTTCAGCCTCTTTCGGGTTAACGCTGATGGCGCTCCAGTGGTCGACGCCAAACCGCGCAGCACGAATAGGCTCAAACTCGAGAGAAAGTCGAAAATAATCAAAGAATGTACCCGCGTAGCGACGGTTGGCCCCCTGCCAAAAGGACGGCTCAACACAAACGCGTATACCATTGGCACGCATCGCCATATATTCGTCGGTCGTACGGGAAATCATATGAATATGGGGTTCGATAATGGGTTTCATATTACTCCTTTTGAATAAACAAGCATAGTTTAGCACAATTTCATCCCTGGCAGACCGACTTTGGCACAGCGGCGATGGATGATGAACGATGGATGATAAAAGATTGCCTCCCAGAAAAACGCCCTACACGCCATTAAAGAACCGTATAGCAGCAACCATACGGCTCGTTAATGGCGTGCTGAGGGCCTTCCCGATGGGTGAGAGATTCGTACCGCATCCGCGTTTTTACACGAAAAATCTTGCGAAACACCCCCGCGTTCTGCAGTGGGCACCTACCGCAGAACTGCGATTTTTAAGGTCTGAAAAGGTATTTCATGCTATACTCTATTTGTAAGGAGTTCCCTGTCGCAGCGCATAGGCTGCAGATATGGGGACAAGGGAGGATTCATGGGCTTTTTTCGGAAACCGAAACGGGGGTTTACCCTCGTAGAACTGTTGGTGGTCGTAGCCATTATTGCGGTCATTGGTGCTGGCGTAGCGGTAACATACCAGCATCTGACAGAGCAGGCCGAAACGGCAATGGAGATGTCGGACTGTTCCATTCTGAAAAAAGCCATTGCGCAGTGGTCGGTTGTCAACGGAGGACGATTGCCAAACGGGCTCGACACCCTGGGCGACGAGAATGGTCGTCTCTATCGCGGCATCATGGAACCAGTCTCCCGGGCACTGCACGTGGCCGAAGTACCCGATGTACTGCTCGAATCACTTAACCGCGCCGGCATGGACATGGCCTTTCGTCACCTCAGTTCCTCCCCCCTCCCAAACGATTCGACCTTTGAAACCCCACCCGATGCCTCTGGAACCGTCAGTCCTCCAGTTACAGACCGAACCGCTGTGGCCGTGACGCCATCGCCAGACAGCCTAATGCGCGAGGCCCAAGCCATCGAAAATGCTGCCGAAGATGGTACAAACCCAGATTCCTATCTACTAAATCCTGGCAACCCTTATTCCTCGCCGCAGGCCTTCGCCGTGCCAGACCGTCCGACCGATGACCAGGCGGACGAGGAGCGTCCCGCCGAGAGCGGTACCGGAAATTTCCTCTGGGTGTATGCCTCGCCGGACGAGTTTAAACAGGATTTACGCCGGGCACGGCTGATGCTAAAGTCGCTGCGTACTGGCCGCGCCCGTCTGGCTTTTGTGGACCCTGGCAAACGCGGCGGCATCGGGGCGAATCTAGCCCGTCGACTGATTGCCGATGTCGGCCTACTGCCTGAAGATGTCGTAGCTCCCGACGATTTTTCCTCGCTCAGCGGCCGCTATGCTGGCGAAGGCCGTTACTGCCTAATTGTGATGGGCCTCGGTCGATTCGCCTCTGTCTACCGGGGCGAGGCCGTACATCTAGATTTGCCAGCACAATCAAAGCGCAGCAATCTGCCCCAGGGTGCCTACAGCCGTTATCTCGTGCTCATTCGGGTGGGCGTGGATGGTTACAGCGCATCGCTCGGCGGCGGTAGCCGACCAACAGTCCTTGCGGTACTGACCCCCGATGGTTATACGGCCGCATCACTCGGCGACAGCTTCGCCGAAACCCGTAAACACAGCCGTAACTGAGAGGGAGCCGCTCGCAGATATATGAAATGGCTCCGGGGATTTTCGTTAGTCGAACTGCTCGTCGTCGTCGCACTGATTGCAATTGTCGGTGCTGGCGTTGCCCTAACCTACGGACGAGAAATGATTCTACAGGCTCGGCAGCAAACCACGGCTCACGAAATGGCCACAATCCGCGATGCATTTCGGCGCTTTTATGCCGACAATCTCCGCTCACTTCGCTCAGGGCTGTACGATGCGGGCCACCGCGAACATCTGCCGTCCTCCGCTTTCCGCCGCACCTTTCGCTCTTCCTCTGTGCAGAGCTGCACCGAAAACAACCGCCTTTATGGCATGCTCGAGTTTTTTGAACGCTACGGACTCTGGTTTTTGTTGCAGCCTTCGGTCAACGACCGCAGCCGTCACCGCGATGAACTGCACGCGTTCGCCCCCTACAATCCCATCCGCGGCGAAGGCTGGCAGGGCCCCTATCTCTCCCCCGCCCGGCTTCTGCCCTATACCGAAATCCGGGGCGAAATGAAACCCGTCGACGACAGTACCCCCGACAGCTCGGTCCGTCTGCCGCAGATTGCAACCCAGTACGAAAACGGCATCTACCGGGTCCTCTATTTCGAACACTGCGAGGACGAGAACGACGCGACAAAGCCCATCTTTCGACGACTCCTGCTTGTCTGTGCCCAAGACGGACACTCTGTGGACTCAGCCGAAAAACTCCGTCGCTATGCGGGTAACCGCCGCGACCGCCCAAGCTCTGTTCGGCAGAACGATGCCTTCCCACTAAATATGCAGACTGGTGCCATCGAGCCGCTAGATTCGGACCGCGGAATCGCCTTCACCGAACTACTAAACCTGGATACACAGGAACGCTGAAATGAGACGGCGAATACACGGAATGACATTGGTGGAACTGCTGGTCGTGCTGGCCATCCTAGCCGGACTGGCCACCGTAGCGGTTATCAACTCCGCCGGCCTGCAGGAACGGATTTGCGCGGATGAGACCGTTGCCCTCGGCGAAGAAATTTCAGAAGCCTGGCAGCGAGCTGAAGGTCGTAGCTTCCTCTCCGATTTTGGCGAACTGCCCAACGATATCGCCCGACTACAGCTACTCTTTTTCCGCGAATATCCCGCCGAAATCAAAGCGGATGCATCCCCAGATGGCCCCGGATTTATTGCCTCACGCGGAGGGAACAAGATCCTACGCAAAGAGGCTCCACTGTACGGACGCCGCACCTCGCAACTCTTCCCTGGGCTGATTTATGCCGATGCGCGGTTGCCAGGTATCGGTGCCGCAGAACTGACCAAGCTGAACCGCACGTTCCTCATCAATTTACCCTGCGGCTGGCGCGGCCCCTATTGCTCCGCCAAACTCTTCGCGGAGAACGGCATTTTCTTGGATGCCTTTGGCCATGCCTGGCATCTACAATGGGAAAATACCGATGACCACAAAGACGATAAAGACGTATCGCTAGAGCAGAAGGCCGATAAACATTACCGCACAGCCAACCGATTGGTCAGCCGGGGCGCAGACGGCAGTGCCGATGCTGCCGTAAACGGGCTTCACGCTTGGCAGGACACCGACCTCATCTTTCCGTTGGAGCCCCCCCACGTATCACTAACCGTAACCCTGGAGGTCCCTTCGGGAGTGAATATTACCGAGGCTCATGTTTATATGTATTACCCGGAAATGAGCTGGCCGACCAAGCCAGCGGACGACAAAAATCAGCCCACGCTTCGCATTGCCTGCCGTTATTTCGCCGAAGCCCTCGCTGGATCGGGGGTCATCAGCCAGCATCTGACCGCCGGCACCCGGGCCTTCTTCGTCTGGGCAGACACCTCCGACGGCATCTACTGGCTTCCACCCCGCTATATGACGTTGCAGAGCGGCAACAACTCCCTTAAAGGATTTCTCAGGAAGGCGGCCAAGTAATGCGCGCTGTAAAACTTCAAAAGCGAAAAAAGCAGGCCGTACTAATTTACGATGGCACCCGCTGGCTACTTTGGCCCGCCGAGGCCGAGGCCCCTGCCGCGGAGGCCGATGGTCCGGACGACACCCTCCCGCCAGCTGTCACCGAGGCCCTGCTCGAGCTGCAGATTAACTGGGTCCGCATCCTAACGGAGGGCGGCCTCTGCCGACCCGATATCCCTGTGCCGGACAAAATGCGCGCGGCCGATGCCGCGACCCTAGTGCTTCAGGAAGCGGCCGACATCTCCGGCGAAGATGTCAACGACTTTATCTGCGCGGGCAAGCCCTTTACCTGGACTGGCACCCCCGATGCTGCACTACTAGCTGGCGTTTATCGCCGCCCCAGGGTACTGGCGCTAAAACAGTGTCTGGACAGCCTCGGCATTGGCTTTGACGGCATCGCTTCACTGGAGCTTGCCTGTATGCTTTCGGGGGAACGGGACGGTGCCTCGCCCCATGCCACACTGATTGTCGGCACCGATGCTTCACTCGCAGTTCCCTCTCCCCGCCCACGGCCGCTCCATAGCGGCCCGCAACCCTTTTCTGGCGGACTCCGCCACATCACTGCCGATGCGGACAGCTGGGCTGCCCGCTTTCGGCGCATCGTCACCTGTTTCGATCGAAACCGTCCACTATCACTGCTCGTACTCGGGGCCGATACAGACAGCACCGCAGCCCAGTTACTGTGCGACACCTGCGGCTTCAGAGACGTGCGCCCAGTAGACCGTTGCCGTATCTTTGCCCGAGCAGCGCAGCTGGTACTCTCCGTGCGAACGAACACCGCCGCCGCACGACTGCCAGTAACGAACCCCTATGTGCCGCGCAAACGTTTCAGTCACGCCTGGTATCTCGTACCCGCACTAATTATGCTCTGCTTGCCACCCGCAATCCGGTTTCAGATTGACCGAAAATCTGCCACAGAAACCGCTACTCTGCAAGAGATACTCGCAGAAAAACAAGCTCTATCAGCCCGTATCAAAGCTGCCGAAGCCCTGACCGCCAAGGCAAAAAAGGCCTATGAGGCCGATGCTGCTAAACGAATGGCACTAGGCGAATGCCGCCGGCCGCTCTCTGCCGCCGTCCAAACAGCCTACTTTTTCTGCCGTTTCGCTGGACGAACCGTTCTGCTGCAAGAAATGACCGAGCGCGACGGCGTGGTGCAAATTAAGGGCATCTACGCCGACCCCGAGGATGGGCTCCGCATGAATGCCGACCTGACAGCCTACGCCAAGGAAAACGGTCTGCGCATTCTCAAAAACACCACCGGCATCGCCCAGGACGACGAAGGCATGCCAGCATCAAACTTTGAAATGATTCTCGATTACAGCAAAATGACACTGGGCGGAGGGGACCGATGAAGGCGCTGCTTAAAAAGACCAACAGCTGGCACTGGGCCGCCGCCGTGCTGCTCGCAGCCGCCATCGGCACCTGGGCGCTGTGGCAGGGAATCGTCCGCCCCGCCGTCGAACGCGCCGACAAAACCCGCACGGAACTGAATAGCCGCCTCGCTGGCCTCGCCTCGCTCAAAGAGGCGCAGATAAGCACGGCCCAAAAGCAGCAGAAGGACTGGGAAAAGCGCCGGATTGATGCCCAAAAGGCCTACGACGCACTGGGCCTCGATCCGCTACCAGAGAGCGCAGAGAGTACCTTCGCCCTCAAAAACCGCCTCGACCAGGCCCTCGCCGTTCACGGACTGCGCATCCTCTCCAACGAAGTCTCCCTCGGCCCCGGTGCCCGACCCAAACCGCACGCCGGCCCAAAGCCGACACCGACTGGCGAAGCTCTCCCCAAGACATGGGCCCAGGTACTCCCCTACCCCACGGAGGCCTTCGGCTATGCCGTTGCTGGCCCCTTCCGAGATATGTTTCTCTTTCTTTGGACCGAATCGGCCCGAAAGACGGCCTACAGTCTGAAAGACATCCGCATCAGCCGTGCCGAAGACGGCACCATGCAGATGGACTTCGTACTGCAAGTCTGCCATCGGTAAACACAGGGGAGTACAACACGTGGAGTGGCGTTACACAGGACTTTACCGGAAACGAAAGATTACCGGCGTCTTCACGGCGGACGACCGTGATGCACTACGACTGCGCCTGCGCGAACGTGGCATTGCCCTGCTGAAGGCCCAGAAATTGAAAGCCTGCGGCAAAGCAACCATTCGCCGCCGCGGAAAGCTCGGCCGATGGCTGTCGCATGTCGTTGTCGGCAGCGGCACGGTGGAACAAGCCTTTCTCCAGTTAGAAATCCTCCTAAAGGGCGATGTACCTGTGGTTGAGGCATTTGAATCTGCCGCTGGCCTCTCGACTTCGTACATGGCCTCAGCCCTGCTCGAAACCTCCGAACAAGTCCGCAGTGGTGTTTCCCTAAAGAGGGCAATGGAAACACAGATGCCCTGGGTCGGCCCACTCTGCCTGGGACTCATCGGCGTCGGCGAGGCCAACGGATCGCTCTCACAGATGTTCGCCTACAGCGTGGAGCTGATGCGACAGCGCCGAAAACTGCGCAGCGAAGTCATCCGCGCCATGACCTATCCTGTCGTGGTAACAATAATGGGACTCGGCGTCGGCTACTACGTCAGCACGGTGGCTGTGCCCAAAATCGCCTCGGTGATGGGCAGCCCCTCTAAATTACCACCAATTACACAGTCCCTGCTCGCAGTCAGCGCCTGGTTACGCCTCAACGGTTGGCTGATTCCCCTGGTGCCCGCCCTCCTGACGGCCGTGCTGGCCCTATTGCGCTTCATCCCCGCCGTGGGCGTACTAATTGACCGCCTCCAGCTACACATTCCGCTCTTCGGCAAAGTCGGGCGCTATGTCTCCAATACAGTGCTCAACCACACGCTCGCCCTACTCATCGGCAGCGGCGTACCAGTGGTGGAATCCCTCGAACTCGTCAGCGCCACGCTCACCAATGCCTTCTACCGAAAACAGGTCGGTCTGGTACGCGACATGGTCATGACCGGCCGCATGCTCTCGGCCTCGCTAGAGCGCTCCGCCCTACGAAAACTCTCCCCCCTCTCCGTCTCGCTGGCGCGTATCGGCGAAAATTCGGGCAGCCTGGAAAACGGCCTACGCTACGTGGGCGAATTCTACGGAGAAGCACTCGAACGGCGCCTCGACCTGCTGGGCAAACTGGTCGAACCCGCCCTAATCGTCCTCGTCGGTGGCATGGTCGCCTATGTCTATATCGCATTTTTCATGGGAATGGCAGCAATGAATGCCTCCTTACGATAAAGGATTCTCTCTATGAACTATTTTCGCCTATTGGGTCAAGTCCGCTGCCTGCCGATACTGACCATACTGCTCTGCATCGCACCGGAAGCCCCCGCCGCCGATGCCGCGCCTGAAGCTAAATACTATCGCCCACCACGCTCCCTCCGGTCCGATAACGGCCTCTCCGAATTCGGCCTCATTGACCCCTTCCGCCGCGGCGATGACCGTGCCCCCGCAGAACCCACCACCACAACCGATTCCTCGCTACAACGAACCTCCATGGGCGAACTCTCCGACGGCTTTCGCATCCTGACCATTATCGTCCCCAAACGAACCGACCAACGCAAACCGACCGCCCTCATCCAGCTGGAAAAGAACGCCGATCCCATCCTGGTGCAGGAAGGCGACCTCGTCCGTATCGAACGAAGAAAGTCCGACAAGAAAAACAAAACCGCCGTCGAACTCGCCCTCGAACGCTATACCTTCTATATCCATATCAAAAAGATTACCGCCACCGGACTGGAGATTTTCTACAACAAGCAGCGTCCGGACGACACCCTGATTCTGAGGTGGTGAGACCATGAAACGAACCATAACCCTTCTGCTAACGGCTATGCTGGCAGCCGTCACCGTAGCCGACAGTGTTCCTTCCGGAATGCAAACACCGTCCTTCAGCCCCAGCACCCCCGCCACACCGGCTGAACGAAATCCCGCGTCCGACCCCAGCGGCGCATCCCCGACTACAAACGAAGCCTCGCCAGAGCTGGAATCCGTGTTAGTGCGTGAGGTGCCGCTAGAATACGCCGCCTGGGTACTAAGTGTCGTCTGGGGCCGTCATCTAGTAGTGGATGCCAAGGCAAAAAACATCCAGGTTCGGCTCTTTTTGCGCGACTCCGACTGCCTCAGCGCACTAAAAGCCCTCTGTCACGCCTATGGCCTCTGGTACCGCGAAGACCCCGAAAGCCGCGTCATCTACATCGAAACTGTAGAAGAGTTCCTACGGGGGAGCGCCATCAGTGACAAAAAATTCGTCGATGCCGTCTCCGTCATCTACGCCCGCGCAGAAGATTTAGCCGAAAGTATCCGCGATGTCTTCAAGGATATGGTCGTCTACACGGCCCCCGAAGAGGAAAATGGCGATAACAGCGATTTGGTCGACCGCGCACTGATTCGCATGGACCAACTCAGCGACCGCTCCACCTTTGTCAAAAACGGTGCCAAAGGCACACACTCCAATGCCCGGCGCGACCGCGACGAAGATGGCCTGCACGATGTAAACAAATACTATGACGACATGAAGCGCGTCGCCGAGAAAACCAAACAAATTATCGCCGATGCCAAAGGCAAACCCATTGAGAAAATTCCCGGCGTCGTCTTTATGTCCGTCTCGCGCGAAACCAATACCATCCTAATGCGTTCTTCCGACCGCGAGATGCTCCACCAAGTCCGCGGCGTTATTCAGACACTCGACCGCCCCAAGGCCCAGGTCCTGCTCGAAGTTAAAGTACTTTCTATGGATGTCACCGACGAGAAACAGCGGCAGGTCGACTTCCTCATGAACAGTTCCAACAACGATGTCGGCGGCGGTTTCTCCGACGGCCTGGCAGAAATTCCCGCAGAAAACCGCATCGGCCCCCTCGGTATCGCTGGCTCAGCCCCGCTCAACCGCTCCTTCGTCTTTCAGCTACTGGACAAGACCTATCAAATTCGCCTAAAGCTGCTCAACGAACAACGCAAAGTGCGCCGACTGGCCACCCCCAGCCTGCTAGTCGCCGATTTCGAGGCCTCACGCATCTTTGTCGGCCAGGAAAAGACCATTCTAATGAATGTTGAAAACTCACTCAATGTCACCGGCACAGAGAGTCCTGTTGTAACCAGTGTCAGTAATGCCCAGACCGAACGACGCGACATCGGCACCACCTTGGTCATAACACCCAAAATCCATGCAGACAACACCGTCACCATCCGAATTATGCAAGAAAATGCCCGTGTCGGCGATGTGACCCCCATCGAGTACGACAAAAGCAAAGAAAATAAAAAATCCTTCGACACCACCGATATTGTCAAGCAAACCATCTCCTCCACTGTCGTGGCAAAATCGGGTGAAACCCTTGCCCTGGGCGGTCTAATCAACACCTCCAAAACCGAACGCGTGGCCTCGGTGCCGATTCTTTCCAAAATCCCAGTAATCGGCCCCCTGCTCTTTGAGCGCCGCCTATGGGAAGACCGTAGCGAAGAACTCGTGGTGCTCATCCGCCCCTACGTCATCCTGACACCAGATGTCGCCGAGTACATGAGCCAGCAATATCTGGTAGGAACAGATATGAACCCCGACACCCTCAGTACGGCACTGAATCAAGGACGCGAGGTCTTGGTCCGCCGCCATATGACCGAAATGCTCAACCACAGCATCGACCCCATGGAAACCCCCTTCGATTGATACCCGCGACCGATGACACGCATGTCAATATAGACCCAAAATCCCCGCCTGCAACACCTTGATGACAAACCAACGCCGCAGGATAGAATGAACGATAAAGGATAAATAATTTCGGGTGACAGCCGTCACAGGGCTCTTTAGTCAAAATAGCCGCATTTCCGAAACCTTCTTTTTCAACGCTCAGATTGCAGATATTTATTCATAAAACAAATTGGTTATGGACTCTTCGACCATCCATTGAAACAACGAGTCCAAGCGAAAGGTACCCGTCCCATGAACCGCTTCATCCTTCTACTCCTACTACCTGCGGCCACATTTTTTAGCGGCTGCCTGGGGGTCCCTCCCCCATCGCCCCCCACCACCCCTGTACAGGCCGGTGAACCATCCGCCCGAAAGAAACCGCTGAGCGATACCGATCGCCTAAAGGCGGCACGGGTGTTGCTAGACGAACAGAAAAACCGCGATGCCGCCAATGCCTACCTTGAAATTAAAGAGAGCACCGCGAACCGAGACACCAAGCTCGATGCCGCCTTCGGTGCCGCCGTTGCCCTGCAGCGACTCAAAAAAATTCCTGCGGCCATCGGCGTACTCATGCCGCCCCCGCTGATAGCAAGCACCCCCCGCGAAGCTCGCCACCTCGCCTTACTTGGGGAGCTCTACCTCCGTGCGCGTGCCCTCGGCACAGCCCGCCACTGGCTACAGGTTGCCCTCGAATGCCCCACCCTCCCCACCGCCACCTGGGTGGCCGTCGCCCGCTTTAACCTGGGAAAGTGCCTCATCTCCCTCGATGCCCCTGCCGAAGCGATTGCGGCCTTCGATGCTGCAGAACAAGACTTTGCAGCCTTAGGCAACATCACGGCTGCAGAACTCTGCACCTCCGCAGTACGCCAACTGGAATCCATCGACCGTCTCTCCGCCCCCCACCGATACCCCATGCCCTCCCAGAAAAAACGCCCAGCCACCAGCGCTGCCCCCGAACTCTACCGCGGTGCCCTCCCAGAAGCTCAATAGACCCCGCCATAGGCGGGATGAAAGTCGGGCGAAGCCCGGATGAAAGTCGGGCAAAGCCCGGATGAAAGTCCGCCAAAGGCGGGATGAAAGTCCGCCATAGGCGGGATGAAAGTCCGCCATAGGCGGGATGAAAGTCCGCCATAGGCGGGATGA
>SAMEA104404097__coassemble_776_pt1 | contig 29490 bp, 21 predicted proteins | sample SAMEA104404097__metabat2_high_PE_096 | metagenome-assembled genome bin SAMEA104404097 (sample SAMEA104404097) | Balaenoptera acutorostrata | reverse complement strand
TACGTACGGTGGTGTGAGAGGACGGACGGGATATCCCCGTCCTCCTACTCGATTAAACTGTATGAGTCAGCGGCTTACAGATCGTCGATACCTTCGACTTCGACCTCGTTGGCGCCTTCATCAACCTTGACTTCAGCCTCAGCCTCAATCTTGGTGAGTGCACCCTTGGCGAGGGGGCTATTGCGGAAGTATACCATCATCTGCAGAGCTACGGCACAATTAGAGAGTACCCGGTTGTTGGCAGGGTCTGCGGTGTTGACATACTCGGCGTCGCGGATGATGAGCTGGTCAATCGGAATGCCATTACGCATACCGTTGCGAGTAGCGCGATCGTATTTCAGACGCTCAGCATCCGTCAACTCCTTATTGTCACCTTTGTATTTGGAGCGCCCCTTAGTGGTCCCCCAGAAACCAATATACTGAGGACGGCCGTTATGATCCTTATAGCCGGACTTTTCGGCAGGAATCATAATGTAGGCTGCGCGGTAGAGCTTGGACATCGTGGCATTCCAGCGCTTCCACGCAGGATGGTTCGGCCCCATGTTGAAGCGAACCTGAGCCAGGTAGTAGCAGTAATACTGCGGCGACCCACCCTGCATCACAGACTTTTGCTTAGTACGCGTGGGGAAGGCCTGATTCGTCATGAATGTCGGCTCCCAGTACTCGGTATGGTCAAAGGCCTTGCGCGCCATCGGTGTATCGGCGGAATCCAGCATCTGCAACGCCAGTAGAGCAACAGCTGTCAGCCCCTGGCTGTTGTGGGAGGTATTGCGATAGCCGAATGCACCATTCGGGCACTTCACCGCTTCAAGACCACGGATGGACTTTTTCAATGCCGCAATGATTTTCGGATCGTGGAATCCGGCAATCTTGGCAGCTTTCAGCGCTTGGATGGCCCAGCCAGTAATCGACAGGTCGGAGGTGGACGACTTGGCACCCTTGGCCGTTTCGAAATTGTAGAACCAACTACCGGCAGGTGTCTGGCCATTATAGATATGCGGCAGAGCTTTGGCAACCGCATCCTTGATTTCGGGGATGCGGGTCATGGCGTAGGCTTCCGACAACGCATAGACAGCAACCAGATGAGCGTAGTTGTGCGCATCGCGTCCGCGGAAGAGTCCATTGGGCTCCTGGCGAGCCAGCAAGGCACGAATGGCCTTCTCGACGCATTTGCCAAATTCGGGACTCGAGGGGGTTTCGCCGTGGGCAAGGAACGTCAGCAACGCCATAGCAGTTTCGCCGATGGTGGAATTGAGGCTACCACCCTGGCCGTTGCCCCACAGGCCGTCGGGACGCTGTTTCGTCACCAAATAGCGGAGATTGCCGTATAGGTACTTCTCCACGTCACCGCCGCCATAGCGGCCGATAGCACCGCCGCGGGTACCAGGATTACGAGATCCCATCACGCCGCGCATTACTACAGGGGACTGTGTAATTGCCACAGAGTCCATAGGGGAGGGCTGCGGAGACTGTTCGACAGAGGGGGACGGTGGCGCATCGATGTCGATGGTTACATCCACATCTAGCGGCGTTTCATCCAGTTCTGGCGGCTCTTCTGGCGGGGGCTCGGGCTCTTCAGTCAGTTCTTCGGCAGGTTCGGGCTCGATGATTTCGGTCTGAATAGCGGGAGGCGCTTCCTTAATATTCGGCTTAATCAGCGACATCACCAGCAGAGCGCTGACAATAATTAAGACAGCAGCAATCGGTGCGCCCAGTCGCTGGAACTCAATCCAGGCCTTCTTGAATTCGATCGAATCACGGGGCTGTCCCAAGCCTTTGCACATGTCGGAAAGGCGACGAAAATAGCCGCGTTCTTCGTCCTCGAACATCTGAAGGATGGCATCCTTCACCTCGGGTTCCTTTTCGGGGGGCATCAGATTATCACTCATGGATAACTCCTCCGGTTAAAGGCTGAAGATAGCGATCTTGGTCATTCCGTGCTTGGCACAGATATTGAGGGCCTTGATCAGCAGCGAATGGGGGGAATCCTTGGTACACCGAATGATGACGGACGATTCCTTGTTGAATCGAGCTGCACGCCCGATCTCCGAATCCAGCTTAGAGAGGCGGACAGCGGCCTTGTTGAACAGGAAGCCATCACCGGCGGCCTTCTTGGGATTATAGATGTCGATAGTCAGCAAAGTGACCTGTTCCTGCTGGGGCTTGGCACTGGAATCAGGGGCCGGTGCCATTGCATCCAGCTTGGACAGGATATCTTCCTGCTGAAGCGTCACAACGAAGAAAATAATCAGCTGGAAGACGACGTCAATCATCGGCGTCATGTCCAGCTTGGCATCTTCGCCGGAATTGCGTTTGGATTTTGCCATGATGTACGCTCCTTACTTTTCGGCTGCGGGCTTCTTGACGGCCAAGAAGGAGACATTCCAGATACCGGCTTCGGTGCAGGCATTCATTGCCTGACGCACGTCTTCGTGGTGGGCATCCTTGTCGGCGCGGATTAGCACGGTAACATTCGTACCACGCCGGGCGACCGTCTGCTTCATCAGTCGCTTGAGGTCCGTGACAGACAGGACCGCCCCGCTTAGCGAGTAGACTGGACGATTCAGGGTACCGCCGAAGAACTTCGTGTGGCGGAAGTAGCGCTTAACTTCGATGGTAATCGGCGGCGTGGCCAGCTTGTCGGGTTCAAACTTCGGACCCTGGCGACCATATTCCAGCACGATATCAGGGTTGACCGTTGCTGCGGTTTTGAGCGTCACAACGAAGAAGATAATCAGCTGGAAGACGACGTCAATCATCGGCGTCATATCCAGCGCGCAGTCATCGTTGCGGCGTTTACTTTCTTTCTTTGCCATAAGTTCTCTCCGTTTTTGTTTCCAGGGGAGGAAGAGACGGACGCCGATGCGCCCGTCTCAACGGAAGAATCCTTATTCCTCAACGACTTCCGCGTTACGCAGATTCTTAATCAGGTCGGACGTTACGACCTGCATGCGCAGCACCAGGCGGTTGGCACTGTTGCGCAGCACGTAGAAAAATGTCACAGCAGGAATAGCGATGCAGAGGCCGCCAGCGGTCGTGTACAACGCCTGAGAAATGGTCAGAGCCAGGGCACCGATATCACCAACGCCATTGATAGCCAGGGCAGCGAACGTCAAAATCATGCCTTCAACCGTACCAAGCAGACCGAGCATCGGGCCGAGGTTGGCGCAGACGGAGATCCAGTTCAGACGCTGCATCATGTGCTCAATTTCGAGATCGCCGGCGGCACCAATAGCTTCGTCGATAACATCAAAGCCTTCGCCCACATGAGAGAAGCCAGCCTTGAGGATTTTGGCCATAGAGGACGGGTCGCTGTCGCAAATTTCGATAGCGCGCATCACATCGCCCTGGTCCATTGCTTCCTTCACCTGGTCAATCAGCTCCTGAGGCATGATTTTCTTGGGGCGGACAAGGATGTAACCGTCAACAATGAAGTAGATGGCTGCGGCACCGCAACCAAAGAGGCAGAGCCACAGGAAGGTGCCGAGGTAGTCGCCAGAGAAAACAACGCCGAGGAAGGACACACCCTTCTTTTCGGGTGCCGGCTTCTTGGCAGCGGAACCATCGGCAGCAACAAGCTCGCCAGCAGCGGATTGGTCCTGCGCCATCACGGCAGGAGCGGTAAAGACAGCGCCGAACATCAACGTGGCGACAGCCAGAGACATGAGCATCTTTTTCATGGGTGATTCATCCTTGTTATGATTTTCAGATTCGTCGTTTGATTATAGCACAAGCGGACGGGCGCGTCTCACCGACGGGCCCAGGAAGAAGCAGCGCATTCAGCCTTAAGGGTGGCGCGCAGCTTGTTAGCACGATTGCCCTGCCCCATGCCGTCAAACGCCTTGGCCCCCATGTAGAGTGCCTGAGCAAATGCATCGGTCGAGGCATCAGTGGAGGTGTCGGCATAGAGCAGAATTACACGAAGATAGCCGTCGCGGAGGGCTTCTTCGCAGTTGGCACGCGAGGCACCGCGCGCCATGATTTCGTTGCCGCGGGCAACCAGGGCATTGGCCGCCGCCACAGAGTCTCCCGAGGCAATGGCCTTATCTAGGTGCAGGCGAAGCTTAGAGGCCTTGCCATCCTTAATCAGCGCATCCCAGTAGGTGACAGCCATGGGCCCCATGTAGGCCGCTTCAGCATCGCCACGGATAACCGTCTCGCAGACACTAACGGCCTTGCTAGCATTGCCCTGCTTGAGATAAGCCTGAGCAAGCCAGGAAGAGGCTTCGCGGTCAAATGTCAGATGGCTGTATTCCTTGGCAATCTTTTCGAGATCGGCGATGGCCGAGCTCATCTTGGAACCACCGGCCTTCACTCCGCGAATGGCGGCATCCAGCTTGGCAGGGCGGACCATATCAATGCGTTCGACATCGTCAGCGGGCAGTGTCACGGTCATGCCCTTGGCATTGGTGACAGCATACTCCCTTGCGGAATTTTTCCAGCGGATTTCACCAGTGACCCGGCCGCCGGCGGTCTTGTAAATCGTACCCTCTGCGGCATAAGCCGTAGACATCATAACCAGCGCGAGTGCTGCGCTCAGGGTCATTCCGAACAGTTTCATGGATGTTTTCTCCTTGTTCTTAAGCGGATGGATTAGGCACCGACAGCGATGCGGGCCTGCGTAAGCATAGTGGTGACTTCAGTACGGTGTTTACCTTCGGGGAACTTCTCCATGTACTCCCCGCCAATGTCAATGAGGTCTTTGTACATGAGTTTCTTGTCCGCATCGGTCTTCTGCATTTCAGCGGCCTTGGCGATGAGCTGCAATGAGCCGAGATAGGCATCTTCAACGTGAATACCGATAGCCGGCGGGATATCCTTAACATAAAGGCCTGTAGAAGATGCCGTGCGGTAAGCGTTGATGGCATCACCGAGCGCACGTTCGACCTGATCGCCATTGGCCTCTGCCTCAGCCTCGTAGGCCTTGCGGGCCAAATCGGCAATGGCAAGGTTCAGACGCGCGGACAGTGCCTCGCCCTGAATCTTCTTCTCTTCGGGGTCGTTCTCCTTGGCTCGGTTAGCTGCATTGATAAACTTAACAGCATCCTTGGCTTCACGGATGAGCTTATTGCGACCAGCCAGCGTCTTTTCTCCGGCCATCTGTTCGCCGACCACATCGATGAGCAGAAGGTTCCCCTCCAGCGCGACCGTGGAGCGGCCAAACTTCTCGAGCAGCGCCGTTACCTGCTTGTAGGCATCGGCAGGCTTGCCAGACTGGAGCAATGCACGGGTACGAACCAACATGGCCTGAGCAACCTGAGCGGGTGCCGCACGGCCCTTCAGTACGCAGTCGGCAGCTTCAATCGCCAAGTCACCTTCCTTCGCATCCAGCAGTCGCTTGGCGGCTTCCAGATACTGGCCAGGCGTGTACGTGCCAGCAGCGGCGAACATCTTTTTATAGGTCTTGACCGCTTCACCCTTCATGCCCATCTTGAACAAAGAATCGGCAAGCAACGGGATAGAATTCTTCGCTTCGTTCGACTGCGGGAAGCGTTTGGCCAAATCATCCAGTGTCTTCTGGGAGGACTCGATGTCGCCGGAAGCCGCCTCGATGGTGCCAATCTGCAGCATCGCAGCTGGGGCAATTTTACCTTTGGGGTACTTCTTCAGATAGACACCGAAAAGTTCGGCAGCTTTCTTCTTAAGCGCGAGATCGGTCTTCTCGTTTCCAGTCATCGCCAGACGCTGCATGCAAACGCCGGCTTGATAGATAGAGGCCTCGAGGAGAGGCGCATTCTGTCGGGCTTCGGCGGAAGTGGTCGCGAATCGACTGTTCTTCTCGCTCAGTTCTTTCTCCAGCATGGAGTAAATCTTGGTCGCCTGCGTGTAAGCCGCCAGCACCTTTTTCTTTTCGGTGCCTTCCTTGTCGTTTTTACGGATATCCTCACCGACATGGCGGTAGGCGTCGGCCAGATTGAAGTAAGCGACGGCTGCGGTTGCACCGGGACGTTTGATGCCTTCGAAGTGTTTTACGAAATCATCCGCGGCACGGAGTTCCTTTGCGGGATTGGGCATGGCACCGTCAGGCTGATAGAGACTGACCAGCTCGGAGAGTGCGCGGGCACGGACCTGACGCTGGGCATCATTGTCCTTGGCCGACTCGGCCACCGTAAGATAGAGTTTCTCAGCTTCCTCAGCCTGACCACTCTTGGCCTTTTCGGCAGCGACCTTCAACTGCATGGACACGGCACCGGCGTGCTTGGGATAAAATTTAAAGAAGAGCTTGGCGGTTTCATCCTGCATCTCCTTCAGTCCAACTTCGCCGTAGAAGTCACCAATCTGGTTCAGCGTGGCACCGGCCAGTTCGTACAGTTTGGGCACACCAGAGAAACCTTCAGCGAGAGCCGCCGTCACAGCCTGCGCCTGAAGCTTGGCATACGGATCGAGTTTTCCGCTCTTGGCGCCGCTGCGGACAAAGCACTCCACCATATTCTTGGCGGACCTCATGGCTGCAGTATTATTGAAGCCGTACTGAGAAATCATCTTCGAATAGGCCTCAGCAGCACCAGCCCAATCGCCGGAATTGAACTTCACATCCGCACCGATGAACTGCTGGGCACGCACCTTCTCTCGCTGCTCAGCAGTGACATTGGCGCGCGGACGTTTGCCGTAGCGGTCTTCAATCAGGTTTGCAATTTCTTCCACCAAATCACCCGCAGCGGCGGCCGATTGACATTCGGGATAGTTGTTGTAAACGTTGACCAGGTGGTTAAATGCCCCCTGCCCGTTGCGCTTCTTAGTCTGAGGATTACGATCGCCCAGCAGGAGGTTGCGGACACGATTATCATCGGCCTTGTCCCCCTTGCCGAGCTCCTGCTTCACCTGTTCGTACAACATGGTACCAATCAGGAAGCGGCACTGCGGCAGCGGGCTCACACGCAGGAAGCCCTTGGAGCCATCAGGATCCTGGGCCCGCAGCTGATCGTGAATGGACTTCAGGTCGGGGAGATACTCGCGAATCATTTCCTGCGCGCCGCGCAGGTCGCCGCGCATCATCTTCACGCGGGCCAGACCAACAATGGCATCGCCGAAATAGTTATCGGCCACCCAAACCATTTTCTTGGCGAGGGCCTCGGCTTCGTTAATCAGCTGAGCCCGCTTGCCGTCCTTCGCATCCAGCTTGGCCGCCTGCACCAGCATGGCCTGCAGATACTGCGAGCGGAAGTCCTTCATAATCGGATCCGTGGGGCTGTTCTCCATGGCCAGTTTATAAATGGGCAAGGCCGCATCAAGTCGATCAATTTTGCCCAGCATCTGCAGATAGGAGAATGCAGCATCAATGTAGGTTCGGCGCAGGTCGGCAGCGACTTTGGGGAAGCGTTTAAAGAAGTCGGCATAGAGTTTGTCGGCCTCGGAAAACTTCGAGTACATCACATAGCTGTTAGCCAGTTCCAGTTTGAGCAACCAGGTTTCGAGGCTATTCTGGTCGGGACGCGCCTGAATGCGCTTGATGACTTCGTCCTGCTTACCAGCCATCAGTTCGGCACGGATAGTTACCGCCTCGAACACACCTTTGGCCGACGGCCACTTGGCCTTGGCCGCCTCAATGGCAGCTGGGGCAAAATCGACATAGCCCTGTGTGGACAATGCATTGATATACTCGATTTCCTGTTCGAGCAGCGACTTCGCGCCAGCTTCCTCTGCCGGCATCGTTGCGGGGAACAGCAGCATCGCCGCCACGCTCAGCGGTACAGCCAGCCGCTGAAACCGGCCTTCCAAACCTAGTGTCATATTGGAGTCCTTTCGATAACACTTAGCGTTCATTTACCTACGGGCATTTCGCTATCTAGTATAGCGGGATAAGGAAAGACAGTCAAGCAAAGAGCTCACTCCCGAAGAAAAATGAAAACAAACAGACTTTTTTCAGCATTTTTCACCGAAATCCTCTACCTACATCGCTCTCCAAACGCCCCAGACACCACCGTTCGCGTAAAAACGGGCCTCCGTGCATACTCTGGAATACACCCCCGCTGCTTCAGCCAATATAGCGAATGAAGCCTGGATAAAAAACATCCAGATGACCCCCAGTGAGGTCATGTGACGCGCCTATCGGCCCGCGATATGCATCTATAAAAGTACCTGAGACGGCCCGTACGAAAATTCGCCTCACACCACCTCACGCTCCGTCTGCGTGCAATGCCTACACTGCCGCCCTCATTAGTCCTTGAGGACTTACGTCAGCTATGTCTAAGAGCCTGTAGGGGTATATCTACGGGCTGCAAAAAGCGCCTTAAGCGTGCATAAACTTCGGCTTTTTTAGTCATGCAGGGGCCACTGCACTCCTTCAAAATCCTCGTCCCTACCCATTTCTTTCACTTTTTTCGCCTTTCGCATCTATCCTCCTACAGGCTCCTAGTCGATTGATGACTTACGCTTTGCGAGCGCAGACTTTGCCGCGGAGCCTACTTACAGATACATCGCACGAGACCGTTGACATCCACAGAGGGCTACGGAGTTATTGAAGCAAATCAAATCCACACCTGTTGCAGTGCAATGTGTGCCACGAGGTCCACTGGTACGAAGACGGCTCATGCCACTCAACAGATTCTCTGGTCTGAATTTTAAGGCGGACTTCACCCTTAGACGGGGGAGATTCCCAAAACAGTAAAAAAGCGCCGCCCAACAAAGGACGACGCTTTACTTCCGAACGGATAGATCTGCTCAGAACGATTCGACGGTTGCGACAGCCATGACGGATATACCTTCGCGGCGTCCGATAGCACCGAGACCTTCCACTGTGGTTGCCTTCACGGACACGGCACCGACGGGAACACCCATGCGAGCGGCCAAATTTTCGCGCATCTTCGGCAGATGGGGCATCATCTTGGGACGTTCGGCCAGGATGGTGGCATCCACGTTCACAATCTTCCATCCATTTTCGCGGAGAAGCTCCGTCACACGGTCCAGCAGCTTCAGGCTGTCGGCACCTTTCCACCGATTGTCAGTGTCTGGGAAGTGCTGGCCGATGTCGCCGAGGGCGACAGCTCCGAGCAGGGCATCCATCACGGCATGCGCCAGCACGTCCGCGTCAGAGTGTCCAAGCAATCCTGTTTCGTGCGGAATATCCACCCCGCCGAGAATAAGTCTGCGTCCCTCTACGAGACGATGCGTGTCAAAACCGATACCTGTACGAATCATTTTGGTTAAAACTAAAAAAAATAAATAACAAATAACAAACGCCCAAGGACAAGGCACCTCATACCGATGAACGATTTTGGGTAGCACCGCCACAAGGTGATTGGGGAAATCAATCTCTTTCTCAAGGCCCTCTGTTGGCAGTACGCTGGCATCGGATAGCAATCCAACAACGGCACGTGTCCCTTGCGTCAATCTCCGTCATCTGTTATTCACCACATCTAGGAGTCTGTAGAAGTATAGATACGAAAGGCGAAAAAAAGTGAAAGGAGTGGGCAGAAACGAGTCTTTTGAAGGCGTACAGTGGTCCCTGCATGTCTGAAAAAGCCGAAGTTATGCACGTTTAAGGCGCTTTTTGCAGCCCGTAGATACACCCCTACAGGCTCCTAGGCGATGCTCCTGGCTTAACTATAGCTTTCCTTTTCAGAAGGGAATGTCCCGGCTGCGACTTCGCTGCTATAGATACGTAGGGCGTTGGCTGCGGCTTCCCCCAGGTGGCCGAAGCGGCGCACGAATTTGGGACAGAAGGCCGTGTTGAGTCCGAGCATATCCTGCCAGACAAGAATTTGAGCATCGGTCTCCGAACCTGCACCGATGCCGATAACGGGAATTGAGACAGCATCAGTCACGGCCTTACCGAGGGCTGCGGGGACGCCTTCAGCCACGAGAGCGAAACACCCGGCCTCTTCCAGCATTTTCGCCTCGCGAATCATGCGCTCCGCCGCTTCAGGATTGCGTCCCTGCACACGGAAGCCGCCCATCGCCAGACAGCTCTGAGGTGTCAGTCCGAGGTGACCGCAAACGGGCACCCCGGCCTGCACCAGCTTACGGATGATGGGAACGCAGCGTTCGCCGCCTTCCATCTTCACCGCATCGGCACCGCCTTCACGGATAATCCGAAAAGCGTTACGCACGCCTTCTTCATCGCTGACCTGATAAGAGCCGAAGGGCATATCACCGAGCAGAAGCGGAGTTCTGAGCACACTGCCCACGCAACGGCAGTGGTAGACCATTTCGTCCACTGTCACAGCGAGGGTCGTATCGCTCCCCTGCATGGTCATGCCCAGGGAATCGCCGACGAGCACCAGCGGAATCGCGTCCTGCCCCATCGATTCGATAATCGCGGCAGAGGTCGCATCATAGCAGGTAACGGTTGCAAATTTGCGAACGCCCTTGAGGGCGCGCACTTTGGCCGGAGTCCAGTAACGCATAGCCATACCTCCTTATTCGGATCAGCTGAGAGAGCGGGCTCAAAAGAGTCCCTTAACCTTGCCAGTTTCGGTATCCACATCGATACGGCGGTAAGCGGGGTTAGCCGAGGTGCCAGGCATCAGCATGATTTTTCCAGAAACGGGAACGATGAAACCGGCACCCTGATAGATGAGCACGTCCTGTACGTTGAGCTTCCAGCCAGTAGGACGGCCGATTTTTGCAGCGTCATCAGAGAGAGAGTACTGTGTCTTGGCCATGCAAACTGGCAGATGCGCGGTTTCGGGATTGGCTTCAAACGCACGGAGCTTTTCGAGGGCTACGGGTTCATAGACCACGCCGTCGCCGCCGTACACCTCGCGGACCTGCTTTTCGATACGCTCGGAGAGCGTTTCGTTCAGGTCGCAGAGAAAACGAAACTCCTTGGGCTCGTCGCAGGCCGCAATAACCTCGCGGGCCAGGTCTTCGGCACCTTCACCGCCCTTTTCCCAGTGTTTGGAGAGAGCAAATCGGCAGCCGGCCTCTTCTGTAATGCGGCGGACCATATCCACTTCTGCATCGGTATCGGTATAGAAATGGTTCAGGCAGACCACAGGGCGAATGCCGGACTTACGGATGATATCGATATGGGCCAGCAGATTGGAGCGGCAGCCAGCTTCGAGAAGCGGCAGATTTTCTTTGGTATAGGCCTCGTCAAGGGGCGTGCCGGGCTTGACATCAGGAGCACCGCCATGGCGCTTGAGGGCGCGGACCGTGGCTACGAGCACGACGGCATCAGGGGTCAGACCCGAGCAGCGGCACTTGATGTTCCAGAACTTTTCAAAGCCCATGTCGGCAGCGAAGCCGCTCTCAGTGACCACGTAGTCGGCCAGCGCGCAGGCGGTGCGGTCGGCAATCACAGAGTTCTGTCCGAGAGCAATATTAGCAAAGGGACCTGCATGGACGAGCACCGGCTGGCCTTCGAGCGTCTGCATCAGGGTCGGATCCATCGCACGGACCAGCCAAGCGGTCATGGCTCCAGCCACTTCAAGTTGATCAGCGGTTACGGGATTACCTTGGCGATTATGAGCGATAATGATACGACCAATACGGCGGCGGAGATCGGCGAGGTCAGAAGCAACGGCCAGAATCGCCATCACCTCAGAGGCAACGGTAATGTAGAAGCCAGAGTCCATCTCGTAACCATTGAGCTTACCGGCACCGAGACCGATGCGAATCTGACGAAGCCCCTGTGCACAGAAATCGATGGCCCAGCGCATCTGCACGCGTTCAGGATCGATATCGAGACGGGTCAGACCCTTCGTTGCCAGCCAAGCATCATCGTGGTTGCGCTCGTGCTGCATACGGGCATTCAGCGCGAGCATGCAAAGATTATTGGCCTTTTCCACGGCATCAAAGTCGCCCGTCAGACCGAGCGAAAGCGGGGTTAGCGGAATCACCTGAGCCAGACCGCCGCCAGCTGCGCCGCCTTTAATATTGAATGTCGGACCGCCGGAAGGCTGACGAATGGTGCCGCAGCAGTTTTTACCCAGACGCCCCATGCCCTCGAGCAACCCCACAGTGGTCGTGGTCTTGCCTTCGCCCAGCGGTGTCGGGGTGATGGCCGTCACATCGATGTACTTTGCCTTCTGTTTCCCGCCAGTACGAGCCAGGATGGCGCGGGAATGAAGCTTGGCATAGCTATTTCCGTAAGGAATCAGCTCCTCGGGAAGAACGCCGAGCGCGGAGGCAACATCGGCAATCGGACGCATATCAGCTTCGGCAGCTTCTGCAATCTGCCAGTCTTTCATCTTGGTGGGATCCAGTTTCATACCAATTCTCTCTCTTATTGGGTACATTCTCTTATGTATGAAAAAATATCAGCGGCGGCTAATCAGCAGTGGAGCCACGGCCTTCAGTACGGCCTCAGCCGTAGCATCGCATGGGCCAGAACTGTCGATTACGGCAAACCGACGGGGTTCATCGCGTGCCAAAATGCGGAACCCCTCTGCCAAACGCAGGTGGAAAGCTTCCTGTTCCTGCTCAAAACGATCCGCCGGCCCCTGCCGTCCAACAACGCGCGCGCGGCTTTCGTTCTGGGGAATATCCAGCAACAAAGTTCGGTCCGGATAAAGTCCGCTGGTCGCGAACTCATTCAGTGCGCGCAACCGGGCGACATCCATGCCGCGTCCGAAGCCCTGATAGGCAAAGGTTGAATCGCAGAAGCGATCGCAGAGCACCCATGTCCCCGCCTGTAGTGCGGGGCGGATAACCTGATTTACAATCTGTGCCCGGCTAGCAAGGAAAAGCAGCAATTCCGCCTCTGGCACGGGGCTTTCCCCCGCTGCATCAAACTGCAGGAGGCCGCGCACGGTCTCGCCAAGTTTGGTTCCGCCTGGTTCACGCGTGGTCAACACCGCCACGCCCTGCCCGCGAAGGTAGTCGGCCAGACGCTTCAGATGCGTACTCTTGCCGGCTCCCTCGGGGCCTTCAAAGGTGATGAAGCATCCGCGTTTCATTAGGCAATCGGCTTCAGTGTCTGACCTTCCTTGCTGTCACGAACCTGCCAGCCTTTGGCTGCCAATTCGTCGCGCAAACGGTCGGATTCAGCCCAGTTCTTTTCGGCACGGGCAGCAGCACGGGCATCAGCCAGTGCCTGAATTTCCGTGGGGATTTCGCTCTTTTCAGCGCGGCCAAAGCGGATAAAGCCGAGCACCATGTCCATGCGATTGAGTTCTTCGAGGGCTGCTTTTGCACCGGCAGGTGTCAGCCCCGCATTGAGAGCTGCGTTGGCAGCACGAACGAAGGCAAACATTGCGGAATAAGCTTCGGGAGCATTCAAGTCGTCAGCAATGGCCGCTGCAAATGCCTCGAGCGAAGAAGCCACGCGCACGCCGTCATCGGCCGCGGTTTCCGCAGCACGGGCCGTCAGTGCATCCACACACTCATCAACACGGGCCAGCGCGGTACGGGCCGCGGCCAGCGCATCAAAGGTGAAGTTCAGCGGCTGGCGATACTGGCCGTTTAGCAGTACATAACGAATCTCACGGCCAGTGTAGCCCTTTTCAATCAAATCGCGCAGCGTGAAGAAGTTGCCGGCAGATTTAGACATCTTCTGACCATTGACACGCAAGTGAGCGCAGTGCATCCACGTATGGACAAAAGGCTTGCCAGTCACGGCTTCAGCCTGAGCGATTTCATTTTCATGATGCGGGAACAGATTGTCCACGCCGCCAGTGTGCAAATCAAAGCTTTCGCCAAGATACTTCATGCTCATCGCGGAGCACTCAATATGCCAACCCGGACGGCCTTTGCCCCAGGGGGCATCCCAAACCACATCACCATCGGCCTCGTCCCAGCCTTTCCACAGTGCGAAGTCGCCAAAGGACTCCTTCTCATATTCATCATTGGAAATACGAACGCCGCTGCGCAGCTGGCTGCGATCAAGATGGGCCAGTTTGCCGTAATCGGGAAAGCGGTCCACACTGAAATAGACAGATCCGTCCTCGCTCTTGTAGGCGATACCTTTGTCGAAAAGCGACTGAATCATGTGCTGCATCTCGGGAATATGCTCGGTCGCAGCAGGATACACCGCAGCGGGCTCGATATTCAGCGACTTCAAATCGGAGAAAAAAGCCTCGATATAAGGCTTGGTATATTCCTTGAGCGGCTTACCGGAGGTCTTCGACCCGCGGATGGTCTTGTCGTCCACATCCGTCAGGTTCATCACCTGCTTCACTTCGTAACCGGCAAACTCCAGTGTACGGCGGAGAAAATCCTCAAACGTATAGGCACGGAAATTGCCGATGTGCGCATAATTGTAGACAGTCGGTCCGCAGGTATACATCCCGACATAGCCGGGCTTCAGCGTATGAAAAGGCTCATTTCTGCGCGTCAGAGAATTGTAAAACTTCAGTTCCATCGTATTTCCTTGATTGATAACCCGCAAGGCACCGAATAAACAGTCCCGGGCTTAAATAACCCATCCATTATAGCACAAACGGAGACACTTCGTGCCGATGAAGATAAATGATGAACGAGAACGATTGCAATGTACTCTAGGAGCCTCTGGGAGTATAGGTACGAAAGGCGAAAAAAGTGAAAGAAATGGACAGAAACGAGGATTTTGAAAGCGTGCAGTGGCCCCTGCATGACTGAAAAAGCCGAAGTTTATGCACGTTTAAGGCGCTTTTTGCAGCCCGTAGATATACCCCTACAGGCTCCCAGGAACTCATACGGGTGGCTCGTTGGGGTTCTGCACAATCCGCTCACACCCAGGACCGCCCCTATTTGCCCCCCCCAAAAAAACGCCGCAGCACGGTGCTGCGGCGTTTTTGGAATCGGCAGAAGCGCGAGGCTTACTTGAGTAGATCGATTTCAGCCATGGAGGCAAACTCCTGGCCGTTATGCTCGCTGAGGCCGGTGAAGCGGATGTAACGGACACCCTTAATCGGATGCTTACCAAACTTCACCTTCTGGCGGTTGCCATTATTCTGAAGCTTACCCGTGGCAGCGACTGTCCAGTTTCGATTATCGGAAGAGACCTCAACACGATAGTCGCGGATGCGGCCGTTCTCGCCATCCTGACGGCCCTGGCAAACAATACCCTTCACAGGGCGCTGTTTACCGAGGTCAATCACGAGCGTGTGGGGATACTTACCGAGGGTGACACCGTACTGGGAATGCCAGATGGTCATGGGGTCGCCGTCACAGGCCTTACTGCCTTCGTTACCAGGTTCCTGCGAAGTGCAATCAATTACGCGATACTTTTCGGGCGGCGGAGGCATAGACTCATCCAACTTCACCGTCTTTTCGCGAACCGGGCCAATGTCAACATGACGGCCGAGAGCAGGGCGGAAGGCGAGATTCAAGCGATAAGGAACGTTGGAGCGAGGGATATCGCGATCCAACGGACCCGGGCCGCAGCTAGCACCACCGAGACCGCGATTGGTGGCCAGAAGTGTCAGAACCGTCTTTTCGCCAGGAGTAGCGAGTTCCTGCGGGTGACGGGCTTCGGTAAGTTCGGAGGCGGTATAGGGCAGCGCAGAGAAGGCGAAGACATCGTTATTTAGCGCAGCGACCGAGAGGCCAAACCCCTTGCCGGTCAGACCGACAAAGGTAGCTTCCTCGCGGTTGCCCATGTCATTTGGACGGGCGTAGTTCACGACCATGTCGGCGACCTTGCCAGCATAAACGGCAGGGAAGGCACCGGTCTTGCGATCAGGATAGTTCTCGAAAGGACCGCGTGCGCGGTAGTGCACCATATCCAAATCACCCTTCAGATTCAGCGAATAGCCAAGGCGGGGAAGTTCAATGACGTTGCCGCGGGGCAGAATCGCCGACTGCATAGTAACAGTGCCATCGGGATAAACCTTCCAAGCTGCATTAACCACAAAGTGAGGGTGACGCTCAGTAACGGGGGCATCCAGCTTCTGGAAGTAGGTCTTATAGGTGCGACCATTATCAAAGTCCACCAGACGTTCCAGGGCAGCGCCGCGGAATTCGGTGGAGGTTTCAAATGTCACGGTACCATTGGCGGAGACAACATTCTTCAGGCTACCAGCGACAGGCACAAGGTTGCGCAGGCCCTGCATCGTCCAGTAGTTACCCTTGCCGACTTCGTTAGAGGAGGGGCAACGGAAGGCATCCACCGTCATAGGAGCATTCATCGTCGGCTTGCCGCCGACCGTGTACTGCACCAGTGTTCCGTTGGTCTTATCGAACGTGACGGAGAAGTCGCTTCCCAAGAGCTCAAGTGTCTTTTCCTGATCATTCACCGCGACCGCGCCGTTGGCATTAACAGGTTTGGCGACTTCCTTCTGGAGGGCAATCTGCTCAGCTGCAACTGCGAAGCCAGCCTCCATCAAATTTTCGGCCTTGCGGAGCTTATACTCGATGCGCAAGTCGTAGCCGTTCATATCGCGGGGAGCACGAACGGGCAGAGCGAAGGTTTTGCGCTGCTGCGGACCGATGCCCGCCACATCAAGCTTGCCTGTGGTCTTCGTGGCAACACCGTTGCGATAAAGCGTCCAGACGGCATCGACGTAATCAAGCGGACGAAAGTAGTTCTTGTTGTATACTTCCAGCTTAAAGTCGTCGGTGAGACGGGTCGCGATGTTCTGATAAACATGAGCCACTTCAAAGTAGCCAGGTTCCGGCGTGTGATCGGCGAGGATGGTGCCATTGCAGTCAAACTGGCCAGAGTTGGGATGATCCCCCCAGTCGCCGCCGTAAGCGAGGATACGCTTGCCGAGCACGGGAGAATCGTACCAGAGCGCCTGGTCGACCCAGTCCCAAATAGCACCGCCGAGAATGACATCAGAAGATTCGATGGCCTTCTGGTAATCGGCAAAGTTGCCGAGAGCGTTCATCATGTTGTGGGCATATTCGGATATGTAGAACGGCTTGTCGTTGTTAACATCCGTGGCCTTCCACTGCACCCAGCCGACGGCGGGATACTGGTTAGACCCCATATCCACAATGCTATTGTTACGCTCATAGTGCGTAGGACGGGTGAAGTCGCGGGCCTTGATGGTGCGTTCGGCGACAGCAAAGTTGTGACCGGGGCCTGCTTCGTTGCCGAGCGACCAGATAACGACACAAGGCTGGTTTTTGTTGCGCTCAACCATCGACATAATACGATCAACGTGGGCATCACGCCATTCCACGGGATGGGAGAGGGACTCCTTACCATAATAATAGCCGTGGGATTCAATGTTGGCCTCGTCTTCCACGTAGATGCCATACTTATTGCAGAGATAATAGAAGTAAGGTGCCGCAGGATAGTGCGAGCAGCGAACATGATTGATATTCGCCTCCTTCATCATGCGAATTTCCTCTTCGCACCAAGCATCTGGAACCGTATGCCCAAGCCAGGGATGGGCTTCGTGGCGATTGACACCTTTCAGCTTGATTTTCTCGCCGTTGACCCAAAAACGCTTCTTCGCATCCCCCTTGCGGGCGGCGACCTCCACCTTGCGGAAACCGAGCTGCGACGGAACAGCTTCAATGAGCGTACCCTCCTTGGTGCGAAGTTCGAGCATCAGCGTGTAGAGATTGGGCTTTTCGGCAGACCACAGGAGCGGCTTGTCGAAGCGGAGCTTCAGCCCAGTTTTCCAAGATGTCTGACCGATGAGGTTCACATTCTTGGAGGCGATGCCGTCCCAAGGATAATCCCGAGGCTTCATAGGTTTTACTTCATTGCCATCGGTGCCATAAACTTTGGCAGAGAGCACCGCCCCGGCAGGCGCATCCGGTGCATTGAAGTTACGCAGATCGACATCCACGACCACTTCCCAAGCACCGTTCTTCATATTATTCCAGTCCAGCGGCTCGGTCGTGGTCTGGAAGTCACGAATGTGCAGCTTCGGCACAGAGTAAAGCTGAACCGTACGGAAGAGACCAGACAAACGGGTCATATCCTGACACTCAAGATACGCGGCATCACTGTGACGGTAAACCTCCGCAGCAAGCACGTTACTGCCAGGCTTCAAATAAGGTGTAATACGAAAAGCGGCAGGGTCACGCGAGGATTTCGAGAAGCCTACATACTTACCGTTAATCCACAGATAGAAGAAGCTGTCGACACCATCGAACTGCACGAAGACTTCCTCACCCTTCCATTCGGCGGGCACCGTGAAGTCGCGGCGGTAGCTGCCGATGGGGTTGCGAGCTTCATAGCTAGTATAATCCTCTGGCGGCGTGGTCATCACTCGCGGCCAGTCACGGGCAAAGGGATAAGGCTGATTGGAATAAAGCGCCGTTCCCCAACCACCCTTATTACCAGGTTTCGCGCCCATCGCCTGCCAGGACGAGGGAACCACGATGGTTTCCCAGCCAGAAACATCAAAGGAGGGTTCCTGGAATCCAACGGGACGCGAAGCGGGATCTTTCGACCACTTAAATTTCCAAGCAGTTTCGCTATTGAGCGACAGCCAACGGGAACTGCCATACGGCAGCACCTTCTTGGCGGCCTCAACATCCCTAAAACTGAAAGCCCAGGCACGCGCCGGCTCTTTGTTGTAGGACAGGTTCTGCTCCTGTTCCCACTCCAGTCCGGTCGGTGCGGTAGCGGTTCCAAAATTATGAACCGCAAAGGCTGCCGTAGAGAGGCAGCACAGGCTTCCGAAAAGAAGCGCCTGTTTGAACATAGAGTTCTCCTTTGTTAAATGGTGTTATCCTGTGTATCGCGTATTATCCCATTTACGCCGCCTGGTGTCAACGTTTGTTTACTGCTCCCTATCAATCCTGCTCCCAAGCGGTGTCCCGCACACAGAACCTGGCAAACATCCCGCTAACATTTGTTTCATCGGCGCAAAGCGCCCACATCTATGCTATACTGATGCCCGACGTTGCACACATGTTCCGCCGCCTGGGCGAAACCGAAGGATGCCGAGATGAGAATGAAACACACCCCCTGTCTGCTGCTGTTTGCCCTTGCCCTACTGCCCACCCTGCCCGCGTCGGCCGCCATGCCCTGGAACCGGGCGGAAGAAGAGGAGGCCGAACTGGCCAAACATGTTGCCGACCTACTCCGCGAGCCAAATCGACAGATTGCGAAAGCACAGAACGCCATCAATGACGGCAACCTCGAAGAAGCCATCCGCCTCTTCGAGAACGCCTATGAAATGATTTTGAATATCGAAACAAGCGAAAATACCACCGGCTCAGCCTTTTCGTCACTACGCCTCAAAAAGTTCCACTGCACATCGATGCTCGATGCCCTCGCTCTAAAACAGGCTGGACGTCAGGATCGCCGGCAGGCCGTGACGGACACCTCCGACCTGGAAGCAAAGCTAAAGGCTGAACGCGCAAAAATCAAGGCCGATGCTGAGAAAGAAAACGCCCGTCCTGAAATTCCCAAACCGCCAACACTGGCCGAACGATTGCATGAGGCCCGCGAAAAGGCCCGAGCCGCCGAAGCCAGCATCCGTGCCAACCATCTAGCCGTCGAGGAAACCCAAACCGAAGTACTGCGCACCAAAGCCGCCTTCCGTGCCGCGGCCAAAGCCCATACCGCCGCCGACGCCGCCGTCTTCGCCCTGTCCAATGCCCCTGCTGCCGATGCCGGGAGCAAAGAAGATCAAGCCCGCGAAACGCGTCTGAAAGAAGCGCAAGAACACCTAACGCAAGCAAAAATCGCGCTGGACAATGCCCGAAAGGCCGAATCCAGTGCCGCCGAACGTCACCGTGCCGCCCTAGAAGCCGCCGCCAAAGCCCGCACCGAAGCCAAACAACTGCAGGCCGATGCCGACCTACTCGCCAAAGCCTACACCCTCGAACAGGATAAACGCCGCCGCGAACAAGATGCCGCACGCAAAGCCAAAGAAGACGAGGAAAAACGTCTACAAGCCGAAATTCTACTGAAAAAACAAGCCGAGGCCGCCGAAGCCGCCCGTCTACGCCAAGTTAAAGAAAAACTAGCCGCGGATAAGAAAGCCAAAGCCGAGGCGGAAGCCAAGGCGAAAGAACAGGCCGAAGCCGTAGCCCGACAGGCCAAAGCCAAGGCCGAAGCCGATACCAAAGAAAAGGCGGCGGCCGTCGGATGGTGCCGCGACCTCTGGGAACTGAAGCGGATTGACCGACTTGAAACCGAACTGACCCAAAATGCCGCCCGCTGGCCCGACGAGCCTGCCTTCCTGCTCCTGCTCGCCAAGCTGCGTCTACTCCAGAACCGTGCCGACGATGCCCTCGAACTCGCCGCCATGCTTCCCTCTGGCACCGTCGCAGGACGCGATGCACGTCTGGTTGCAGCCGGTGCCTATATGGCCAAAAACCGTCCTCTCGATGCCATGAAGCTACTGGAATCCGTACTCAAAGAAGACCCCAAAAACATTTCCGCCACCTTCAACATGGCGGCAGTCATGCTCAGACTGCCCGACATCGACCCCAAGCACGACATCGCCGCCAGTTATTACATCCGCAGTGTCCGTCTCGGCGGCAAACGCTCGCCCGCAATGGAACGCCGACTGAATATGGAGTAATCCCATGAACCAATTCAAAAACACCTTCGGCCCTGGCTACAATCCAAAACAGGATCCAATGTACGAAGCCACCACTTCCTCTGAACGCATCTTTGAAGGCCGCGCCCTCACCATCGATATCCTCGGCATCCGCCTGCCCACTGGCCGCGAATCCACCCGCGAAGTCCTCCGCCACCGCGGTGCCGTCTGCATCCTCGCCCAGCGTCCCGACGGACGCTTCATCCTCGTGCGCCAATTCCGCAAAGCCGTCGACCGCACCCTACTCGAATGCGTTGCCGGCTGCATGGAAGAAGGCGAAGCCCCCGAAGTCTCCGCCGCCCGCGAAACCCGCGAGGAAAGTGGCTACGAAGTCGAATCCCTCACCCCCCTCGGTCACTCCCTACCCGCCCCCGGCTACTGCGACGAAATTCACTGGCATTTCTACGCCAAACTCAAACCCCTCGCTGGCGAACTCCGCCTCGACACCGACGAAAACCTCCTCCCCGTCGCCCTTACCGCCGAAGAACTTGATGCCGCCATCGACGACGGCACCATCGACGACGGCAAGACCGTCATCCTCTGGGATTTGTATCGGCGCGCCAAGGCGCGCAAGTTGATAAATAATAAATAACACATAATAGTTTTCCGCCTCGCGGAGCCTCAGTCAGAAAGCAGAAGATGTCCCAAAACAGCATCCTCAGCAGCAAAAGCGTCGACTTCGCCGTGCGCGTGATTGCCTTGTACGATGACCTTGCTTTACTCAAGGAATATATCCTGACAAAACGGTTCCTTAGAAGCGGGACTTTCATCGGGGCCAATGTCCACGAAGCTCAATACGCAGAAAGCACTGCCGATTTTATCTCAAAGCTCAGCATCGCCAACAAAAAGGCATCCGAGACCTCCTACTGGATAGAAGTCCGCGGGCCGCGAGAGCCGCATCTCCCCGGAAACCCACACAAGTTTTCAGGAAGACGTCCGCGAATTGATTCGTATTCTCGCAGCACCCCTTAAAACACTCCGAACGAAACTCGCAAGCAACCCCTCAAAACACAAGTAAATAAATAAAAATAAGAAATATAAAATAATAAATAACAGTTTTTCCGTCGTAAAGCCCCCGAAACTTTTATCTATTATTTGTTATTTGTTATTTCAAAAAAGCCATGCATCCTCAACGCCAATATTGGAACTCGATTGCCGATGAATATCGGGCAATTACACGCATCAATGCCGATGACTTTCACTACGGTCCCCTACTCGCTGGCGAAAGCAAGCTACAGCTTCTGCCTCCGCTCAAGCCCGGCATGATGTCGCTCGAACTCGGCTGCGGCGAAGGCCAGAACAGCCGCTGGCTCGCCCGCCACGGGCTCATCTGCACCGCCATCGACATCTCCGACGGGCAGCTCGAATACGCCCGCAACGATGCCATCGCCGAAGGTCTCACCATCAACTTTCGCCGCAGCACCATCGAAGACTTCGAGGCCGACCCCGAAAGCTACGACATCATCACCAGCTCCCACGCCTTTGAATTCGTCAAAGATCCCTTCGGCCTCATCAAAAAGATTGCTAGCTGGCTCAAACCCGGTGGCTGGCTCATGATCTCCACCGTTCACCCTGTCTACAACGGCGACTGGGTCGAAGCGGAAGAAGATGACGGTTCCTCCTCGTGGGGCCGCCTCATTCCGAACTATTTCCATCCCATTGATGATGTCCGTGAACAGCCCGATGGCAACGGCGAATGCATCGTCTCGCGCGCCTACCCCGTCAGCGCTTGGTTCAACGCCTTCCGCGATGCAGGTCTACGCATCGAACGCCTCGAAGAGCCGCCGGCCGCCGAACATCCAGCCTATGCCTCCGATGACTGGCTCGATGCCATGGACGAATGTTCCGCCATCCCCACGACCCTGATTTTGGTTGCGCAGAAAATCTAAAGCCGACGCTGCCCGAAAACGCCTGCATCACCCTACGGGTCTGCGGGCGCAGTCCCCTTTCGGTTCAGCAACACCGCACCTGGTGCGGTGAAAGGAGACACCCATGAAAGTAGGACTCGAAGCCTGGCTCAAAACCAATCCCGATTGCGGACGCGTGGCGCTATTGTCGCATCAAGCGGCACTACTCTCGGATGGATTCACCGCAGCCCAGGCGATGCGGACGCACTTCGGTGACCGCCTGATAGCCCTCTTCGGCCCCGAGCATGGCTACTTCGGTACCGCAGCCGCCGGCGAAAAAACCGTCACCGCCCCACACCCCGTCTGGAACATCCCCGTACACTCCCTCTACGGCGAGCACCGCAAACCCACCCCAGAGATGTTGCAGGGCATCGACACCCTCGTCATCGACCTGCAAGACATCGGTGTCCGCTGTTACACCTATCTCGCCACCCTAAAGCTCACCCTCGAAGCCTGCGCGGAAGCTGGAATAACAGCCATCGTCTGCGAACGCCCCATCCCCGCCCCTGGCAAAGTCTCTGGCCCCGTGGCAGAACCCGAGCACTTCTCCTTCGTCGCCCCCTGCGCCCTGCCCCTCGTCTACGGTCTAACCCACCCCGAAGCCGCCGAATGGCTCGGTCTTCCCCATATCCCCGCCCGCATGGAAGGCTACATCCCCGCCTTCCGCCGTCCAAACGATGCTCCCGAATTTCTTCCCCCGAGTCCCGCCATCCGCAGCTGGGAAACCGCCCGCCTCTATCCCGCCACCGTCTTCGCCGAAGCCCTCCCGCAAATAGACATTGCCCGAAACACCCCCTATGCCTTCCGTGTCCTGAGTGCTCCCTGGTTCGATGGCCCCGCCCTCGCCGATGCCCTAAACACCCTGCGCCTCCCCGGCATCCACTTCTTCGACCACACCCAAGCCCCCGGCTACGGCGGCATCCGCCTACACCTCACCGACAGCGAGGCCTTCGCCCCCTGGGAAACCTGTTGCGCCCTCCTCCGCACCCTCCAATCCCACTACGGCGACGCGCATCTCTTCGGCCACCCCGATGCCCGCCCTGGGTGGATGACCAAACTCTGCGGCACCAACCGCTGGGCACTTGAAATAACAACTGCACCTCAGCCACTTTCGCAGAAAACGCAAATGCTTTTATAATTCACACCGCTTATTGAGATGAAAGCTACGCGGCTGGCCGTCAACCAAGTGAGTCACGATGCCGCCTTGCCCGCAAAGGCTAATTTTGGTACACTAACGCACAATTGTATGTTTAACCCTCAGCGAAGGTTTTTTAATATGGCAGAAGAGCAGACTGTGGCGACCGTGAACGGCGAGCCTATTCCTCAGCAGGCGGTTGATTTTGAACTTCAGCGTCTGATTTATTTCTATCAGCAGCAGGGCATGCCCGAGGCACAGGTCCGGCAGCAGCTAGATGCCCTCCGCGAACACGCTCTGGAACAGGCCATCGGCACCAAGCTCCTCATCAGCGAAGCCCATCAGCTTCAGATTCCGATCTCCGGCGATGAACTCGACCATCAGTTCGATGGCTATGTGGCACAGTTCGGCGGCGACCGTGAAAAGCTCGTTCAGGTGCTAAAGCAGCAGAATATGACCGTCGAAACCTTCAAGGAAAACCTCCGCCAGGGGGCGATGATCAACAAGCTTATCGAGCAGGTCTGCTCTACCGTCCCCTCCCCCACCGAGGCAGACATCAAGGCACACTTTGAAGCCCATCAGGACGAGTACAAAACCGAAGACCGCGTCGAGGCCCGCCACATTCTTGTAAAGACCGATGCCAAGGACGAAAAGGCCAAGGCCGTTGCTAAGGCCAAGCTCGCCGAAATCCGCGCCCGTATCGTCGCTGGCAAGTCCAACTTCGAAGATGAAGCCAAAGAACACTCCGACTGCCCCAGCGGCAAATCTGCTGGTGGCTCTCTCGGCTGGTTCGGCCGCGGCATGATGGTGCCCGAATTCGAAAAAGTCGCCTTCGAGAGCAATGTCAACGAGATTTCCGATATCCTCGAAACCCAGTTCGGTTACCACATCCTTATCAAGACCGGCGAAGAAAAGGGTCACACCCCCACGCTCGACGAAGTCCACGACAAAGTCCGCGACTTCCTCTACCATGCCGCCCGCGGCCAGGCCGTCTCCGACCATGTGAAGGAACTTCGAGCCAAGGCCGATATCAAAATCGGTTAAGCTGCATCAGCCTTTCCCCAGCCCGACGGACGGCGTTCCGCCGGGCTAATTTTTTAGGCACTGCGTGCCAATGAATGATGAATGATGAACGACAAATAATTTATTAGGGGGATGGAGCAGCGCTCCATCCGCAACGATTGCCCGAGGTTTTATTTCGCGCCTTTATGGCGTCTCAGTCTACTTCCATTGGTCGTCACGGTCATTATTCACTGTTCACTTTTCACTGTTTATTCACTCTTTACTGCGGCGCCGCCGCCCCTGCCATGGACAACGACCGAATTCTTGCCGACGTATCCCTCGATCTCAACATCTCCCCCCGCCAGGTGGCCGCCGTAGCCAAGCTCCTGGAAGAGGGCTGCACCGTTCCCTTCATCGCCCGTTACCGCAAAGAGCAACACGGAAACCTCGACGAAGTGCAGATCGGCAACATTCAGGAACGCCTCACCTACCGCCGCGAACTTGAAGCCCGCCGCGAAACCATCCTCGCCACCATCGAACAGCAGGGCAAACTCACGGACGAACTCCGCGAACGCATTCTAAACTGCGCTTCCCGCACCGTCCTCGAAGACCTCTACCTCCCCTACCGTCCCAAGCGCCGCACCCGAGCCATGATTGCCCGCGAACGCGGACTGCAGCCCCTCGCCGATCTCATCCTCGCCCAAGGTGGCGAAAATCCCACCACCGCCGCGGAAGCCTTTGTCAGCACAGAGAAGGAAGTCGCCGACACCGCAGCCGCCCTAAAGGGTGCCCGCGACATTGTGGCGGAAGCCATCGCCGAAGACTCCGATGTGCGCGGTTTCGCGCGCACCTACCTCACTGAACACGGCCTCGTACGCGCCGAAGCAGTCGAACCGTTGCCGACTGAACCCACCAAGTTCGAGCAGTACTACGATTTTGAGGAACCAGTCGCCGCCATTCCCTCCCACCGCTTCCTCGCCATCAAACGCGGCGAAGCCGAAGGTATTCTCCGATTCTCCCTCAGCGTCGACAGCGAGCCCACCGTGAACAAAGCGTTGGATCTCTTCATGCTGCGCGAAACATCCCCCTGGGCTGGCGAACTCCGCAAAGCCGCTGAAGATGCCTACCGTCGCCTGATTGCCCCGAGCATCGAGCTCGATGTCGCTGTCGAGATGAAACAACAGGCCGACCGCGGCGCGGTCGAAGTCTTCGCCGAAAACCTCCGCCACCTGCTCCTTCAGGCACCTCTGGGCGAACGCGCCGTCCTCGGTGTAGACCCCGGCATCCGTACCGGCTGCAAATGCGTAGCCCTCGATGCCACTGGCAAATTCCTGCAGAACACTGTCATCTACCCCGCACAGGGCCAATCAAAGGAAATCGAAGCCGCCGTCGAATTGCTCAAACTCGTCACCCGCTGCGAACCCATCGCCATCGCCGTCGGTAACGGCACCGCCGGACGCGAAACCGAGCGCTTCGTGCGCCAGACCCTACGCCGTTCAGGACACGAAAACATTATGGTCGTCCCCGTCAGCGAAGCCGGCGCCTCAGTCTACTCCGCCAGCGAAGTCGCCCGCGACGAATTCCCAGATCTCGACCTCACCGTCCGCGGAGCCATCTCCATCGGCCGCCGCCTACAGGACCCGCTCTCCGAGCTCGTCAAAATCGACCCCAAGGCCATCGGCGTAGGCCAGTACCAGCACGATGTCAACCAGACCCTCCTCGCCACGAAGCTCGACGATGTCGTCGTCTCCTGCGTCAATAAAGTCGGCGTAGAGCTCAATACCGCCAGCGCCCCGCTGCTGACACGCGTCTCCGGCATCGGTCCCGCCATGGCCCGTCGCATCGTCGAATTCCGCAACGAGCACGGCGCCTTCCGCAGCCGCGGCGACCTCCTCCGCGTTCCTGGCCTCGGCGCAAAAACCTTCGAACAGTGCGCCGGCTTCCTCCGCATCCGCGAGAGCGAAAACCCCCTAGACCGCTCCGCCGTCCACCCCGAACGCTACGCCCTCGTCCGCAAAATGGCCGAAGATGCCGGCATCCCCCTCGAATCCCTCGTCGGCAACGATGCCGCCGTCGCCAAAATCAAGCCCTCCATCTACGAAAGTGACGATGTCGGTGCCCTAACGCTAAAAGATATCCTCGACGAACTCCGCAAGCCCGGCCGCGACCCCCGCTCCGCCTTCGAACCGCCCGCCTTCCGTGAAGATGTCTGCACCATCGAAGACGTGCAGCCCGGTATGAAACTCGAAGGCATCGTCACCAATGTCACCGCCTTCGGCGCCTTCGTCGACATCGGCGTCCATCAGGACGGCCTAGTCCATGTCTCCGAACTCTCCGACCGTTTTGTGCGCGATCCCGCCGAAGTCGTCAAAACCGGCGACAAGCTGACCGTCCGCGTTCTCGACGTAGATCTCGCCCGCAAACGCATCTCCCTCTCGGCCCGCTCCGAAGGCAAAGGCAACGCACGCGGCGGCACGCCCCGCAGTACTGGCCGCAACGGCAGCACCCCGCACGGCGGTAACAGCCGCCGCAACGGCCCATCTTACGGCAGCAACCGCGGAAACAGCCGCGGCTTCTCCGGCGGCTTCTCCAACAACCCCTTCGCCGGACTCTAAGCATGAGCAATCCCCCCGCCGAACTCACCCTCGCCCCCCTGCGCGGTGTCACCGACCTAGCCTTCCGCCAGGCCTATATGACACACTTCACAGGACTCGACCGCGCCGTAGCCCCCTTCATCGCCACGGTCGCAGGCGAGCGCATCAAGCCCGAAATCCTCCGCCCGCTCAACCCCGAAAACCAGGCCCCCGGCCTGCCCCTCATCCCCCAGATCATCGGCAAAGACCCCGCACAACTGCGGGTCATGATCCGCGCCATGACCGAGCTCGGCTACACCGATATCGACCTCAATGCCGGCTGCCCCTGGCCCTTCGTTGCCAAAAAAGGACGTGGCTCCGGACTCCTCCGCAACGAAGATGCCCTCTGCGCCATGCTCGAGGCAGGCTGCGACGAACTCGGTCCCGGACATTTCTCGCTAAAAGTACGCCTAGGAACGGACGAAAAAGGCACACTGCTCCGCCGCCTGCCCGCCATTCAATCCTTCCCTCTACGCGAACTCTGCGTCCACCCCCGCACAGCCAAACAAATGTACACTGGCACGGTCGACCTCGACGCCTTTGCCAACGTTGCCGAAGCCTGCACCCTGCCCCTTGTTTACAACGGTGACATCCGTACCGTCGACGACTTCAAACGCCTCTCCGAGCGTTTCCCCAATATCCGCCGCTGGATGCTCGGCCGCGGCCTCGTCGCCAACCCCTTCCTTGCCGAATCCATCCGCGCCGGATACGACACCTTCGCCATAAACCGCTTTGAAGCTTGGCACGCCGACATCACCGAACGTCTCGCCGCAATTTCCTACGGCGACCACGCCCTCCTCGGCCACCTAAAGGAACTCTGGAGCTACCTCTCCAGCACCTTCGCCAACGGCCCCGCCCTCTGGAACATGCTCAAACTCACCCGCACCCGCACCGAGTTCGAACGCGTCCTCAAACTCACCCCGCCCCGCCGATGAACCGCTGCCTCTGCGAAACGCCTACCACCGTGCTCACACCACGGCTCCATCACAGCACACCACAGTAATAATTCATTTGCTTTTTTCGGTTTTTTATGCTATTTTACAGACTCTTTTCCGATTCAGATAAACAAGGATTTTACAAATGAAGACTGAAGTCCAGAAGGTCAGCGCCTGCCGCGTCAAGGTTATCGTTGAAGCCACGGCTGAAGAAATCGACCCCATCTACAAGGGCGTCCGCGCTGCATTCACTTCGCAGGTCAAGCTCCCCGGCTTCCGTCCCGGCAAGGCCCCCTGGGAACGCATCGAAAAGCTTTACAGCAAGAACATCCAGGACGAACTCAACCAGCGCGTCCTCGGCAAACTCGCCGAAGCCACCCGCAACAATGACGAAATCGGCCACATCGCTGCCGTCGTCGATATCGTAGATGTCAAACACGCCAAGACCGAAGGCGCTTCCGCTGGCTTCGTGATTGATGTCGAGCCCACCTTCACCTTGCCCGAAATCGCGTCCATCCAGGTCAAGAAGGTCGATGAAACCATCTCCGACGAAGAATTCGAAGAGCGCATCGCCGATGTCCGCAAGATGGCCTCCTCCTTCCGTGAATGCACCGCCGAAGATGTCGCCACCGAAGACGACCTCGTCGCCATCGCCTTCACCTCCGACCTCAACAAGGACGAACTGGCCGACTCCGCCAAGCACTACGCTGCCGACGAAGAATACTGGGTCCAGCTCCGCGAAGATGCTTTCATCCCCGGCCTCAAGGATACCCTCCTCGGCAAGAAGCTCGGCGAAGAAGCCGAACTCACCGCCACGTATCCCGCCGACTACCGCGTCACGGATATCGCTGGCAAAACGGTGAACTACAAAATCACCCTCAAGACCATGCGCAAGCAGGTCGCCGCCGACGACGAAACCCTCCTCAAGCGCTTCGGTGCTAAGGATATGGACGACTTCCGCGAGCAGCTCCGCAGCAACCTGGAACAGTCCAAGCGCTACACCGAATCCCAGCGCGCCTCCCAGGACCTCTGCGCCGCCATCGAAAACGCCGTCTCCTTCGACCTCCCCGAACGTCCCCTCGAGCGCGCTATCTATGACGAACTCTCCATGGATCCCGCCAAGCCCCTCGAAAACTTCAAGGGCACCGAAGAAGAACTCAAGGCCGCCGACTTCTACGCCGCCGCCACCGACCGTGCCACGAAGCTCCTCCGCCGCGCCTACGTCCTCCTCCAGTTCGCCCGTGAACGCGGCGTGAAACTCGAGGCCTCCGATATCGACCAGGCCCTCGATAACCTCGCCCGCAACGTTGGTATCAAGAAAAACGAACTCGCCCGCCGCCTCCAGGACAACGGCCGCATGGACGACTTCCTCGACCGCGAACTCGCCACCAAGATGCTTACACAGCTTCTCGACGAATGCGCCGTCCTCTAAGCCTCACCGCTTAAAGCAACCCAAAAGCCTCCGCCCACGCGGAGGCTTTTTTTGTCCGCCAAAGGCGGGATGAAAGTCGGGCAAAGCCCGGATGAAAGTCGGGCAAAGCCCGGATGAAAGTC
>SAMEA104404097__coassemble_765_pt1 | contig 29870 bp, 22 predicted proteins | sample SAMEA104404097__metabat2_high_PE_096 | metagenome-assembled genome bin SAMEA104404097 (sample SAMEA104404097) | Balaenoptera acutorostrata | reverse complement strand
CCCCCTTGCCCACCCCCCAGGCCCCAGCCCCGCGTCAGGAAGAACTCCCCCCCCCCCCCTTCGCTCGCGGCACCCCCGCCCCCATGGCCCCCCTGCCGCACCACGCCTTCACGGCCCCTGCCAAGCCCGCCGCAGATAAGCCCGCCGCAGATAAGCCTAATGCGTCCCCCACCCTGACCCAAACCGCTGCCGCCTACAGCAGCCTCACCGCATCATCCATACAGCCAAGCCCCGCGCCATCCGCTGCGCGGAGCACCCCGTTGCCACCCTACGGCGGATTACCCACCCCGCAAGCCGTCGCGCCAGTGCGCGATGTCCCCCCGCCGCCGCCAACGCCCCCCGAGACCTCCACCCCGCCCACCAACGCCCCCTGGGCCTGGCACCGCGTCGCCGATGTGCTCGACAAAGGCTACTGGCTGGTCGTCACCGATCAGGGCTATGTCACCGTCGATGCCAAAGCCGCCACAGAGCGCATCCTCTACGAACAGCTCCTGCCCAAAGCAAAACAGGATGCTGGCTCCCAGCCCCTGCTAATCCCCGAATCCCTCCGCCTGCCGCCCATCGATGCAGAACGTGTCAGCCGCTTCCTCCCCGAACTCGCCGCCTGCGGTTTCGGTGTCAGCACCATGGGTGACGATACCTTCATGATTGATGCCCTCCCGCTCGCCCTCGCCGATATGCCGCCCAAAACCGTCCTCACAGAACTCGCCGCCGAGCTCGACCACACCGGCGTTCGTAAAGGACTCGAAACCTGGAAGCGAGAAGTCGTTGCCCGTGCCGCCGCCAAAGCCGCCGCTGGCACCGTCCATATCCAATCGATCGATGCCGCCAACAACATGATGGCCCGCCTCGCGCGCTGCACCATGCCCTACACCACCCCCCGCGGCAACCCCGTCATGATCCTCACCACCTATCGCGAACTCGCCCGAAGATTTCGCCATTAATCCGTCACCGGGTTTTCCCTGTATTCCAAACGTCCCGCCTACTGAAGAACACGGTCGTCTCCCAACTCGCCAAAACATCTCCTTTTTTGAAAAGGAATGCTATACTGTGGGGTACAGGAGAATTTCATGAAACGAACCGTTTTCCCGATAGGCCGCCGGCTCTTTGCCGGGATACTGCTGTCCGCGCTGCTCGCCGGCGCCGGCTGCACGTCCCTACCGCCCTATCCGCAAGCCGTTCCAGACGAAGTGAGCTATGTCACCTTCAACATCGGCGGCGGCGCCTCGTCACAGTTTGGCTTTGAACAGCCCTTCGATCTCCCCCGCGCTGGTGCCTGCCTGAAATCCATCGGCGCCGACTTCGTTGCCCTGCAGGAAGTGGACACCTTTGTCGGACGCAACCGCAATCCCAAACGCGACACCGCCGCCGATCTGGCCAAGGCTGCCGGCTATCCCTGGCATTACTTCGGCAAGGCGATCCCTCTGCGCGGCGGTGCCTACGGCATTGCCCTGCTGAGCAGACACACCCCCATCTCCGTCGGCCACTTCCCCCTGAAAGACCCAGAAGAGCCCCGCACCTTCATCGATGCCCGCTTCCGCATGCGGGACGGACGCATCCTCGCCGTCTGTGCCACCCACCTCACCTGCGGCAACGATGCCGCACGTGCCCAGCAGATTCAGACCATCCTAAACCACTACAAAGCCTATCCCGCCGACCGCCTTCTGCTCGCCGGCGACCTCAACGACGCGGCCGATGCCCCCGCCCTGAAACTGCTCGAAACCGAACTGCCGCGCCTGAGCCCCGATACCGAAGCCATGACCTGGCTCGGCGGCGGTAAGGCCATCGACCACATTTACGGACGCGGCCTCCCCGGCGAACGCTGGACCGTCCTGCCCGGATCCGGCCGTCTCCCCTATACCGGTCAAAAGCCGCTCTCCGACCACATGCCCGTATATGTGCATGCCCGCCTGACGGCCGATTAATCATTTACTCCCACAAAAGGACATTCCCGATGAACAAATCCCTGCTCGCGCTCTCGCTGACCCTAGCCGCCTCCGCAGCCTTCTGTGCCCGCACGGTCACAAACTGGAACACCGACTGGACCTACCGTGCCGACGGCATGATTCTGCCCTTCCAAAAAATCACCCTCCCCCACACCTGGAATGCCGCCACCGCCACCCAATTCCCGATGGTGCGCGAACTCGGCCGCTACGGCAAAAAGTTCAAAACCGAAGCCGCCTGGGAAGGCAAACGCGTCTTCGTGAAATTCCACGGTGCCGGCACCGCCGCCGATATTCTGCTAAACCGCCGGGTCATCGCCCACCACCGCGGCGGCTACACCGCCTTCACCGTGGAACTCACCGATTACCTCAGCGCCGTCGGCAAGAGCAACAACCTCCAGGTCCGCGTCTCCAACGCCGAAACCACCGATATCCTCCCCCTCACCGGCGACTTCGTCGTCTACGGCGGCCTCCACCGCAAGGTCGAACTCATCGTCACCGACCCCGTCTGCATCTCCCCCCTCGATTACGGCTCCTCCGGCATCCTCGTCTCGCAGACATCCCTCACCGACAACAAGGCCGAACTCAGCGTCCGCGTCCGCCTCTCCGGGGCCAAGCAGGACGAAACCGTCACCGTGAAAGTGAATGACAAGTCCTTCACCGCCAAGGGACGCGACACCGTCTACGTACCCGTAACCATCGAAAAGCCCCACCGCTGGAACGGTACCGCCGATCCCTACATGTACACCGCCACCGTCAGCGTCGGCGAGGATGAAGTCCCCGTGAGCTTCGGCCTGCGCACCGTCACCTTCGACCCCAATAAGGGCGTAATCCTCAACGGCAACCCCATCAAGCTCCGCGGTGTCTGCAAACACGCCGAAAACGAAGCCCACGGCGCAGCCCTCACGCCGGAAGACCTGAAGGAAGATATCGACCGCATCGTGGAAATCGGCGCCAACGCCGTACGCCTCGCCCACTACCCCCATCAGGAAGAAACCTACGAACGCTGCGATAAGGCCGGCATCATGGTCTGGGCCGAAATCCCCTTCGTGGGCCCCGGCGGCTACCCCGACGACGGCGCCTTCATCTCCGAAGCCCTCTTCGACAACGCCCGCCAGCAAGTGAAGGAAATGATCCGCCAAAACGGCAACCACCCCTCCATTGTCACCTGGGGCATCTTCAACGAACTGCGCACCAATGACGGCTCAGCACAAATCCTGCCCGAACTCAACCAGCTCGTAAAGGCCGAAGATCCCACCCGGCCCACCGTGGCCGCCTCCAACCTGGGCGACAACGACAACCTCGCCCGCATCACCGATATCCTCGCCTGGAACCGCTACCCCGGCTGGTACGGCGGCATGGGCGGCTTCGGAAAGTCGCTGGACAATACCCACAAACGCCGTCCCGAACTCCCCATCGCTATCAGCGAATACGGTGCCGGCGCCTGCGTGAAACACCACGAAGAACAGATCCGCGCCATCCGTCCCACCGGACGCTTCCACCCCGAAGCCTGGCAAACCCAGGTGCACATCAACTGCTGGCGCGAACTCGCCAAGCGTCCCTTCGTCTGGGGATCCTTCGTCTGGAATATGTTTGACTTCGCCGCCTCCCAGCGCACCGAAGGCGAAAAGAACGGCATCAACGACAAGGGCCTCATGACCCGCGACCGCAAGATCCGCAAAGACGCCTTCATGTTCTACAAAGCCAACTGGCGCAACGACGTGCCCGTGCTCCACCTCTGCGAAAAGCGCTTCGAAAAACGCCAGGCAGATAAAATCTATGTCCGCGCCTTCTCCAACGTCGGCCCGGCCGAGCTCTGGGTCAACGGCACCAACATCGGCACCGCCACCCCCGACGATGTCCGCGTACTCGAATGGAAAGATGTCCCCCTAAAAGCTGGTGCCAACAAAATCGAGCTCAAAGCCCTCAATGGCAAAGCCACCGACACCTGCACCTGGATACGCTGAAGCAAAAGGCGCTGCGCGCCGATGAATGATAAACGCTTGCGGGCGGGGCTCCGCCCCACACCCTGTCGCTCGCACACCACCCCCTCCACACGCATCACAGCCCTACTTCCCCAGTACGCAAAAATCATCAACGGCACCCAGCCCGCCCTCATCTTCCGGCACCTCCGCCACCATTGGCTATCCCCCTGTTAGTAGGCCCCTTCATTTTGGGCCAGCGCGGGGCGGCCCGTGCTGCCGTTTTCCCTTTTTTAGTGCTGCTGGCTTTTGCGCGTAAAACACAGGCCACACCCCCTTGCCGCCAGCCCCCGCAAGGTGCCGCACAAAGAGTGCAGCCGGGGTGCTGCCGAGATCTGGGGCGCTGCTTCTGGGCAGACGCGCAGCGGCGCTTGGGTGTTGTAATTACGCGGCAAGGAGATGGCGCAGCAGCCAGACGATGAGGGGCACAGCGAGCCAGGCGGATACCGAAACGGCGAGGAAGATGAGGATGGGGCGGCGCAGCGCGTGCTCAGGCGGCGCGAAGGCCTTCCACAGCGCTTTGCAGTAGCTTTCGGCGGAAGTGTGTAACGAGGGAGCGAGCAACGGCTGCCAGGGCGCAGACGCGGCCTTTTCTGCGGGCAGCTGCGCTTTGGCAAAAGCCTGCAGTGCCTGTACATCTGCCTCGGATGCAGCGGGTACAGTGCCGGGAACTGGAGCAGGCATGGAGAAATCGGCCAGCACCACATCGCCGCGATCGGCATCATAGAGCACGGCGCTTCCGGGCGCATGACCCGTACAACGCAGGGCGTGCATCACTGCACCCAGGCCCAGCACGCGCGACACCACGCGCCGCCCGTCGGGATCGGCGGGTAGCGGCGACAAAGGACGCGCCAACGCATAAGGCCGGCCTGCCGTCTCGCCTGCACGCAGAACGGAAGGCAGATTCGGATGACGGGGCCACGCTTTGGCAGACCACCGCGCGGCCCGGTCTTCCCGCGCCGTTTCGGAAAAATCAGATGCCGGCGGCACCTTGGGCAGAAGTAGCGCGAAAGCACGGTCGTGCGCGGCATCAGCCACTTGCCACACCTCCAGCCAACGGCCTAAAACGAGCGGCGCTTCAAGTGTAAGCCCCAGCGATGCAGCCACCGTTTCGGCCGTCTGTCTGCATGTTTCCATGAGCGGCGCCTCCTTTTGCGCGCTGTAAAGCCCCGCTGACGCGGGGGGCGGCCTTCCGGCCGCGCGGTGTGCAGCGCCTCGCTGCACCGAGAGATAACCACCGCGCCCACGGCACTCAGGCACGGGCGCGCCACAGCAGCGCGGCAATGCAGCCGGTGAGCAGGCCGCCAGCATGAGCCCCGTAAGCGGCGGCATAAGGCAGAAACACCGCCTCACAGGCAATGCCCGCCACGACTGCGGCACCCACCGCCCAGGCAGGCACCCGCAGCGGCAGCACCCCCACAATCAGGGTCACCCGCGCCCGAGGGTCCCACAGCGAGGCAGCCCCCAGCAACGCAGCGACCATGCCCGAAGCCCCCAGGCACACCGTGCCCAGCGCCAGGCGGGAATCAAAAAGCAGCGAAAGCAAAAAGCCCACCGACCCACCCAGAGCCCCTTCCGCCAGCAGCACCGCCAGCCGAAAGCGCCCCAGCACCGGCAGCAACGCCCGTCCCGTCAGGGCCAACGCCAGCACATTGACCGCAAGATGCAGCAGATTCCCGTGAACCAGCCAATACGTAAACGGCTGCCACAGGGCCCCAGCCGCCACATCCGCAGCCCGCAGTCCCAACAGCGAACGAACTCCCGAAACCAATGAAGCCCCCGCCGACAGCGACGGAGGCAACCATGCATCGCCCGCGGCACAAAGCAGTGCCACTGCGAGAATCATCAGACAGACAGCCCCTGCGGGACCGCAGTCCGGTATCGAGAAACGCGACCGTCTCACTGACCGATATACTTGGTCAGCGTATCCCAGTCCAGATAGCAGAGGGTGGTCGTCGCCGCTGCCAGGAGGAACGAAATGATAGCGCAGACACCGCCAATCCAGTCCGTTTTGGCGACAGCTTTGATAGGGGCATCTTCTTCAGGATTACGGAAACGGGCAGCGATATAAGCCATGATGGATTCTCCTTATGATGGCTAATAGCATAGCAGTTATCAGGATGGAAAGCAAGTCAAAAAACGTACGATGCCCCCAGTACAGCGGATGAAAACCGATCGACAACCCCGCTCCGCAAGACGCGGAGCATCCGCAAAAACACGCCCCCGTTTCCTGCCCCCCAAAAAAAGCCCCACCAATGACGGCAGGGCTTTTTCAAGAGAAAGGCGATTAAACCTTAAGCGCGGCGGCGAAGGGCCAACCCAGCAATACCGAGGGCCAACAGGGCCAGAGCCGTCGGCTCAGGAACCACGGCGGTACCAGTAAAGGTAACTTCATAGTCGGCATAGTTTCCAGAAATCGCGTCAGGGCCCATCGGGACCCAATACCCATCCGACCCCTCAGGTGCAGCTGCAGCGCCATTAATGGCACCGACCGCATACTTATTCTGAGCCTTATCAAAGAGCACGATATAGTAATTACCAGATGTCTTGAAGTTCGTTCCATCTACATCAAGATAGCCACTGACACGCTCAGCGGCAAATGAGTTAAAATAGAACTGGACTGGATCCTGAGACGAAATAACGGAAAAACCATCTAACGTTGCGTCCCCCTTTGCAAATGCAGCAATCTGAGCAGCGGTAACCGCTTCTGACGCATTTGCCGCATAAACAATCTTTGTCTGAGTGCTGTCTACTGAATTAGCCCAAGCCGTATCTCCAGCGGCCGCCCAGTTAAGTGAAATTGCCTGAGCAATACAGGCAAAAACAAGAGTCAAATAAAAAAGAGTTTTTTTCATTTGAAAATTCTCCAAGTAAACGCTTACTTAACAGTATTCTTTCTACGCAAAGCCAATCCAGCAGCTCCAAGTGCAAACAAAGCAAGAACCGTAGGTTCAGGTGTCATTGCAGCCTCCCAAGTTCCACCGAGAACGCCCGGCAAATCGATATAATCCATAGTATCAGGATTAAATCCAACCGCTGACACATAAAATCCGTTAGCAGCGTTTGCCGTATTGTTCGAATCTTTTGGATTATTCTCATTCGCAGGCTTTAGATACTGACGCGCCTGCGTCACCATGTACTGACCGGCTTTGTTCTGAACAACGACAAAATAATTATACTTATTGTTTAATGTCGCCGAATCAACAGTAAGCATACCATACCCTGGACCACCTCCAGTAATCTTCATATTGGCAGAGGGTTTCTCAACAGAAGACGTCTCAACAACATGAAAATCGGACCGGGAGGTCGTCCAGGCGCTGGTAAACTCGTCTACAGTTTTAAACGTGCGCTGGCAACCGATAACTGCAGAAGCTGAAATATCGTCAACCCAAGAATAGGCACCATTAGGTACATACCAAGAAATGCTCACCCCGTGAACAACGCCGACTAGTAACGCAAACAATGAACCTAATAGCAATTTCTTCATATGGAACCGACTTTCTTAGAATCACTGCATGGCTGGGGGAACTGGCGCATCACCTTTGCGCGAGGCATTCTGAATGTAAAACGCCTCTCCAGAAGCGATAACATCCGTGTCATCAACTGGCTGCAAAGACATGGAACCAGGCTTCGCAGTGAGCCACCCCTTCGAGGTGTAATGGTACTGCTTATAGCTATCGCTCCCGTTCTGCAGTACAAACAAACGAGTCTTGAACTGCGTCAAATTGAAATTAGTTTCATTAAAAACTTTACTAATAATTAAAGGCTCGGCACCAGCATTGCCAGCCTGAACCATTCCCGCAGAACTTGTCTCAATCCCAACGAGTGTATCAGGCTGCGCATTATAATCTTCACCACAAAAGACGGTCTTCTCACTGGTCTCCGACTGCAACCAGAAAATATCCCCGCAGCCGAGGGTCAAAGTGTCGTCAACCGAGACTTTTCCGCTCTTGGCAAGCGTGGATTCGTACCAATGCGGAGCGCTCTCACCTGCGGGCTGTTCAACTTTGTAAGTTTTCGCCGTTGTCTCACCCTTCTTCGTGACGGTGAGCTGAGCGTTCGCACCCATCGTAGCAGGAGGCAACAAATCACCAACAGTAGAGTTGGACGCAGCCCCCTTGCCAGAGATGTCGAATCCCTTAACTGGTACACATAAGAACTGGAAGTTCGAAGTGAGACTCTTGACTACATCCTTCTGAATAACGACAGCCGTGTTATTGCCAGTCACGGAGACCTCTGCGGCCGCCATGGAAACACCAGCAAGCAACGCGCCGCAGGTGCAAAGCATGAACTTGTTCATTCTCATTCTCCTTATGGTCTTATTCGCCAACGACGCGATAAAACCGCTTTTCTCCGATTTTCGGCAAGACAATGGTGGGGACCGTGTAATCCTCGACTCTGATTAAAGTATACGACATTCCCGATTTATCCGCAAGCACTTTCTTCGCTTCCGACGTCTTCAAAACCTCATCGAGCAGTGACCACTCACCGAAAGGCTTAGAAAGATCCGTTGTGGTATAAACCGTGTAACGCATCAAACCTTTAGCTGCGACAGGAAGCTCAAGATTTAAAATCCCGTCAGAAACGGTGTTATCCGAAGTAACCTGAGGTGTCAAAAGTTCCTGAATCGCGGTTGGATCAGTGATGCCTGCGACATTTGAAGGAAATACGGGCGCGACAGCAGAGCTCCGATTGGGTATTACGCACTTCTCAGGCGAAAGCAATCTCGACAACCTACAAGCTTCAAAATCCGCAATTGTCGTCTTGTCCATTGTCTCACTATTAAACAGAAGCACATCGAACTGTGCGGGACCCATAGACGGAGCAAAATTAGAACCAATCGGCAACGTTCCAAGACAAATTGCCCGATATTCAGTTAAATAAACACTCATGCCGATTCCATCCAACTGTCCAGGACAGCCGATAGTATCCACTTTCCCATCACCGTCAGAGTCTATCTGATTAGTAGAAGTATTATAGAAAACCAAATACGCAACAACGTGTGTATTAAATCCAAAATTTTCTGAGTTAATTGTTGCCACACATTTAGAGATATTTCTAAACTTCCAATCCGAAGTCAGCACTCGACTATAAAACTCTGCATTTTCTCCCTGGATTGTCCATTGGGCCTCTTCAGGAATTATAATTTTCCCTTTAAATCCTTCACGCGATAAAAAATTACCGCAACGATCCATTACAAATGGCACTTCCGAATCAATCGTCGGCACAAGACTTCCGTCATCAACCGCACAAAGAACCAAGCGAATCAACTCATTTTCAGCAAGCTTAACACCATTTCCATATGTGACAGGTGCCACAGTATGAGAATAAACGTTAACATTCAGGCCCGGGCTAGGCATCATCTGCGCGGAGACGGTGGCACCGAAGAGCAGAGCGGTGACAAAAGAGAACAAAAGTGCAAAACGTTTCATAACTCAGGTAGGATAACACGTAAGGAGGGCTTTTGCAATTCAACGGCCTTATTTTTTCAAATCGCCACGGATAGAATGCATTCTGCACGATGCATTCAAGGAGGGACGAAGGGCTCAAAAAGGCGGAAAATCAGGGATTGCGCGCAATAACTTACAGTTTTTCTTTTAGTTTCTCATCAACAAGAAAAGGCTCCGCACGGGGGCGGAACCTTTGTCGCGGAAAAACTGCGTATTAAGCGCGGCGGCGGAGGGCCAGGCCGGCCACGCCGAGGGCGAGCAGCGCGAGGGCGGTCGGCTCGGGGACGGAGCCGAGGGTGCCGGTGGTGAAATCGCCCATATAAGTGCCCTGAGGAACCGTGGCGACGTCAACCCAAAGCCCCGTGGCTTTATCGGATTCAATACCGAATACCGCGTAGTTCGCCTTGGCATCGTCGAAAAGGACGATATAGAAGTTGTTAGCGGCTGCCGTAGCCGCGTTCATCGCGTTCAGCTGCAGTTCGCCCTTCGGTGCATCGCTGCCGAAGGGGGCCATCCCCGAGACGAGAACGGTCTCGGGATTCACAACGGTGGCGGAGGCACTGGGAACGGCAGTGCCTTTGACTGCAAAACCGGCGGCCTGGGCGGCGGTCATCGTTGTGCCGGACTGCACAATGGCAAAGGCATCCAGCTTGGCGTAATCACCGGTAAGCGGATTCTGAGCGGCCCAGTTGATGGAAGCGGCCTGCATCAGAGTGGCCATCACAACCGCGCACAGGGCAATCAGCATCTTTTTCATAGTAAGCGTATCCTTTTAAATGGGGTGGGACCCGTCTGACAGTCGGGGGCACTGCACAGGAACGGATTGTAGTATAGCACAATCAGGGAGCGACTGGTTTGACATCCTGAATATAAAAGGCTTCGCCGGGCTGAATAACTTCGGCAGCATTGATGGCCTCGCGGCGCCACTTTCCGGGGACGGCGACCGTCCAGCCATTTTTACCTTCGGCAACGGCTTCGTAGTGATAAATGCGGTAGTTGGCGGCATTGTGGCTGAGGCGATACAGCAGCGAGACACCGGGGGTCAGCGTATAATTGGCCTCCGTAAAGGTATCGACAATGGACAGGGGCTTGTCGTTGACATTTCCGGCTTCGACAATGCCGCCTTCGGCATTGGCTGCAGGGAGTTCGGCGACATCAGATGTCTGGCCGACGAAGAGGGGCTTCTTGGTCATCTGCTGCACCCACATAACGGTACCGGGCTTGAGCGGGATATCATCGGCAATGGCCTTGGCACCGGCGGTGGTTTCCCAGCGGGGGGCTTCACCTTCGGGTTTCTGAACCACATAGGTATCGGCACCGATGGTGACCATCATATTGGGCTCGGCATTGGCGGGAGGGAAGAGTTTGGCCAGGGTGGTCACGGGGGCATCGGGGGCCTTGGTGCCGGTGATATCGATAGCCTTCAGCGGAACGCAGAGAAACTGGTAGCTGTTGCTGATGACAGCTTCTTTTTCGATGATGGCCACGGTGTTATTTCCGGTGACCGAGGCGGCGACGGCCATCGCTCCAGTGAGGAGGGCGGCTCCTGCAAAAATGAGTGCTTTCTTCATGCTGTATTCTCTTTCGTGTTCAGACACCTGCCGGGCAGGCCTATCCAACAGTACGCAGGCCGAAGGACGCCTGCTTCGGATTTGAAATATAGTATAGTCCCTTTAAGCAAGTTAAGCAAGCAAAAACGCGCAGGGGCCGGCTGAATGATGAAAGATGAATAAGAAATGATGAATGATTGCGAACGGGGCGCTGCCCCACACCCCGTTTTTAAAGGGAGGCTGGAGCGAACATGCTGTAAAAGCAGCGCAACAACGAGGGGGCATGGGGGACGTTGTTTGGGAATATGGGGAGGTGGATATTGATAGGGTAGCTACCCTTGTGGGCTAAGGGTAGCTACCCTCATGGGGTAAGGATGGCTACCCTCACGCGTGAAGGGTAGCTACCCTTCGCTACGTGATTTATCTATTTTCTGGAGTAAAGCGGGCGGGAGGGGAACGTAATATCCGCGATGGGGGGCTATCGTTTGTGTATTTTCGGAGAAAAGAGCGGGGGTGGGGGACGGCCTGTGCTATAATGGCGTTCAGCGCACGTGCCGCAGTGGCGGCGGGTGCAGGTGAAGGAGTTTTATTATTATGGAACCGACTCAGGTATTTTTGGATCCGGAGCAGACGCTGATTGCGGGTGTGACGGCATTTTTGGAGGGGCGTTGCCGGGTGTTACCCGGAGGGGCACGGTCGCTCGACCATATATTCCTGCTGGTGCCGACGGCGCAGAGCGGGCGTCAGGTGCGTCTGTCGCTGGCGCGGCGGTTTGAAGGAACGGGGGTGGTGCCGCCGCGGATTGCGCAGCCGAAGTCGCTGGTGGTGCCGGCACATCCGTTATTGCCGGAGGCACCGGCATCGGTGATGGAGGCAGCCATGCTTCGTTTTTTCCGGGAGCAGGATCTCACGGTTTGGCCGGAGCTGTTTCGGAATCCGGAGGCACTGAAGCAGGATGTGCCGACGCTGCTGTCGTTTATTGGTCAGCTGACGGAATTATGGTCCGCGCTGGCATCGAAGGGGCTGCTGATGCGGGATGTTCCTGGGGCGGCGGCGGAGTGTCTAGCGGAAGCTGCGGGCAACGAGCTGGCGTATTGGGAAGCCCTGGTGTCGCTGGAGGCGGCCTTTTTCGAGCAGCTGCACACGCTGGGCTTCTGTGCGCCGGCGGAAGCGGATGCTGCGGCGAAGGATGATCCCGCGCCGTTGCCCAACGGGGTGGAGGAGGTGGTCTTGACCTCTGGTCTCGATCCGCAGCCGGTGCTGTTTCCGATATTGGATCGGCTGACGGAGGCGCGTCCTGGGCTGAAGCTGACGTTGCTTTTACATGCGGTGCCGGAGGATGCGGACCGGTTTGACAGCTGGGGGCGTCCTCTGCCGGAGGGGTGGACGGGGGCGCGTGCCCCGCAGTTGACTTCGCTGAGGGACGGGGATATTTTTCTGACGGCCTCGGATGCGGCGCTGGCGGAGCTGGCGGCCTCGGGGTATCCCGAGAAGGCATCGGGGCGGCCGGTGCCGGTGCCGGGACTGCTGGATGACCGGCTGTACTCGCGTTTGGAGACGGCATTTCGCAATCGCGGCTACACGCTGTATCAGTCGGTGACGCGTCGGCTGCCGGCATCATCGCTGGGGCGGCTGGCGCTGAATCTTTTGGAGCTGACGGAATCGCGCCGTTGGCCGTGGGCGACCTTTGCGGCGTTGCTGCGGTCGGAGGACATGATGGCGGTGTTTGCCGCGGAAATTGAGGGCTTTGACCGGACGGCGCTGTTGCAGTCGCTGGATGACTATCGCAATGCGGAGATTCCGCAGTCGGTGCCGGAGAGTTTCGGACCTGTGACAGTGTCGGCATCGGCCTCTGAAGCTGCGAAGCGGCGGGCGGCGATGTCGGCGGCACTGACACCCGTGGCGGAGTTGCTGCGCACGTGGATTCTAGCGGCGAAACAGGGCGCACCCTCGCCAGCCGAGACGCTGCGTCGGCTGCTGGAGCGCTGTTACCATCGGCCCGCATCGGACGAGGCCTCGATGAATGAATTTCTGGCGGCGGCCCGCGCGCTGATGGGCATTTTGAAGGCTGCCGAGGCGCCAGGGATGCCGGAGCTGCCGGCCTCGGACCGGTCGGTGCTGTTGCGGCGCAATCTGACGGAGACGGGGTATGACCCGGAGTCTGGCGAGGGCGATGTATTGCGCACGGAGGGTTGGCTGGAACTTGCCTGGTCGCCGAATCCGCGCCTTGCGCTGATTGGTTTGCACGAGGGGGTGGTGCCTGATGCGATTGTCGGGCATCCCTTCCTGCCCGACCGCCTGCGCGCGGCACTGGGGCTGAAATCCAATGACGAGCGGCTGGCGCGCGACACATTTCTGCTCGCCACGATGCTTTCGTCCCGGCGGCCGGGGGCAGTGAAGGCCTTTGTGTCGCTGACGGATGAAGCGGGCGATTACCGCCGTCCCTCGCGTTTGCTCTTTCTCTGCGACGATGCCACCCTGCCCCGCCGGGTGCGGCGTCTCTTTGGCAAGCCGGATGGTCGGCGCACAACGCCCTCGGCGGTGGTTCCGCCCGCCTGGCAGCTGCGTCTGCCGGAGACGATTCAACCCCCGAAACATCTGTCGGCCTCGGCGACGGATGCCTATCTGGCCTGTCCCTTTACCTATCTGCTCTCGCGCGGCCTGCATATGCAGGAGGTGGGCGAGAAGGAGGAGCTTGATGCGGCCGACTACGGTCATGTATTGCATGCGGTGCTCGACCGCTTTGCGAAGTCTGAGGGCGTGAATGCCTTGCGGACACCTGAGGAGATTCGCACGCGACTGGAGGCCTGCTTTACGGAGAAAATCCGCGAATTCGGTCCCGCCCCAACGCTGAACCGTCGATTGCAGCTGAAATCCATTCACGCGCGTCTGATGAACTTTGCCGATTTGCAGGCGGGTCTCTTTGCTGATGGCTGGCAGATTGTGGCCTCGGAGTATCGGTTAGACAGTGTGGAGCTTGGTGCGGGCTTTCTCTATCCGCTAACGGCGGTCATTGACCGCATTGATTATAAGGAAGGTGTCGGCTACCGGGTGCTGGACTACAAGACCTGGGATAAGGCATCCTCGGCGCGCGGCAAGGTGGTCTTTACCGCTGGCGCGGAGATGGATTATGCTGCCGATGTGGGGTTGCCGACATTTGCGCTGCCTGCTTCGGGACGCAGCACCCGCACGACTACGGCGCGATGGCGCTCTGTGCAGTTGCCGCTCTACGGGCGGGCACTAGAGCAGGCTGAGCCGGAACACTTCCTTGGGAAGATTGCCGGATACTGCTATGTGGTACTGGGGAACAGTGCCGCGACCTCGGGTCTCTTCGGGGACGACGCGGGCTTCCCGATGAGGCGTCTAGCCGCAGATGCGCTGGAGACGGCCAAACACGTGCAGCAGCGTATCCGGGAGGGGCTATTCTGGCCACCAGCGCCGAACGCGGCGTGGCGGTATAACTTTACATCGCTGTTTCTGAATGGACCCGAGGCTGATTTGGATGGGTCGGCCTGGGTGGAATCTCAGAACCTGCGGCTTCGGGCATTTCTTGACAAGGAAGGAGGCCGCGCATGAGCGACGCTTCTCTGCTTTCCTCCGAAAATCTGCTGCTGCGCGCTTCGGCGGGCACTGGCAAGACCTTTACCCTCGCCACGCGCATGATTCAGCTCCTGGCAGGCGGTCCGGACCGCCACGGGGCCTCGCCCTCCGAAATCTTGGCCTTGACCTTTACCAAAGCTGCCGCCTACGAGATTTACGCCAAGCTGGTGGAGCGTCTTGCCGCCGCGGCGGCGGATGATGCGGCCGCGGCCGAGGAATCTGAACGCGTGGGGCAGCTGCTGGACCGCCGCAGTTTTGCCAATCTGCTGCGCCGCGTGATTGCCTCGCAGCATATCGCCTCGATTGCGACGATTGACAGCTTCATTCTGCGCATGGTGCAGTTCTTCCCGCTGGAGCTCGGCTTTCTGAAGGGCATCCGGCTGATGGATTCCTACGACGAGGCTGTGGCGCGCAGGCAGATTATTGCGCAGCTGCTCGACACACCCGACACGTTGCCCGATACGGATATCTTCGAGCACTTCGATGAAGCGGACAGCGGCGCTGCGCAACGTTCCTACCGCGCCCGCATGCTCAGCTTCGTCGACACCTGGTCGGCCTTCCTGCGGGCCCATCCGCAGGCCCCCGAAACCGCGCAGCTCCTCTTCGGCAGCTGGAAGGAGGCCAAGGGGAGCCTATGCCTAACCGAAGAGACGGTTCAAGGCGATACCGCCCTCACTGCCCTGCTAGAGCCCTTTATCCGTTGGGTGAAGAACTGGGATGGCTATTCCTCCGTCATCCCGCCAACAGGGGTCGAGAAGAAGATTTTCGTCACCTTCATGCGCGACCCCAACGCCGTTTCCTTCACCTTCCGAACCAAGAAGGAGAACCTTTTACCGAAGGCGGTAGCCGATGCGGTACACGAAGATATCTTCCACATGCTCTGCCGCTTTTTCGCCGCCAAACTCTCCAGCGCTGAGGGCGAAAGCGCCCTGGCGGAGCGATTCAATGCCTTATACGACCAGCGCATCCGCGACCGGGGCGACCTCACCTTTGGCGATTTGACCGACACCCTACAGCAGGCTGGCAGCCACGCACCCGAACTCGCACACCTGGAGTACCGTTTCGACGAACACTTCACCCACTGGGCCATCGACGAATTCCAGGATACAGGCCGCGCCCAGTGGGCCTGTCTGCGTGAGCTGGTCGACAACGCGCTCGTCCCCGGCAACCAGCGTTCCGTCACCGTCGTGGGCGACCTGAAACAGGCCATCTACGCCTGGCGCGGCGGCGATGAACGGATTTTTGGCGAACTCATGGCCAATCCCGCCTTCACGGTCCGCAACCTGAGCACCTCCTTCCGCTACGGTGCCAACACCTGCGCCTTCGTCAATGCGCTCTTCGGCGAGGACGCCATCGGGGAATTCTCCGAACGCCTGACCGAGGAACGGCAGGCGGCGTGTCCGCTCGCTGGCCCCGAATCCGCGACGGCAGATTGGCTCAGCGACGGCTGCTGGCAGCTGCACCGTCCGCAACCCAAGGAACTGCAGCATGCCTCCGACTGCGTGCGTGTCACCCAGTCGCCGCGCAAAGAACGCGGTTCCGAAGACGAGGCCCCCATCGACACAGCGATGTTCCGCGACCTCCTCCAGCTCTGGGGGCGCCACGAGGCCGCCCATTCCTCCGAAACCGTAGCCGTGCTGGTGCGCAGCAACACCGAGGGCCTGCGCCTGGCCGATTACCTGCGCAGCAAAGGCCTCAACGCCGTCTGGGAAGGCGAGAGCGGGATTACCGATCTCCCGACCGTCCAAGGCCTCCTCGCGTTACTGCGCCTCTCCGAGCATCCGCAGGATACCCTACTGTGGAAAACCGTCTGCCTCATGCCGGTAAAGATACAGCTCTGCCCGCAGTGTACCGATGCCGCCGAAACCGCCGCCTGGGTATCGCGCGAACTCTGCTGCCGCGGCCTGGCGCGCACCGTGGAAACATGGTGCCACCGCTGCTCGGTCTCCGAAAATTTCCCGCCAGACGAACTGACACTTCAGATGTTCGATACGCTGGTCGGCAAAGCGGCGGACTTCGAGGCGCGCTGCGAAGCCGATCAGGGCATTGGCGACTTCATGGAATATCTCGCCGCCTCCACCCGACGAGATTTGGCCGCCGACCCGTCTGTCATCCGCATCCTGACGATGCACCGCTCCAAAGGCCTCGGCTTCGACCACGTCTTCCTGCCGATGAAAACCCCGAAAAATTCGCTGCAGTTCGGGCGCTCCGCCCCCATCGTCTACGAAGGTGACCCCGCCTGGATGCTCCCCACCCTGCCCCGCGAAATCCTCGGAACAACAGCCGCCGGCGAGGTGCTGCGTCTGGCCTGGGAGGCCCGGTGCGATGAACATATCCGCAGCGCCCTGCACCTGGCCTATGTCGCCCTAACCCGCTCGAAAAAATCACTCTGGCTCTACATCGAAGCCCCCTCGGAATCAGGCACCGCCGTCCACTTCGACGATTTGGTGCGTTTCGCCTGCTCTGGCAAAGCCCTGCAGTGGACGACCCTCGGCCAAAACAAAACGCCAGAAGGCTCAGAACTGCTCTTCGCCGCTGGCAACGAACCGACCTTCAAAACGGCGGTCGCCACCCAGCCCACCCCGGCACTGCCGACTGTAGACTGGGGTCCGGACGAAGGGGACACCGATGTACGGCGTTCCACGCCGGCCGATAAGGAGAAGGACCGCGACAGCGAAGACATGGGCGCGGTCTTCTCGGCCCGTTACGGGGCTGGGGCCGAACACGGCAGCGAAGTACATGCCCAGCTCGCCGCCGTCGAATGGGCGGAGCCAGGCTCAGTACTGGCCACCGGACCGCTGGCCGAGGCCTTTGTGCGCACCCCAGCAACCACCGACCTCTGGCGCGAATATGCCTATGAACGCATGACCGACCAAGGCCTATGGGAGAGCGGACGCATCGACCGCGTGGTCTTCACCGAAACGCCGGAAGGGCGCTTTGCGACCATCTACGACTTCAAGACCGACCGCAATCGTCTCCATCTGCCAGACGAGGAATTCCACGCCCAACTGCGCGACCGCTACGGTGCCCAGCTCCGCGCCTACGCCGCCGCCGTGCAGGCCCTCACCGGCATCCCGCGCGAGCATATCGGCGCCAAACTGCTGCTCGTGGGCGCAGCGCCCGCCGCGGTCCCGCTGTGAGCGGGCTGGGTGAGGCGAAACGCAAAACCCCAAGGAGCCGCTGCGCGGCTACCCGGGGCGTACCCCCGGACCCCCAGCCTGCGCGAGCAGCGTGCAGAAGGCATGCAAAAAGCGTATGCAGAAAAGGCGTGCTGCCGAGGTCTGGAGGCGCAGCTTCCAGGTAGACGCGCAGCGGCTCCTTGGGGGTTTGCGTTCGCATCCCGCCATCATTCATCGGCACGACGTGCCTAAATATTGCCCCTTGCGATGGAGGGTATATCATCCGAGGATCAGGCTTTCAGCCGCTCGATGGCAACGTTACGGAACTTGGCAATATCGATTTGCCGACATCCATCACGCTGTTATGACACAGCGCCAACGTGTCACGCCTGCGGGAGTGTTTCGATTTTGGACTCTTTCAGCTCGTGCGTCTTATGGTCGAAAGCGAGGCCGATGAGGTAGATTTTGCGTCCAGTGCCGATGTAGGGTTTGGCGTAACCTTTGTCGTAAATCTGTTTCAGCGCAACATCGGCGGTATCCATCTCGCCGGCCTTCAGTTCAAAGATATAGACAATGGTCGGCAGTTCGACGATGACATCCGAGCGGTGGCGGTTGGATTGCGTGGCCTCGGCCTTACACGGCACATTGGATGCAATCAGGATGGCCTGCAAAACGCGCTGATAGTTGCCTTCGTAAATCTTTTCATCATCCTCGCTCGGGCCGTAGTGCATCTTGGCATACAGCGAGGCCATTCCCTTGACAAAGCCCGAAGGATTGTCATAAATCAGTTTCCGAACGACACCTTCGCGCCAGGCACTGTCGCTCTGACCGGCGGCCATGTCCACATAGAGCCCGTAAAGATCGCGGCGGATTTCCTCGTCGGGGATACGCAGCAGGCAATTCCCCGTAACCAGTTCCTCACCGCAGATGGTCAGATACCCGGTCTGGTACAGCATGGACACCGGGGGCAACGCCGCCAGATTAGAGGTATTGCCAAGCAGTGTTTCGGAGGCAGCAAGGGTGTCGCAGAAAAATGATTCATACAGCGCCGTTGGATGATTCGCCAGATAGTTGACGAGCATCGTCGGTCGGCAGCCCAGTGTCCAAGCATGCAGCAGACCGCTTTTCTTCCGAGTCGTCAGCACTCCGGCAATCGAAAACGGATTATACACCGTCTCGCTGCCAATACTGAAACAGTAACCGTTAAACCAATGTTTCAGTTCTTTGCGATAATCCTCGTATGTGACGTTCATGAACTCAGCCTGGGCCTTCATATGTTCGCCGAAATAAGCCTCGAGTTCTGCCTCGGTATAGCCAAACATCGTCGCAAAACGATCGTCGCTGTTCAAATCGGTCAGATTATTCAGACCGGAAAAAAGCGACAGCTGTGCAAAGCGGGCAACACCTGTCAGCATCAGAAAACAGATGGATTTTTCATGAATCTTAAGTTTTTTATAGAAACTGTACAACTCTTCACGAACAGCTTCGGCCAGCGTCTGACTGCTTAGTGCACTGCCAATCGGCGCATCGTATTCGTCAATCAGCACCGCAATCGGACGTCCCTTCGCTGCCAATGCATTCAGGGCATCGCCGAAGTTGCGGGCGGGACTGTACTGCAGGTTATAATCTGCATAACCGGCGGCCTTCAGCACCCCGGAAATATAGGCCTCAAAATCGTTCCTAAATCCCTCAATACTGTTTACCTCGATGTCCGACATGTCGAAATGAAGCACCTTTACCGGCTGCCAGTCATAATCGGTCTTCTCGGCGATATACAGTCCCTTGAAGAGCTCCCTGTGTCCCTCAAGGATATGCTGCAGAGTCGAAATCATCAGCGACTTACCGAAACGGCGGGGACGGGTGACGATAAAACGGGACGAAGCTGCATCCGTCGTTACCAGCCGATGCAGATAATGGGTTTTATCCACATAAATATTGCCCCCCTTACGAAGGATGGCAAAATCTCCGGTTGTCGCTGCGATTTTCTGTTCCATGACACTATTATAACACATTCACAAAAGGTTATGTGCAACAGGAAGAACCAAAACGTCGGCCCCTCCCGGATGGGGTACACGTGATTGCGGGTGGCTGCCGCCGCGGGGTGCTTCCGCTGCGCGGCATGCATGTGCGGCGTGCTGCCGAGGTCTGGAGGCGCAGCTTCCAGGTAGACGCGCAGCGGCTCCTTGGGGTTTTGCGTTCGCCCTGGCCCGGCCACGTTAAAAACAGGGGGTGGGGCGGAGGCCGGGGGTGGGGCGGGCGATGACTTGGGCATCGCGGATGTGGAGGGAGGGGACGGGGTCGTCGGGGCGGTAGAAATCGATACCGGGATGAAAAGCGAGGCGGAGGGTCATGCCAGCGGTCCAGGTGAGGGCCGAGGCGGCATGGCGGGGCCAGACGCCGCGCAGCGGGGGCAGGTCGGGATGGGCGGGATCGGTGAGGCGGAGAACGAGATGAGCTCGTTCGCGTCCGACGGTGCGCAGATCGGTCAGGAGGTAGTTCTTGAGGAAGATGGGCGGGGGATTGCCGTTGCCGCAGGGGGCGAGGCAGGTGAGTTCGCGGCAGAAATCCAGGGTAACGGGGGTATCGCCGAGGTCGGCATCGGCCATGCGCGGGGGCGGTTCGCTGGTAGGAGTGAAGCAGGCGGGGAAACGCCGCATGAATTCGTCGAAGGCTCCGTCCTTTAGGGTAAATCCAGCGGCGGGGGTGTGGCCGCCGAAGTGGTCGAGCAGATCGCGGAGCGAGCAGAGAATCTCCATGGCATTCATGTCGCCGTAACAGCGCATGGAGCCGTGTCCGCCGCCATTGGGGAGGCGGCGGATGACGGCGACGGGTTTGCCGGTGCGGTCCATCATGCGGGAGGCGACGAGGCCGAGGACCCCAGGATGGAAGGCATCGCCAGTGCCGGAGAAGACATAGACGGGCAGATTGCGGGGGAGCGCACGGTATTGGGCCTCCAGCATATCGGTGAGGCGGTGCTCGATTTCGCGGCGGCGCTCATTGATACGGGCGAGGTCGTCCGCCCAGCGGTCGGCGGGATCGGATGTCAGCAGGGCGTAGGCTTTGCGGAGGTTGTTGCCGCCCAGGCGGCCGGCAGCATTGATGCAGGGGATGAGGGCGAAGGCGAGGCGTTCGACGGTGATTTGTTCTGGGGGGAGGTGCAGGGTCTTCATCAAGGCGCGGAGGCCTGGGTTGCCGAGACCATCGTCGCGCAGGAGTTCGAGGCCCATGGCGACGAGGGTGCGGTTGTCGCCGGTCTGTTCCATCAGGTCGGCGACGGTGGCGACGGCGACGAGGTCGGTCAGTTCTTCTTCGGGGTAGAGGCCGGCCTCGGGGAGGACGCGGGCAAGGGCGCGGACGAGGGTGAAGGCGGTGGCGCAGCCGCACATATGTTCTGCTTCGGGCGGGGCGGAGCGTTTGGGATTGACGATGGCGAGCGCGTCGGGGAGGTCGCCAGCGGGGAGGTGGTGGTCGGTGACGATTGTGTCGATACCGTGGGTATCGCGCAGCCAGGCGATTTCGCGGACGGCGGTGATGCCGCAGTCAACGGTGACGATGAGACCGGGTTTGGGCGGGTAGCTGAAGCAGCGGGTGAGGGCAGCGACGGAGAGGCCGTAACCTTCCGTTTCGCGGGAGGGGAAGAAGGGTTTGACAGCGTCGCGCAGGACGGGGGCATCTTCAGGAAGGGCGAGGATGCGTGCCGCGAGGCGGCGGAGGGCACCGACGAGGAGGACGGTGGCGGTGACACCATCGGTATCGTAGTCGCCGAAGACGGTGATGGGGGTGCGGCTGCGGAGAGCTTCGAGGATGGCGGCAACGGCGGCGCGCATATCGCCGAGGGCGAAGGGATCGCAAAGCGGCTGTTCTGCGGGGTGCAACCAGCGGAGTGCCGCCGCGTTATCCGGAGTGCGCCGGACGACGAGGGAAGCAATGAGGGGCGAGAGGCCGGTGCGGAGACTGAGGTCGCGGACGCGGGCTTCATCGGCCGGGGGGAGAACGGTCCACCGGAACATGGAATCCTTTCGGTCAGCGCATCACGCGGACGGCGGCATCGGTGAGGGCTTTAGCCAGGGCTATGCGCACTTCGGCGGGGTCGGCAGGATCGCGAAGAGGCTGCGTTTCGGTGACGGTTTTGCCAGTATTGCGATAGACCAGCGTGACGCGCGCGACGGGGGCATCCCCAGTGGCATCGACGCAGAAATCGGTGACCATCAGGTCGGCGGTCGGGGCACGGCGGTCTTCGGAGAGGCCAATCATTTCGCGCAGGGCGCGGCCAAGGACAACTTCGACAGGGGCGTAGTAGGTCAGGCCCGGCACGCGGGTGACGGTGCCATCCTTCTTAAAGAGGAGAGGGGATTTGGCGGCACGCAGGTCATCGGCCATGCGGACGCTGAGGCCGGAGACATCGGCTTCTACCTGGGGGGTGCGCGGGGTCCCGACGGCATAACGGACGGGGGTGGCGCTGCCAAACATGAAGCAGCCAGTGAGGGGAAGCGTCAGCAGGGCGGGTAGTAGGAGCGTGAAGGCTCGGCAGAAAAGCGGGACAAAACGATTGTTCATGGCAAAAATCTCCCAAATTGGTTTTCTTGGTTCGGCGGGGACGCAGCGGAGAAGAGCCGTGCGGCGGCAGCCGCCCATCATCATTTATCATTCATCGGCGCGGAGCGCCTTCACTCTTCTGCTGCGCCCCAAATTAAGCTACTGGGGTCGTCGCGCAGGGCTTCGGTGAGGGCTTCGAGCGAACGGACGGCGCGGGAGAGATCGAGCAGCGTGCGGCTGAGATCTTCGCGGGCGGTGGGGTCGTTGAGACGTTCGTCGGCGGCTTTCAGGGTGTTATCGGCGGTCTTGAGCGCACTATCGGCGGAGGCAAAGGTTTGGGTGGCGGTCTTCAGCAGGGCATCGGCATTCGCAAGGGCCTTGCGGAAATCGGCCAAGGCGGCGCGAGTATCATCGGCGGTGGCATTCAGTCGGCGGCTGAAGCTCGGGAGCGTTTCGCGGTCAAGCCGCGTTAGGATTTCCCCAACGCGGTCACTCTGGGTGCGGAGGGAGTCGGAGAGGGAGCGGAAGCTCTCCGAGAGTTCTTTGATTTTTGCGTCGCGCAGGGTACCATTGAGGGTTTGGGTGAGGGTGCGAATTTCACTGACAACAGCGGAGAAGTTGACGCTGCGCAGGTTCTCCGCCACGGCATCAATGGAGGTGATGATGTTTTTCAGCTGGGAGCTCTTAGCGGGGATGTAGAGGTGTTCACTCTCCCAGGCGATGGGATAAGGCTTCACTGTGGGGTCAAAATCGAGGTCTACGAAGAGCACACCCGTGATGCCCTGCATGGCTAGATTAGTCACTAGGCCGCGTTTCAGTTTGCGGCGCAGGCCCGCTTCATCGAAGGTCGGATTTTTATCCACGTTGACGGAGCAGACCACACGCACGTAGGAGAGCATGGCATCGGCAGCATCCGATTCAGCATCGAGGTGCCGTTCGGCAAGGGCATCGGCGTAGGCGGCATTGGTCAGGGTGACGGATTCCACGGAGCCGATGCGCATACCGCGAAATTTGACGGCACCGCCCACATCCAGTCCCTGGACCGAATCGCGGAAGTAGGTTTCAAAGCAGATTTTGCGGGTAAAGAGTTCGCTGCCGCCGAAGAAGATGCATCCAAGGACAAAGAGGGCAAATCCGGCGATGAGGAAGAGTCCGACAGCGAAATGGCGGTATTCGGTCTTCATGCGTGGCTCCTTTCGGGGGCGGTTTCCGCCCGGCGGTTGAAGAAATTGCGAATGACTTTATGGGGGCTTTCCTCGCGTAGGTAGCGGGGGGAGCCCTGGTCGAGCACGCCGTCGGCGGAGCGGTCTAGATAGATGGCGCGGTCGGCAATGGCTTCGATGCTGGCCAGTTCGTGGGAAATGATGACGACGGTCATGCCCAAATCGCGGCTGAGGCTGCGGATGAGGGCATCGAGCGTGGCGGAGGTGATGGGGTCGAGGCCCGCGCCGGGTTCGTCCAGAAAGAGGATATCGGGATCGAGGGCCATGGCGCGGGCGATGGCGGCACGTTTAATCATGCCGCCGGAGAGTTCGGAGGGATAGGCGTGGCAACGTTCGAGCAGGCCGACCTGCGCCAGTTTGATGCGGGCATTGGCCTCGCGCACCTCTGGGGGAAGATCCGTGAACTCCTCCATCGGCAGGAGAACATTTTCGAGCACGGTCATATTGCCGAAGAGGGCACCACTCTGGTACATCATGCCGAAGGAACGGCGGATGAGGTTGCGCTCGGCACTATCGGCGGTAACCACGGAGTGGCCGTTCATCAGGATGTCGCCAGCAACGGGCGGGACCTGGCCGATGATGTGTTTGAGCAGGGTGGATTTGCCGCAGCCCGAGCCACCGAGCAAGAAGACGATTTCGCCGCGTCGGATGTCGAGATTGATATCGTTCATCAGCGCCCGGCCGTTGTAGCCGGAGGCGACATGGCGGCAGACGATGACAGCGTCGGCGGAAGATGCGGATGTCTGTACAATGCGCTCCATATTACCACCCCATGGCGAAGAAGAGGACCGCGAAGACACCTTCGAGGACGGTCAGCAGAATGATGGCCGTGACCACAGCGGTGGTGGTGGCCGAACCAACCGCGCCCGCATCGTGTCCGGCACGAAGTCCGCACCGACAGCCAACGGCAGAGACCATGAAACCGAAGACGACGGCTTTGGCGGTGCTGCCGATGAGGTCACCCAGGGACACGAAGGCCTGCAGTTGGTCGATGTAGTACGAGAGCGAGAAGCCGAGAATGGTCATAACAAGCCAGCCGCCAATCAGACCAGCGGCCGTAGCAAAGAGCGAGAGAAACGGCAGGGCCACCGTACCGGCCACCACGCGCGGCAGAACCAGGAAGCGCACTGGCTGCAGACCCATCGTTTCAAGGGCATCGATTTCCTCGTTCACCTTCATGGTGCCGAGCTCTGCGGCAAAGGCCGAGCCACTGCGGCCAGCCATCAAAATGGCAGCAATGATGAGCCCCAGTTCGCGCACCAGAGCAATGCCAACCAAGCCGCCAACAAAGCCTTCGCCGCCGAACATCTTCAGCGGAATGGCGGACTGGAAGGCGAGAATGAGCCCCAGTAAAAAGCCAATGAGCGACATGACTGGCACCGCTCCGACCGCACAGCTGCGAAAGGCGGTCAGGCAATCTTTCATGCGGAAGCGTTTGGAGAAGATTAACGGCAGACCGCAGAGAAGCTCACCCAGATACATGAGCGGGGAGGCCAGCGAGACCAATGCCGCGCAAAAGGCCGCACCCAGCGTTGCTACAGAGCCTGCTGGCGTTCCGGAAGAGGGTCGCCCCGCGCCAGCACGCGTCTCGGCATCGGTCTTGGCCCGGGCATAGGCATCCAAACGGTCGCTCAGGGCGGGGGGCAGGTGCAGAAAAGTACAAGGAATGCCGCGTTTATCCGCGCTGCTGCGCAGGACCCAGAGCAGCGCCAGGCCCGCGCCATCGGTCCGGCGTAGAGCGGCAGCATCAAGCTCCAGCGCACTGGCACGCTCCGTTAAACGCAGAACACCGCGGCGGCAGAGCTCCGCTGCGGTGTCCCGGTCCAGTGTCTCCGGTAAAACGAGTTTCCGGACGCCGCCCGACCGGTCGGTGGCTGTGTCGGGAATAAATTTCATCACTTTTTGCTTTTAGCCTTGCGGACCGCCTGTTCGGCACGGATGATGAGCATCTGCATCGACTTGGCATTGGCCTCGCGATGGGCGTGAATCTGCTTCAGATAATCGGGATTCAGCGCGCGGCCCCAGTAGCGGACGAACTTCGCGTCGGACTCATCCCGGAAGAAGGGGCCCAGGGTAGCGAAGAACTTCACGGTACCGGAGGGGGCCACCGGTTTGGCGGCAAAGCGGTCGGATTCGAGCAGGAGCAGGCCTTTGGCCTTCAGCACCTTTTCAACACTGGCGCGGAAGCCATCGAGCTTTTTCACCGCTGCGGCGATTTCGGCCTCCGTCAGCCCATCAAAGTTTTCGGCAACGGGGGCTTTGCCTTCATCGGCACCGAGGTCGGCAACGGCATCCTTCAGCGAGGCATCCGTTGGCGTCTCCGCCTTCTTGGATTCACCCTTCATTTCGGCCATACGTTCCTTCAGGGACTTTTTGGCGGCGGGGCGGGTATAGGGGGTGGCCCCAGGTTCGGGCATTTTAGGCGGGGTATAGGTATAATCGGCCTCCTCGAAGAGGGCCATGGGGTTCTGGGGAACGGCCTCGCGATTGAATCCGTCTGAAGAACCGCTTTGCTGGGCGCGGAGTTTGCGGCAGATAGGGCAGTCGCAGCCATCAACAATCTGCGTATGCTTTTTAGCCATCAACGCAGAGGGCTTTTTAGACGTGGAGCGGCGGTCGCGCTCGATTTTCTGTCGCGCCAGCCGCTCTTCGATGGCAGATGTTTTTTTGGAGGAGGAGGTGCGGCGGTCATCCTTCAGCACGGGCGGCGGATCGGTATCGTCCGAACCGGGAATCACCGCGCCAGCTGTATCGGAAACAACATCGTCTCCGCCGACGGCAGCTTCGTCTGCCTTGGCAACCTCACGGTCGAAGGCATCGCGGGCACGTTCCTTGTGCTCCACGCGGAGCCGAGCCGCGGGCAGGCCGTTGACCAAAATGACGTTGCCTTCGCGGGCAACGGTATAAGGTGCTGGCACAAACAAACCGTCGATGAAAAGATAGCCGGAGGCAATGGATGTGCCAGGGGCGGACTTCCCGAAGAGCTTCACGGATTCCGCCGACGGTCCCTGCGGGGCCGCAGTCAGCACCGCGCCGAAAAACAGCGCACAGGCGAGCAGTAAGCGTTTGAGCATGACCTTGCCTCCTAACGAATGAATGATGAATGACGACCAATAAACGATTTCGGGAAACTGCCGTTCAACTGGACCGACCCGCAGCATGCACACCACAGCGCGTTCCGCTTCGCAAAGTATCCTTTATCGTTCATCCTTCATCGTTCATCAGCACAAAGTGCCTAAAAAAAGCCCCGTCCAGACGTATGGTTTAAGCTTCCTGGACCCAAAACGTCCAAGTGACAGCCCATCGCCGGCGCTTCCGGTACGTTTACACGCGCCTTCCCTGCCGGACATCCGGATCCATCCTAAAAAACTGTAGGTCAGGAAATCATCACCTATTCGCGTTTAGGACAGGGCCCACTGTGTTTAGCCGCCGAAGCGGCAAAGGGGTGTGCTCCCGGGCGGAGGCGGAAACCTCCGCACAGGGGCGGATGCTCAGCCTTCGCGGACTTCGACGCCGAGTTCCTTCTTCAGGGCATCGACAATCTTAGCGAAAGCAGCATTGACTTCGGCATCCTTGAGCGTACGTTCGGGGGAACGGAACTCCAGGGTATAACCCATGGAACGCTTGCCGGCACCGATAGCCTTCGAGGTAAAGATATCAAAGAGTGCGACATCGGTCAATTCGGCGGGCGCATGTTTGCGGATGGTCTTCACCACGGTCTCGTTCGTGAGCGAATCGGGGGCGATGAAGGCGATATCCTTGCGCGAGCCAGGGAACTGAGGCACGGGCTTGAGGCGCGGGAGCGCCTTCAGGCCCTTCACCAGCTGGGCGAGATCGAGCTCGGCGACGACCAGCGGGGTGTTCAGACGGTATTTGTGACGCTGGGCGGCGCTGACGGCACCCATCAGACCCACGCGCTTGCGGCCCAGGCAGATTTCCACAGCGAAGCCCGGCGCAAAGGCGGGGTGATTCACAGGGAAGAAGCCGAAGCGAGGCGCGTGCAGACGTTCGCAGAGCGCTTCAATGGCACCCTTGAGCCACAGCATCGCCTCTTCGTCGCGCAGCGGATTACGCGCCGTGAGGGCATCGCGGCCGAAGGGACCCATCATGCCGAGGGAGACGCGGTCCGCCTCTTCAGGCTTGCCGGTCTTGGCATTCACGGAGAAAACGCGACCAATCTCGAAGAGTCCGCAGGATTCCACCTGACGGGCAGCGTTGCGACCCAGGGAGCCGATCAGCTGCGGCAGCAGGCTGTCGCGGAGGACGCCGTAGTCGGCGGAAACGGGATTGGGGATGACCAGGCGGTTCTTCACCGTGGGATCGAAGGCATCGAGTTCGCCCTTCGAGAGGAAGGAGTAGTGCATTGCTTCGGTCAGGCCCAGGGCGAGCAGCGCGTGGCGAACCGCTTTCTTGGGGCCGAAGCTATCTTCGGGCAGCTGAGAGACGGCAGCGAGCGTAGGCAGACGGTCAGGAATCGCATCCAAGCCATTCATGCGCGTCACTTCCTCAATGAGGTCGGCATCCATCGTCAGGTCGTAGCGCCAGGAGGGGCTGCGGAAGGTGGCCTTCGTGGCATCGCCAGCAATCTTTTCAATGCCGAGGGAGGTGAGGATTTCGTCGATGCGCTCGTTGGAGACATCGTTGCCAATGACTTCGCGGCAGCGGTCGTAGACCAGGCCGACATCGATGGGGGAGCGATCGCGGCTGTCGGCATCTATCACGCCCTTGCAGGCGGTGGCCCCGCCGTACTTCACCAGCAGGGAGATGGCGCGGCGGCTGGCGAAATCAGCCAAATCGCGGTCCACGCCGCGGGCATAGCGGTAAGAGGATTCAGAGGCCAGGCCGAGCTTGGTGCCGGTGAACTTGACATTCGCGGCATCAAAGAGGGCAGATTCGAGCAGCACGGTACCGGTGGCGGTGGCGATTTCGCTCTCCGCGCCGCCCATGATGCCAGCTACGGCCGACGGACGATCCGCATCGGCAATCACGAGCATCGAGCTGTCGAGCGTGCGTTCCACGTCATCGAGGGTGCGGATCTTCTCGCCATCGTTGGCGCGGCGAACGATGATTTCGCTGTTCTTGAGCGTTGTGTGGTCAAAGGCGTGCTGGGGCTGGCCGAGTTCGAGCATCACGTAGTTGGTGATATCGACCGCCAGACCGAGGGAACGCTGACCGCAGAGCTCGAGACGGCGGGCCATCTTCTCCGGCGTCGGCGCCTTGGGGTCGAGACCCGTTACCACGCGGGCCGTATAACGGGGGCAAAGCTCTGGGGCTTCCACGCGCACCTTAGCGAGCGTATTCACGTCCGGACCGTTCTCCTCGAAGGAGACATCCGGCAGTTTCACCTCGCGGTGGAGCAACGCACCGAGTTCGCGGGCGATACCACGCACGGAAAGGCAGTCAGGACGGTTCCACGTCACTTCGAGATCGTAAACCGTTTCGGCTTCGGGCATATAGGGCTGCATCGGCGAACCAGGCACGGCATCTTCGGGAAGTTCCCAAATACCTTCGTGGGCACCACCGAGGCCAAGTTCATCCTTGGAGCAGAGCATACCGAAGCTTTCGACACCGCGGAGCTTGCCCTTTTTGATTTTAAACTTCTCGGGACCGGGCATCACGGAGCCGATTTTGGCGAGGGCCGTCTTGAGGCCCGTACGCACATTCGGCGCACCGCAGACAATCTGCAGCGTTTCTGCACCATCAAACACCGTGCATTTGTGCAGGTGGGTGCCCTCAATGCCCTCACACGTCATCACTTCGCCGACGACAAACGTATCGCCCAGCACGGTTCCCGTGCTCTCGATAGCTTCTACTTCAACGCCGGAAAAGGTCAGCAGGTCCGAAACATCTTGGACGGACTGATCGTGCAAATCAACAAATTCATTAAGCCAACTTAAAGGTACGCGCATTACGCTCTCCTGAGTGTGTCATGTAAATTCCCCTATAGAATAACACATTCCCACCCGTTGCGCAGAGATTCTTTCACAGAAACCGATCCGCCGGCTCACCCGCATGCTGAGCAACCCCGCCCCCGTCGTTACCGGTCCCGGTGTCCCCTCCTCCGTACGCCCGCGCAATCCGTAAGATACACAAAACACCACGGCCCCGCACACACAGCGGGGCCGCTTTTTTTGCGAGCCCCCCTGCTCTAAGATGCCTGGGCAGAAGTGAGCTGCCGGGGTGAGGCGAAACGCAAAACCCCAAGGAGCCGCTGCGCGGCTACCCGGGGAGTACCCCCGGACCCCCAGCCTGCGTAAACAGACGACGAAACAGGCCTCCGCCGCGCCCAGCCTATGCAAACAGCACGACGAAACAGGCCTCCGCCGCCCCCAGCCTGCGTAAACAGCACGACGAAACAAGCCCCCGCCGCACCCAGCCTGCGCAAACGGCGTGCAAAAAAGCGTGCTCAAAGAAGCGTGTGCAGAAAAGGCGTGCTGCCGAGGTCTGGAGGCGCAGCTTCCAGGTAG